>Ga0073928_10004790_pt1 | contig 19580 bp, 16 predicted proteins | sample PaiPotPPA55metaG_FD_76969 | JGI IMG/M metagenome (GOLD analysis project Ga0073928, IMG submission 76969) | Iron sulfur acid spring bacterial and archeal communities from Banff, Canada, to study Microbial Dark Matter (Phase II) - Paint Pots PPA... ...
AAAACGATGTCTCATCAAGGAACGTTGAGCAACTACCCATTGACCGAGACCACCGAAGACATACGCGGAGCCAAACTGTATGGAGCAGGAAATGAAAAACTGGGAAAGATTGACGATGTAATTTTTGATCATTCCACGGGAAATATTAACTACGTTGTCGTCGATACCGGAGGCTGGCTCAGCACCAAGAAGTTCGTAGTTTCTGCCAATCGCCTGCGCGCTTCCGACAAGCACGAAGGCGATTTCGCCGCCGACCTAACTAAAGAACAGATTGAGAGTTTCCCTCCGTACAACGAAAAAGATCTCAGCTCAGAAGATAAATGGGCCGACTACGAAGGCAAATATCGCTCGAAATGGGAGACCGGCCCGGTAATGCATCGCGCCGAAACCGATCGCAACATAACCCCGACGACAGAGCAGATGCAAGGCAATCCGGTGTCAACGGCGCGAGCGGCAGGCGGGTCCAATGCCTCTCAGAAAACCAGCGGATCTTTCGGAAGTAGCGATCGCGCAGAAGCCGCCAGCGCGGACACCGGACGAGTAGTTCCCGCCGGCACAGATTCGGTCGTAATCGGCAACAGCGCCTCCGGAATCGGCGGCCGCTGGGACACCTTCCAGGCTCGCCTGCGCGAGCGTCGCAAAGAAGCAGTCGCCGGATGCACCTCGTGCAGTATTGGCACCGCAACTTCCAGAGGGTCGGAGAGCGCAGACACGTTAAAGAAAGCTGTTTAAATCATCCCAGGATTGCCGGCTTTCCTGCGTTTTCCGGATGCGGCCCACGACTCGCTTCGTGGGCCGCATTTCTTTGCCCAGAAAAAACTTGTCAATAGGCAAAACTTACACGATCGAACTTAACTCCATGCAAACAAGCCGAATATATTTTTGCAAAGTTGGCGGGTTTACCTATTTCAACCAGATATAATAGAGCCAGACAGTCAAAGAAAGGGACGCGGCCTCTCCAGGCCGCGTTTTTTATTGCCCAAATGAAATCCCAAACCAAACCCAGAATCAAAATCAAGATCAAAAACGGTAAACGCCGCGGCGAATGGGCCGAGCTTCAGTTCATAGCCGCAGCCGCCAAACACGGCCTCCAGGTTTTTAATCCCTGGGGAGACTCCTCCACCTACGACGCGGTCATAGAAACCCACGGCCACTTCGTGCGCGTGCAAATTAAATCCACCACCTCGCGCCGTTCCGGGGGCTGGTACAGTTGCCATGTCCACCCCAACAGCGGCTTACCCTACAAGCGCGGAGACTTCGATTACCTGGCCGCCTACGTAATTCCCGAAGATGTCTGGTACATCATCCCCGCAAAACTTATCGTGAGCGCCAAAAAGACCGCAATCATGCTCGACACAACCAGCCCCACCAGCCGCTGGGCCCCCTACCAAGAAAACTGGGACCAACTCCGTAACCACCACCGCCGCCCAGCCACAAAATCCGAACGTGGCTAGATTTACAAGTCGCTTATGGTACTATAAATGTGTTCATATTTAGAACACAATTTCGCTTCTAAATTAGAGCACGTAACCTTCGAAAGCGGGGAGCAAACATGGCTACAGCACGGCCCCAAACTCGCACGACAACGGTGCGACTGCCTCGGCGCGTGTATGACGAGGCTAAGCGCATTGTGAATAAGGAGAGCGACGGCGCAAGACGCATCAGCCTAAACGATTTGATGGTAGCCGCGCTCACATCCTATCTGAAAGTGTACAAGCGTCGACAAATCGACGCTGCATTCGCCGGGATGGCTAAGGACGGAGATTATAAAAAAGAGGCGGAATTGCTGGCTGAGGATTTTCAATACAGCGACTGGGAGGCCACCAAGCTTGGCGAAGATAATCTGATCGGAGAGCCGGAAAATGCTGCAAGTTCTTCGCGGTGACGTCTTCCGAGCCAATCTCGAACCAGTACAGGGCTCCGAGCAAGGTGGAACGCGGCCCGTGGTGGTGGTGAGCCGAGATGCTCTCAATAAATTTAGCCCGGTCGTCGTGGTCTGCTCGATCACCGACGCAGCCAACAAAAAGAAGGTCTACCCCAGCCACGTCCGAGTGGCGTCGGGGACGGGAGGCTTAACAATCGACTCAATCGTTGTATGCGAGCAAGTCAGGGCTATCAGCAAGACGAGGCTCAAGCATCAACTGGGAAAGTTCGACAGCAACGTGCTCTCAAGCATCGAAGCTGCACTCAAGATCACGCTCGATCTACCCTGATCAAGAAGCAGCTGCATAAACCCAACAACGCGCCGCCGATGCAACCGTCACGAGACCTTTATGACGGGGGCCATCTTTCGCTCGATTCGTATCAGGGCATCGCTTCAGCGATGCCGCAAACGCTGCTAATCAAAGCACCGTCAGGCGCCGCAGGCTTCCACCAAACGCTGTCATCCTCGAGGCCCACGTTCTTTGTGGGCCGAAGATCTATGCAATTCCTGCCCCTCGTGACGGTAATAAAAACACGTGGCCCCAGTAAAGTATGCTAAATGTATTAATGCCGTGATAGGGGCGGCAGATTTACCCACTTAGCCGCACGTCGTCCCAAAACGGTGCTATCCTTGAGTCAGTACCGACTTGGCACTTGCGCTTGACGAGAAAATCCGATTCCCCTTGCAACGCGATGGCCTACTGCAGCACCATAACGGTGTGCAGGTAATTGTCTTGACTTCCGACGGATGCGCGAATAGAATTCGTCGCCAAAGCCGCTTTGGATTCGGAACGAGGTGTTTTATGCCAGAGAACCTACATTCCTCATTGCCGATTGAATACAAGCTGAAGTACGGGACTGCCGTTGGGACTGCTAACATCTCTGATTTCGTGAACCAGTCCACGAGTTTTAGCGTCTTCTGCGGTCATCCGAGTTTCCCCGAGGAACAACTTTTCGGCGTCGGCCTTCTCGATACCAGCCCGTTCCTTATAGATGTCGGCGATTCTTCCTTGATCCGCCTGAACCGACGCTAGGGTCTCTTGTAAATTCTTCTCAAATAGTTGGGCTGGTCCCGGAAAGCCGCACGCCACGCCGTGCTGCATAAATGTTGCTTGCGGACATGCGCGACGAACTTTCCCGGCTAGAAATACGACCGTTCCAATCGAATCAACGTTGCCGGTATTGTGAGTGATTAGGTCGATTGGCATTCCCCGAAGTAAGTTATACATGGTTATCCCGTGTTGAACGGAACCCCCAGGAGTGGATAAAAGTAAGTGAACTTCGCGGAATCCTTGTCCAATCAATGCGGAAACGTTCCCAAGCAAAATCTCTGTAGTTTGTGGGTTAATGTCAGCGCAAAACGATATAAACGCCGGCGGTTTAGGCGCGTTAGGCAGAGGCAACTGAATGCCAGACTGCATTGGAATTCCCATTCCTATTTACGACCTTTCTCCCCCTCGGGCGCGAATTATACGCTCATAAATTACTGCACAGGCGACCCAAAGAGACGGCCCTCCTCTTCAGGTTTCGACGTTGCGTTTTCCTTCAGGCGATATTCTCCCGGGCGAACTCGTTCAAATTTCCCGCTCCGAAGAATTACCGCATGAATAATGTTCGTGGAGTTCTTCGTCTCTCTCATTACTCCGGCCTTGATAAGCAGACGTTTTGCGTCTTGGGCACGAATTACTCCGTTCATTTCCTTCGCGATTACGACCAAGGCCTGCACCTGTGTGAGTTTTCGCAACTTGCCAATTGGGAACTCCTCCGTCCTTGATTGGATCGCGACCACTCTTGTCGGCGCACTGAGAGACCGGAGTGTTGCGGTGACATGCTCAATCTCCTGGTCCAACTCTTGTAAAGGAATTATGAGCCGCTCTCTTTTGGCGAGCAGTTCTTTTCGATGATCGGTTAGTACGTCGATCGCAAATTCTTTGTTAGTGAGTTCCATGTTCGCCTTCCTTACGCTTGTGTATTACATCTTGCTACATGCTGGCTACTCCATGAAGTTTATGGACTTGACATCACTTGCTAACTCAGATGCACAATAAAATTGGCTTCAAAAGGTAAGCGGCCCGCGTGCCGTGGTCTTGGACACGCGCGCAGCACAACAGGTCGCCTACCAATTGCCTGGCGTTGAGAGGCGTTCTTTCTGAAGGAGCCGTCTCTCAACGCCTTAATTCTAACTCCAAACATCGAGATTAAGCGCAAGTAAATTTTCGACAAAGAAAACGGGAAGTGGGTTCGGTGGGTTCACGGGCCTACTTGATAGGCTTCTCGCGGTTCCGCACTCAGAAGTCAAAGCCGAATTGGATGCTGAAAGAGGAAAAGTGGCGTCTAAACGCCGCGCTTCTTCGGGCCGCGCCTCCGGCGAAAGGGGCTGAAGTTATCAGCCCGTCTTTTTGTCAGTGACTTCCGCATACGCGCTTCCTAACAATGGTGCTCGCTTTTCAAGAACCGAGCAGCAGACCATCACAAGTCGCACTTGGCAACTTCGAACAATATCATTCGCCTGATGCCTCCGAGGAACATCGCGGAGCGGCCTACAAGCACATTCCTGCCTAAACCGATTGCGTCATGGGCGGACGCTCGTGACCTAACCTATGCACTTCTCCACCCATCCCGCCAAGCTATAATGTCCAGTCGGCTTGTGGAATACTCCATTTCTCTGTCTCCGCTGCATGGTTTCCACGAAGGGGAACTTTTGCCTGGGGAGAGCCGTATCTTATGGCGTGCTCCCTGAAGCGCACTGGACTTGGGCGGAGACGCGGAGTTGCACTTTAACGCGAGAGATTTCTGACCGGTTCCACAAGCTGACAGGGAAATCATGAGCACCTGGAAAAAAATCGCGATCGGCGCCGGAGCGGTCGTATTGCTCTCCGCGATTGTGGGTTTCACCGTCTATCAGAGCCACAAGAACGTGGTGACGGTGCAGACCGGCAAGGCGCAACGCATGGATCTGGTTGCGATCGTGAGCGCGTCCGGCGAAATCAAGCCGAAGACTTATGTGAATATTGGCGCCAACGCTTTTGGCAAAATTACAAAGCTGTACGTCAGGGAAGGCGATCGGGTAAAGCGGGGACAGATGCTGGCCCAACTCGAAAACGTGCAACCCGCGGCGGACATGGACGCGACGCAAGCCTCGCTCGAAGCCGCGCGCACGGATGCAGTTGCAGCAGAAGCGGCTTTGAACACTTCGATGGCTGATCTTAATCGAGCGAAGTCTGATGCCGAGCGCTCCGACCTCGACTGGAACCGTGCTCAAGGTTTGTATAAAGACGCGTTGATCTCGAAGTCCGATTACGATATGCAGAAGGCTGCTCACCAAACCGCGGTAGCCGGACTGGCACAAGCCGAAGCCCGCGTGGCCCAGGCGAAGGCGCAAAAAGAATCGGCCGACCGCCGCATTGGGCAAGCCGGCGCCAATCTGACGCACGCCGCTGATGTTTTGAAGAAGACAACTTATCAGGCTCCATTCGATGGTGTGATCACGAACTTGCCGGTGCGGGAAGGTGAGACGGTTGTTATCGGAATCCAGAATTCACCGGGCAGCACCCTGATGACGCTGGCGGACATGTCCGTTATCACTGCTGAAGTTAAGGTGGATGAGACCGATATAGTCAATGTTCAGATGGGGCAGCCGGCGCAAGAGACGATCGACGCGATCCCAAAAAAGATTTTCAAAGCGCTAGTGACGGAGATCGGCGACAACGCCATCGTGCGTTCGACCGGCGTCTCCACCTCACAACAAACAACCGCCAGTCAGGAAGCAAAAGATTTCAAGGTAGTAGTGACCTTGCAGGATCCGCCCGAAGACCTGCGTCCCGGACTTTCTGCCACGGCAAAAATCACGACTGCAACTCGCGGAAACGCGCTGACCGTCCCGATTCAGGCGTTGACCGTTCGCCGTCAAGCCGACCTGATTCCAGGAAATGAAAAAGGTTCGGTACAAGCAGCAGCCCCTGAAGCCTCCAAAGATAAAGATAATCAGGAAATTCAAGGCGTCTTCGTACTGCGCAACCAAAAAGCCGAATTCGTTCCGGTCGACAGCGGGATCGCAGGTACCACCGATATTGAAGTGATCAAGGGACTAAAAGAGGGCGACGAAATCATCACCGGAAGCTACAAAGTGCTGCGCACGTTGCGTCCCGGCAGCAGCATAAAAGTAGATAACGCCGCCCCCAAGAAAGAAGAAGAAAGCAGTTGACGGCCTAACCTTCGCGCCAGCAGTGCGTCCAATGGAGAGCCGGCAGCAAAGATCGGAGCCCGGGCAAGTGTCCGACCAGGCAATGGAGAAAAGAATGGCGACCGCCGAAGTAATTAACATCCCGCAACCCGCAGTGTCCCTTTCCCCCGAGAGCTACATGATTTCCACCTTGGACCTATGGAAAACATACGACATGGGCTCGGAGCAGCAGGTACACGCACTGCGCGGCATAAACCTGAATATCCGCCGCAACGAATACTTAGCAATCATGGGGCCGAGCGGGTCGGGGAAATCTACTTTGATGAACCTTATTGGGTGTTTGGATACTCCTAGCAAGGGTCAATATTGGTTGAATAATCAGCAGGTCAGCGAACTTGATGATGATGAGTTGGCTCACATTCGCAATAAGGAAATTGGTTTTGTGTTTCAGACTTTCAATCTTCTGGCGCGGGCAACTGCTTTGCACAATGTTGAGCTGCCGTTGATCTATGCGGGGGTTGCTGCGGAAGAGCGCGTGGAACGGGCTAAGGCAGCGCTGGCATCCGTAGGCATGGCGGAACGCATGATGCATAAGCCGAACGAGCTGTCTGGCGGCCAGAGACAGAGAGTTGCGATTGCGCGAGCTTTGGTGAATCGTCCCTCCATCATTTTGGCGGACGAGCCTACGGGCAATCTGGATTCGCAGACTGGAAACGAAATCATGGCGCTGATGGACAAGCTGCAGGCCCAGGGAAATACGATTGTTCTCGTCACCCACGAGCATGACATCGCTGAATACTCGCACCGTGTTGTGTACATCAAGGATGGAGTCATCGAGCGGGACGAAGTGAAGAGCTAGAACAGCTATCAGCTCTCAGCCGTCAGCTATCAGCTTGACCCACACGCTCAGCCCTTTGGCTGAGCGTTTCCCTTTTCGGGCGTGCTTCGTCTATTTCAACCGGAAAACAATCTGAGGAGTGCATTTGCAGGGTAGTCTTTTCTGTACGTGCGATTGCGAACTTTGGTTTTACGCAGGGTTTCAGGAGTCGTTTATGAAGCACTTCCGAATTTTTTTCTTTCTGGCTATTGGCTTTGTCTTAACGGCGTGCGGCGGGGGAAGCTCAAGTTCGAATACTCTTACCGGCAATTGGACAGCTAACTTGACCAATACTGATGGCACGCCGGCTTTTGCATTTACAACCTCTTTTACTCAGAGCAACGGAAGTATCGTGATTGGGACTAATCTTGCGTTTACAGTTTCCACTGGGTGTTTCACTTCTGCGGCTTCGCAGACTGGGTCGTTTGTTTTGAGTGGGAATTTTAATGGCAATATTAGCGGTTCATTCCAGTTGACGATCACTTCCGCGACTCCTAGCGACAACACGCTTACTCTTCAGGGGACCGTCAACAATAATGCGATCTCCGGCGGTTGGACTTTGGCAGGGTTGACTCCCGGTTGCACTGGGGCAGGGGACTTCACATTTACTCGGATTAGCTGAAGGCTTGTCCGATATACGAGGGGTCGTTCCGGTTTCGAATGCGCTGCGGAGCTTCGCTCCGCCTGGACGGGCGAGGCGCCCGTCCCTACACGGGTTCTGGTTGGACGGGCGAACCGCTTGTCCCCACACTTGCTTTGCTCCGCCTAGAGGGGCGAGACGCCCGTCCCCCACGAACACTTGTGGGTAAACCCGCTTCATACTTGCTTTGCGGCTGGCATGCGCTACAATTCCTCATTCTTGAATGGGCTGTTGCTGATTTTCCGATAGCAGTCATGAACAATTTACATGCCGCCCCGAAAAGCGATGGCACTACACTACGTGCGACGTCCGGGGCGGAACAAGGGGAGTGAGGATTCCTCAGATTCACGACAACTCGACGATGGATGTTGATTGCTAAGTTTCTTCTGGCTTGCTTTGTCATTGGCATGGGATACAATACGGCCTTCAAAAACGCGGCGGTTCTCACTGATCTATGGATTCCGTCGTTGGGCGTGGGTTTATGCGGTTGCAGTTCGCGGGTTGAAGCGGTGTGAATCGGATCGACGGCGACGTGGTGCTGGGCAACATCCGAATTCAGGTCGATTTAACTTCCAAGTTAATTAACGAGTAAAGGATGGAGGTATTAAGATGCGACGCTTACTAGGAGCCCTGGCGGTACTGGTACTGGTGGGAGTGGGTGCGTATGCACAGACATTTCGCGGTGCGATCAACGGCACCGTCAGTGACCCTTCGGGCGCGGTGGTGGCGGGAGCCGATGTAAAAGCCACGGAGATTGCAACCGGCATTGCGCATAGCATGCTGACAACGTCGAGCGGCGAGTTCGCCTTCCAGGACCTTCCTGTAGGTGCGTATCGCGTCACCGTCACGCAGCGAGGATTCCAGCAGACCAATGTCGAGAACGTGAACGTGACGGCCGGCAACGTGTACACGGTCCCCGTTACACTCACCGTGGGTCGCGAGACGACAGCGGTGGAGGTATCGGCGGCGGCGCTGGAAGTGGATACAACCACGACCACGCAGAGCGACACTATCCCGACGCGGGCGCTTCAGGACATACCGTTAAATGGAAGGGATTTCTCGCAGTTGATCGCTGTAGCGCCGGGGTACGGAGGCTACGCGGTAGGCGGTTTCGGATCGCTTAACGGGACGCGCGCCAATCAGATGAACTGGCAGATCGATGGCACGGACAACAATGACTTCTGGCACAATATACCGGCCGTGAACCAGGGTGGAGTTTCTGGCATCGCCGGGGTGGTGATGCCAGTCGACGCCATCGACGAATTCTCGGCGCAGACGCAGTCCAATGCCGAGACCGGCCGCAACGCGGGCGGTACCGTCAACCTGGCGATCAAGTCGGGCACAAATTCATTCCACGGAAGCGCGTACTACTACAACCGCAATGAATTCTATGCCGCGTCGTCACCCTTCTTTGTTCCGACGCCGGACTTCCCGAAGCCGCCGAGACTGCGCAATTACAACACGGGATTCACGGTAGGCGGTCCCATCATCAAGGATAGGACTTTCTTCTTCCTGGGATTCGAGAAGCAGAATTACATTTTTGGACTTACGGGACTGTCTACTGAGCCGTCAGCGGCATGGGTGGCGAACGCCACCGCTTTGCTGACGGCAAATGGGGTCGCTGTAAATCCTCTTTCCCAGACGTTGCTCTCGACACTTTGGCCGAGCTCAATCGTCGGGCTTCCCGCAGTTACCAGTAACTATTTCGCGACTGTGCCGGGAACCGGCTACAGCCAGAACGGAGTGATTAAGCTGGACCATAACTTCACCCCCAACGAGCATCTCTCGTTCCACTGGTTTGTGGGACAAGGCAGCCAGACCCAACCGCCGGGCGCCAGCCTGGCATTGGCCACTGCCAGTTCCAACCTCGGCTACTATTTCGAGGTGGCTCCGATTCACGTGCAGAATTACTCGCTGGTGTTGAATTCGGTGTTAACGCCCAAGTTAACCAATCAAGTGCTGTTTGGCGTCAGCTATTTCAACCAGGTTTTCCATGACGCGAATAATAGTTTTAATGAGAATGCGCTCGGCCTATTCACCAGTCCGGACGCATTGATCAATGGAAGGACGATTCTGGGTGCGCCCAACATTGCCATCTCCGGCTTCGATCAGGTTGGGATCACGCCGCCGGAAGGCCGCAATGACATCACTGGACACTTGACCGATATCGTCTCCTACACGGCCGGCAGGCATCAGTTCCGCTTCGGCGGCGAGGTGCGGCAAGGCCGCGTGGACGAATTCTACTTCCGCCGCTCGCTGGGAGGCTTCACCTTCGACGGAACCCAGGGACCATGGGCAGGTTCCTGTGCGAGTGGCGACCCAACATGCGCTCTAGCCGACTTTCTGGCTGGCGACGTCTCGACTTCTACCATTGCGGTGGGCGATGCGGAACGGTTTGTGAGGGTCAACGGATTTGATTTCTTCGGCCAGGATGCATGGCAGGTAACGCGCAAATTGAATCTTAATTACGGATTGCGCTACGAGTACATTGGGCCGCTTCACAGTCTGAATAAAGACCTCGCAGTCTTTATCCCGAATCAAGGGTTGAAGATCCAGGGAAACGGCATCGATTCCATCTTCCCGCCGGATAAAAACAATTTTGCTCCGCGATTTGGTTTTGCCTATCAGCCGACGGCCAGTAACGATCTGGTAGTACGCGGCGGGATCGGGGTCTTTTACGATCAGATCAACATGAACCCATTTCTTGATTTCCGTCCTCCCAGCGGAGCAGCTGACGGCTTGCAGGATAACCCGATCGGTCCGCACCCGGTCGATAACTACAGCCGTAGTGCCTACACATGGCAGTCTGGTACCTATATCTTCCCGGGGCTGACCACCTGCCCCACGCTCAGCGGCTGCGGAGCTAACGCCTACAACGTGTATTCCGTGAACCAGAATTTCCGGACACCCTACTTCTTCAACTACAACCTCAATATTGAAAAGGCCCTGGGCAACGCTGCCGTCCTGCAAGTTGGATATGTGGGCAGTGCGGGACACAAGCTGGCGGTGATGAAGGAACTGGACACTACCGGATTAATTGCGACCTATCCAAATCTGGGCTCGGTTCTGCAGGAGAACAGCATCGGCAGCTCCAATTACAACTCTTTGCAGACCACCCTGCGGATCAGGGCGTGGCATGGGCTTTCGTCGCAGTTCGCCTACACTTGGGCGCACGAACTTGACATCATGACGGAATACCGTGGCTCGGTTCTGTTCAGTGCCGCGAATCCGGCGCTGGATTACGGAAGCGGAGATTTCGACACGCGCAATAACTTCACCACCTTCTTGACCTATGACATTCCCGGATCGTCGCATGGTCCGAAGATTCTGACACACGGTTGGCAGATCAGCAGCCTAATGTCGTTCCACAGCGGCCAGCCGTTCAACTTCGATGCAGGGACGCAACGTCCAGGCTTGAATCTGATCGCCAATCCTTTTGCCGGCGTCTCGCACACGTTCTCGAAGGCGCTTGGTGGTAGTACCCCAGGCGAACAATGGGTCAACCCGGCGGCATTCTGTGTGCCAGGCGTGGGTTGCCCGGGACCAACGGATCCTGCTGGGGATCTAGGCCGGAACGCATTCTACGGCCCTGGTTTCGCCGATGTGGATTTGTCGGTGATCAAGAACATTCCTTTTACGGAGCGAGTCAGAATTCAGCTGCGCGCGGAAATGTTCAATGTGTTTAACCGTAAGAACCTGGCGACGGGCTCGGGCTCTGTAGGCTCGGATGGCAGCGTGCGTGACACTATTGGTGACTTCAACGGCGCGCCGGGGCTTGGTCCCGGTGAACCCTTTAACATGCAACTCGTCGGCAAGATTATTTTCTAGCGGCACAATGTAGTTCTAAGGTCTTCTGGCTCCTTCCCGCCTGGGAGGGAGCCTTTTTTGTTGGTCGTGACATCCGTACGAGGCAGCCGCTGAAGCCGATTCAGTTTTTGCGCTGTCGGTGCGATACGAGTGGTGGCGGGAAACTATGGGCGTCGAGGTTTGAATGCACACGCCTTCGCATCCGTGCCCCTAGTCACTGAACACGATGATCAGCGGCTGGAAGCCGCGCCCCTTCAAGGCTCCAACCGCTGATTTCGAAGTTTTCCCGCAACCGCTGAGGTTGCATTTCGGTATGAAACACAAAGAGCTTGTGATACGAAATCTGTTGAAGTTCGCCCCGGACGAGGCGTCCGGGTTGACGTGTTCACAACTTCGTCAGGGGTTGGGTTGCACTTCTCCTCCGGGAATAATCTTTGTGTTGGTGCGGAACTTTTGGTAGTCGCGGTAGGTGATGTCGTCTTCCACGTTGAGGTTTTTGAGGAGGGCCAGGCGGACGTCGACTTTTACTTCGACGTGTTGCGGAAGCCAGACTTCGTCGTTGAGGCGGGTTTGCTCGATGATGATGCGCGAGCCCTTATGAACCCGTGCCAGGAACAGGCCGAAGGAGACGGTTTCGATGCACTGGATGTCGAGTTTCTTCCACTGGGATTCGTCTTTGTCGATCCAGACGCGGAAGCGGAATTTAGGCAGGATTTTGGCTTCTTTCATCTTCGCCTGGTAGCCGGGGCGGGGTTCGCCATCGATGACGTAAGTGTCGCGTCCGGCTAGAGATTCAATGCCGGCGAAGTGGAAGTCGTAGGCGTCGGCAACTTCGCTTACAAAGCGGCGGCTATCTTCGCGCTCTTTTTCTTCTTTTTTCTCGCGCTTTTTGCGATCTTCGTCGGATTCGTTTTTGCGCTTCTCGATTACCTTCTGGATTTTTTCTTCTTCTTTCTTCGCGTCTTTTTCGGAGAGTGGTTTGTCATCTTTGGCGATCAGGCGTTCCACCTGTTCGCCGTAGAGTTCCATGATTTCTGTGGTTTTTGTTTCCGTCGATTTTACCTGGCCGTCGCCGTTGAGTTTGTGCTGTTCCTCGCGCTGGATGTAGGTGTAGTCGCGCTGGCGCTTATCGTTCTCCATGTCGTTGGCGGCGGTTTGGCGAATTAGGTTGCGGATCTGATCTTCGGAAAGCGATGCAGAAGAGGCGTCAGCCGGTAGTTTTGGCGTAGCCGCTTCCTGGCCAAATACAGCCGAAGACATGAGAAGCAGAAAAATAAGTGCAGCGCGTCTTGTGTGCACAAACATGGCTACGATATTTAGACCCAAATCCTTCCCTGAGGTTGCAATTTTAAAGGGAGATTACTCTCTGGCGCAGGCTTTTCCCAGACATTCGGCCTGGAATAATCTTTCGTCCACGCGGTGGAGGCTTTTGATCATCTTGGGGCGAAGCAGTTTGTAATGTTTGATGTCGAAGAGATAGTTCACGATAAACCAGACCGGCTCTTCGGTGGTCATCCAGTTCAAGCGATCGAAGCGGGTTAAGTTTACTGGCCGCGAGAAAGTGCGCAGAGTGCGTTCGCGGCGCATATTGAAATACAGGTTGAAGTAGCTCATGGCTAACTCGCGCAGAGTGCGGTAAACGGGTTCGCGGTAGCGGCATCCGCTGTAGTTGGATTTAGCGAGGGCGCCCCAGTGTCCGTTCATGCGATAGATGGCGAGGACGTGGTCGGTGTCGTGGTCGGCTTCGAAGTCGAGCAGCAGCGGCGGAAAGCCGTTTGCGCGCAGGGCCGCGGCGGCGAAGATCGCGCCTTCGCAGCAGTGGCTGCTGTTTTCGCGCAGCACGCGGCGCGGAGACCACGCGGTGTCTTCGAGGTGGTAAGGCATTTCGTCGAGGAGACGCTGAATGCCGTAGGGCGTTTTCAGGCTGCGCAGTTTGCGGAGTTCGGCGGGAGTGAAGTTGTTCATCCTCGAGGACAGTTTATCGTGCTGGCCGGGCTAAAGGCGTTAACCACAGAGGACACTGAGGTTCACAGAGGGATCATGCGAATAGTTCTGACAGTTCGCGGGGACTGTCTACGGTTACGTCGGGCGGGGCTTCGCATAGCGTGTGCGGGGCGAAGCCGTAGGTTACGCCGCAGGTCCAGAGGCTGGCGTTGCGGCCGGTTATGACGTCGACGGAGGAGTCACCGATCATCAGCGTTTCATCGGGGCGGGTTTTGGTTTCGCGCAGGATGGTTTGTGCGCCCTTGGGATCGGGTTTTTTGGTGGAGAAACTGTTTCCGCCATAAATGTGAAGGAAAAAATCGGCGAGGCCGAGGGCTTCCACGATCGCGCGCGAGGGGTTGACTGGTTTGTTGGAGAGCACGGCCATGGTTCGCGGGCTGCCGTTTTGGTTGCGAACTGCGGCTAGCATTTCTCTTATGCCATCGTAGACGTGGGTGTGGTCGAGCTTGTGCACTCGGTAGTAGGCGAGGAAGTGCTCTAGGCCATCCTTTACGAGCCCGTCATCGCGGGGATCGCCGAGGGCGCGGCGCACTAGCATGGGCGCGCCGTCGCCAACGTAGGAGGCGATTACGTCGCCGGGGAGTTCGGGGCGTCCGAGGTGCTTGAGCATGGCATTTACGGAGTGGATGAGATCGAGGCGCGAGTCGATCAGAGTGCCGTCTAAATCGAAGATTAGAAGCTTAATCTTTTGCGGATCGAATTGGCGGTTGAATTTGATCACCTCTTTTCAGGATAAATGATTGAAGAAGCTTTCAGCTCTCAGCTGTCAGCTTTCAGCCAGTTCAGGGACAGATATTGGGTTGGAGCTTACGTCTGATAGCTATGGGCCAGACGCTCGGCGGGAACTGACAATTGCTGTTCTCGGTCGCCCGCTCTGGATTTACAATAGGAAGCAGGATGGCTACCAAGACAGAAGCAAAACCCGCCGGCGTGGTTGACGAGAAAATCAGAGGCAAGGGCAAGACTTACGAAGGTCTTTCCCGCGAGCAACTGATCGAGGCCTATCGCATTATGTACACCTCCCGGCGGCTCGACGACCGGGAAATCCTACTCAAGCGTCAGCAAAAAATCTTCTTCCAGATTTCCGGAGCTGGTCACGAGGCGGTAGGTTTGGCCGCAGGCTTTGCTATGAAGCCCGGTTATGACTGGTTTTATCCCTACTATCGCGATCGTGCGCTGTGTCTGGCTTTGGGCGCGACGCCTCTGGATATGCTGCTGATGGCTGTAGGGGCGGCCGCTGATCCGCAATCTGGCGGAAGGCAGATGCCTTCGCATTGGAGCTTTCCGAAATTGAATGTGGTTACGCAGTCGTCTCCTACAGGGTCGCAGATTCTGCAGGCTGTGGGGTGCGCGGAAGCTGGGCGATATTTCGCGAAGCATCCACAAGCGGCCAAGAAGAGCGAAGGCGATTACCGTCAATTCAAAGACGTCAAGTTCCAAGGCGATGAAGTCACCTACGTTTCACTCGGAGAAGGCGCCAGCAGCGAGGGCGAGTTCTGGGAGGCGATGAACACCGCTTCCAATAGCAAATTGCCTGTCGTGTTTGTGATTGAGGACAACGGTTACGCCATTTCGGTCCCGGTTGAAGTGCAGACTGCTGGGGGAAATATTTCGCGGCTGGTTGCGGGCTTTCCGAATTTTCATTTTGAGGAAATCGATGGCACCGACCCAGTTGCGTGCTATGCGGCATTTCAGCGCACTGTGGCCCATTGCCGGGCGGGCGAGGGCCCGGGATTTGTTCATGCGCACGTCATCCGTCCATATTCGCATTCGCTTTCGGATGACGAGCGGCTTTACCGGCCGGACGCGGAACGCAATATCGATGCGGCGCGCGATCCCATTACGCTGATGCAGATGTTTTTGATTCGCGAAGGCATCCTTGACGAAAACGGTATTAACAAGCTGGAGAAGCAAGTAGAAGACGATTTGCAGGTTGCGGTGGATCAGGCTCTGGAGGCGGCTCCGCCGACCCCAGACACCATTTTGCAATATGTTTATTCGCCCGGCTTCGATCCTACTTCCCCGGCGCTGCAGGTGGAACCGATATCGATTGCTCCCACTGCGGATGGCAAGAAAGTCGCGCCTAAAACCATGGCTGATCTCATTAATGCCACGCTGCGCGACGAGATGCGGCGGGATGAGCGCATTGTTGTCTTCGGCGAAGACGTGGCCGATTGCAGCCGCCAACAATATCTGACCGAGAAGCTGATCAAAGGCAAAGGCGGTGTGTTCAAACTGACCTACGGCTTGCAGAATGATTTTGGCTGCGATCGCGTTTTCAATTCGCCGCTGGCAGAGGCGAACATCGTCGGACGCGCGGTTGGCATGGCTACCCGTGGGCTTAAGCCGGTGGTGGAGATTCAGTTCTTCGACTATATCTGGCCGGCGATGATGCAACTTAGGGATGAGTTGCCGCTGATTCGCTGGCGTTCTAATAACGGATTTTCTTCCCCATGCGTAGTTCGCGTGGCGATTGGCGGATATCTGACCGGTGGCGCGATTTATCACTCGCAATGTGGTGAGAGCATCTTCACCCATACGCCGGGAATGCGAGTCGTGTTTCCATCGAACGCGTTGGATGCGGCTGGCCTGTTGCGCACCGCCATTCGCTGCGATGATCCGGTTTTATTTCTGGAGCACAAGCGGCTTTATCGTGAGACCTTCGGGCGCGCGCCTTATCCGGGTCCGGATTACACGATTCCCTTTGGCAAAGCAAAGATTGTGCAACCAGGGACAGATCTGACCGTGATCACCTACGGAGCTGTGGTTCCGCGAGCTTTGCAAGCAGCGCAGAAACTGGAACGCGAGCAGGGCGCGAAGGTCGAGTTGATTGATTTGCGCTGCCTGAATCCGTTTGATTGGGAGACGATTGCGGCGTCGGTGAGCAAGACCAATCGCGCGCTCGTGGCTTATGAAGATACTCTGAGCTGGGGATATGGCGCGGAGATCGCGGCGCGCGTTGCCGATCAGCTATTCGATCAACTGGATGCGCCGGTGCGTCGCGTGGCGGCGAAAGATGTGTTTGTGGCTTATCAGCCGATACTTGAAGACGCGATTTTGCCGCAGGCAGGGGATTTGTTGCGCGCGATGAAGGAGTTGGTGGAGTACTGAGCGAGCGACTCCAACGTCACCCGAACGTAAGGCCGCCCGGCTCGCGCAGCAAGTGCCGGACCTCGCGGTTTGTCGAGTGACAGTTCCTTCCCAAATGATTTGCCGAATCGCCCTGCCAGCCGCTATAAGGGAACTGTGGGCCTAAAAGATACATTGCAGGTGTGCTCAGCGATACTGCTCAGCCTCGGCGGCGGGGGCACAATTGTGTTCGGTCTTTCCAGCTACCTTGGCAAGCGATGGGCCGATAGGGCACTGCAAGACCAACAGCAAAGATACGCACAGCTAAACCTACAGCTGCAAGGCCAATTGGATGTGGCCGCCCGCATTCTGCAAGTTGAGCTGAATACGCTAGGTCACCTTCAAAAGTTGCGCACCGAAGAATCGGTCAGCAGAATTGCGGGATTGTGGAAGAGAATGGCAACTTTGAATAATTGGTTCGGCATGTTCGCGTCCGGGGGTTTGCAGTTTGTGCCTTCGAATGACGACGCAAGACGGAAACACGAGGAGAACATTCGAGCATTGTTCAATGAAGCACTAAACGAAGCGCAGAAGTATCTCGTGGAGGAGGGACTGTTTGTTCCCAAAGCGATTGTTGATGTTGCACAGGGAGCGTTGACAGCCACCTAGAGGGAAGAGTTTAACTTTGCGAACTTCAGCCCCTTCTTTTCCAGCCATCCTGAGATGTACCAGCACTATTTCGAGAATAGGGAAGAACATTTCAAACTCTTCAGCGAAAAAATGCTGGAATTTCAAAAGCTAGTTAGGGAATATCTGCAAGTGGACTTACCTGGGGGGGCCCACACATCCTAACGAAGGCTGCCCACTCGTCGCGGTTTTCGACGAATGGGCACTGCGAGCCTTAATCTGCTGGTCACTCGTGACGACAAGCCCCAGGCTCGCACGATTAAGATCGTGGCGCAAAAGCGTGAAGGTTACCGGTACCCACTCGTCGAAAACCGCGACGAGTGGGGCAGCCTCGGTCACTGGTGATTAATGGAAAAAAACGACAGGTGGGCCAGCCCCTTGGTGAAATCGCGTGGCTTCGGATTGACGGACTCCAATTTCTCATTTCATTCTCGTCCTGGAGATTTGTGAAAATACTGTCAAAGCCGCACTGGGTGTGTGTTTTGCGGTCCATTCGTGATATAGTTCCAGCCCGCTAGCAATCTGAGTATTCATATTCATGCAATTTGAGGGGGGCTATGGGCAGCAGACGACTTCGATCTTTCGTGAGCAGAGCTTTGGCGATCGGCGCGCTTACTCTGATTGTCGTAAACAGCGCTTGGGCGGCGAGCAAAGAAAAAGTGCTGTACAGCTTTACGGGCGGGACTGACGGAGGCGATCCAGCAGCCGCTTTAATTTTCGACAAAGCTGGAAACCTCTACGGCACGACCGTCGTAGGCGGCACCGGCGCAGCCTGCTCGGGCGGATGCGGCACGGTTTTCAAGCTGACGAAGAATTCTAACGGCAAATGGATAGAGACCGTTCTTTACAACTTTCAAGCTGGTTCCGACGGAAAAAATCCTTACGGCGGTGTCACGCTTGACGCCAACGGGGACCTTTATGGCACAACTGTCGCCGGCGGCAGCGGCGGGACCTGCAGCGGGGATGGGTGCGGCACGATTTATAAGCTGACCCGCGCTGGCAATTCCTGGAGCGAGAGCGTGTTGTATAGCTTCACCGGTGGGAAAGACGGTGCCGGTCCTGGCGGCGACGTGGTCTTCGACAACAAAGGCAATCTTTACGGAACCACTCCTGACGGAGGCAAAGCCAACGGCTGTGGCGGGATCGGCTGCGGCGTGGTTTACGAACTCATGCGCAGCCATGGTGGTTGGCGACAGAAGGTAATCCATACCTTCACCGGCGGAAATGATGGAGCCACGGGCTCGCTCGGCTTGTTGCTCATGGATAACAACGGCGATGTTTTTGGTCTCGCTGAATCAGGCGGCGCTCATGGAGCTGGGACCGCCTTCGAGTTGGCGCCGGGTTCCAGTGGCAAATGGAAAATGAGCACGCTGGATGGTTTCAAGGGAACGCCTCACGCTGGTTTTCCCTATGGCGGGTTGATTGCCGACGCATCCGGGAATTTATACGGCACGACATACTACGGTGGCGCCAATGGGCTGGGCTCAGTTTTTAGATTGACTAAAGGCTCAAATGGCAAGTGGAATGAGAGTGTGCTGTACAGCTTCAAGACTGGAACAGACGGAAACTCGCCAACTTCTACGCTTATTTTCGACGCGCATGGAAACCTCTACGGGACGACCTCGGCAGGCGGCGATGCTAATGGCGATGGCACGGTTTTCAAACTGACACCTGCGGGTAGCGGCAAGTGGAAGGAGAGCGTGGTGTATCGCTTCAAGAACAATCCAGATGGCGCTAATCCCTATTATGGATTGGTGCTAGATAAGGCCGGCAATCTTTATGGCACAACCGCGATTGGCGGCGTGGGTGCCGGGATCGTGTTTGAGCTTAGTCCTTAGCAAGGCGAATGAAAAATGTCGTCGCTTTTCCTGTCCGCAAGGATGATGCCGGATTTTAAGTTGTCCAGCGTTTTGCATCCAAGCCTCTCGCCTTCTGTAGTAATAGCTTGCCAATTAGGAGAAACGCCGAGATGCCCGACTCCCACGCGACTCTTTCCGCTTCATCGAGAACTGCCGTCTCCAAGGATTCCATCGACCAGATTTTTCGCGAGGCACGGACGCATAATGAATGGCTGGCTCATCCCGTTTCGCCGGAGTTGCTGCGTCGAGTTTATGAACTTGCCGCCTTGGGTCCGACTAGCGCTAATAGTTCGCCGGGACGATTTGTGTTCCTCACTACGCCTGAGGCCAAAGAACGGCTCCGGCCTGCTCTTTCCGCTGGCAACCTCGAAAAAACCATGGCTGCTCCGGTTACCGTGATCATTGCCGGGGATACGGAGTTCTACGACAAGCTGCCGAAGCTGTTTCCGCATAAAGATATGCGGTCGGTGTTTGTGGGTAAAGCCGGCCTTGCCGAAATCACTGCTTTTCGCAATGGCTCGCTTGAAGGCG
>Ga0073928_10004791_pt1 | contig 19576 bp, 20 predicted proteins | sample PaiPotPPA55metaG_FD_76969 | JGI IMG/M metagenome (GOLD analysis project Ga0073928, IMG submission 76969) | Iron sulfur acid spring bacterial and archeal communities from Banff, Canada, to study Microbial Dark Matter (Phase II) - Paint Pots PPA... ...
CGGAATCAGTTTTTTGATTCATCCGGATCGGGCCGCTCGGGCGCGGATTCGTCGATGACTGGCTCGGATACTTTGTATTTCTCGCTGGCCCAGTTGCCGAGGTCGAGCAGGCGGCAGCGGTCGCTGCAGAAAGGGAAGTGCTCGTCTGTTTTGGAATTGGTGGGCTTGCGGCAGATGGGGCAGCGCCAGTCCATGCCCTTCGCTCTCCGATACTACCGGGAAGGAAGCACCGTGAACAAGCCCGGCGCAGCGGCCACCCACGGCGCCGCCTCGCGCGGATAGTCCACGACGCGGCCAACCAGGTCGTAGTCGTGCGCTTCGGTGAGCTCGACGGTGGCGAGCGTTCCCGGCGCGGGTGTGGAACCCTCGGTGGCGCCTTCGATTTCAGTGATATACACAGTGCCGTCAATTTCCGGCGCCATGCCCTCGAGGCGCGCCGCCCACAAAAATTCGCTCTCTTTCGACGGGCCTTCGAGCATCGCCTCCACGCGACGGCCGATGCGGGCGCGCAGCTTGCGAGCCGAAATCTTCTTTTGTATCGCCATCAACGTGCCGCGACGACGCGCAATCGTTTCCGCGTCCACTTTGCTTTCGAGATGAAAACTTTTAGCCGCATCTTCGTCGGAATAGGAAAAGACGCCCATCCAGTCGAACTCGGCGGCGCGAACGAAGTCGCAAAGAATCTTGAAATCCTGCTCGGTTTCGCCCGGGAAACCGACGATGAAGGAGGTGCGCAGCGAAACGCCGGGAATGGTTTTGCGGATGCGCGCAAGCATCTTGAGGAATGCGTCGCCGTTTGAGCCGCGCCGCATCTGCGCGAGCACGTCGCGGCTGGCGTGCTGCAGCGGGATGTCGAGGTATTTCACCAGGCGCTTGTGTTTTGCAATCGTGTCCAGCAGGAGCGGCGTGACGCGGTTCGGGTAGCAGTAAAGGAAGCGCACCCAGTTGAGGTCCGGGATCTGCGCGAGGCGCTCGAGCAGAAGCGGCAGGCCGTCGCGCAGGCCGAGATCTTCGCCGTAGAAGGTGGTGTCCTGACCGATCAGCGTGATCTCGCGCACGCCCGACTGCGCCAGGTTTGTTGCCTCGCGCACCACCGATTCAAAGCGCCGGCTGCGGAAGCGCCCGCGAAGCTGCGGGATGATGCAAAAGGTGCAGGGATGGTCGCAGCCCTCGTTGATTTTGATATAGGCAGTGTGACGCGGGGTCGCGAGGATGCGCGGCGTCGCGTCGTGATAGAGGAACGTGGGCAGCTCAACGGAAAGCGCTTGCAGTTCGCTTTCGCGCACCTCCTGCGTGCAGGCGTCAACGATTTGCTCGAGCTCGCCCGTGCCGACGACCGCATCCACTTCCGGAATCTGTTCCAGGATTTCGCTGCGATAGCGCTCGACCAAGCAGCCGGCCACGACCAGCTTTTTGGCTCGGCCGAATTTCTTGTACTCCGCCATCTCCAGAATCGAGTTGATGGACTCCTGCTGCGCGGGCGCGATAAAGGAGCAGGTGTTGACGACGAGGACGTCGGCCTCGCCGGCCCGCGGCGTGATCTCAAAGCCCGCGCGCGCGAGAATCCCCATCATCACCTCGCTATCCACGAGGTTCTTGGGGCATCCCAGGCTCACGAAACCTACTTTGGGCATATCAGCGCGCGTCCTTGAGCGGCGTGTAAACATGCAATCGTATCATATTCTTGCTGCGGGACTTGTGACGGTGCGCCGAGATCTCGAATAGCTCCAAGAAATGGCCGCAATTTGCCTGCTGCCAGAGCGCGTTGGAGAAACGCGTTTTTTTGGCGATTAGAGCCAGTCCCGATTGCGTGTTTTCTATGAGTTGGACCATTTTCTAATTCCGGTCGTTGGCGATTAACAACGAGCTAAGTGCGATCTCTCCGGCCCTTCTCATTGCCGGGTGTATCGCATCTGCTCTTATGCCGCCTTCCATGCTCCCTCCAGGGCCTACCAGCGGCCCACAGGTCTCCCTTCCACGTTAGCATGCCGGGGTAAGATTGCAACTGGTCGCCCCTGTGGACAGAAGGGCGCAGGCTTAAGAAATAGGGATGGCGTGCGGATGTCCCGAGGTGAACCTGCCAACAATCTGGTGGGTGCGCCGGCTAAAGACAACGTATTCGCCGGGAGAGCGGGCCTGCAGTTCCTGGATCCTGGCCTCGGCGGCTTGCAAATCCCAAACTATTTCAACCCACGCGAAATTTACGGCGTCTGTCTTCTTCAAAATATCGAAGGGCGGTTCCATGATGCGGCCTCTGTGCAACAAATCAGAAGGCTGTGCAGGTCAAGATCCGGCTAACGGGAACTCTTCGTTGTTCTCGGGTGCTCGGCACAGACATGAGACGCGAATTCCTTGTCGCGCTGCTGCTCGTAGTTCCGCTTCATTTCGTCGAGCGATTTACCGGCGGGTGTTCCCACAGGATTGAACACCCATGCACATTCGGAACATGCCCAGCCCTGAAAATTCTGTCTTTCGACCCAGACCAGTTTGCGGAGCATAGCCTCCCTAGCACACCTTGTGATTTGGTGCGGCTATTGCTGTGAAAGACGGCGTAGAAGCATTAACGACAAAAAGAGGCTGTTGTCTGTGGGATATCCAACACTAACAGGAATTTTTATCTCAACCCGAGCTCATCCTCGAATTGCTGGATGACACCGTAGCATTCGCAGGAGGAGTTCTGGAGCTTCCGACGGTTTACAACCTTCACTGCGCCCCGGATGTATTCAATGATTCCCTTTTTTTGCATTACCGATGCCGCCAAGCTCACAGTGGATCGGTCCGTACCCATCATGGTCGCAATGAAATCGTGGGTGATTGGAAGCACTCCCATCTTCACGCGATCCTGAGTCATCAGCAGCCAGCGCGCGAGACGCTGTTGTATATCGTGAAGCCGGTTGCATGCCGCGGTCTGAGCGACTTGCATCCCTTGAAGGCCGGCATGCCTGCTCAGAATCATCCGCAACTGCGGAGCCGACCGCAGAATGCGCTCCAGGGCATTGCCCATCATTCGGAAGCCATCGCCGGCGATCTGGACTATTTCACGCACGGAACTTCTGCTCAAGCCAACTGCCAATCCTGCACCAACGTAGCCCTCGTTACCCACGACACCCACTTCCACGGTGCGACCGTCTTTGGTCACCACCACCTGGGAAATCATTCCCCGGTTCGGAAAATAGACGAACTCGATGTCTTGCGTCGGCTCATGAAGGCTAAGATGATGCGGCAGGTCGATATACGTCAAGTCGGTACGCATCAATGCAAATTCGTTATCGGGCGTGGCCAACAATATCTTGTTCTTGACCGGTTTCCCCTCGAAGTTGGTCCGTTGGTCTGCGGGTACAACTCGAAAGTTTTTTCCAGTCATGTCACTCCTGAACGGCACCAGAGTGCCTGGCATCGCTTGCGTACAATTTCGTGCGCTCTGAGATTTCCAGGACCATTTAACCAAAAAGGCGTCCAACAATCTGTACGGTATGGGACATCGAGCAAAACCAAGGCGGAGCGATCAGATGTGGAACCTCACTTAACAGAGCGTTTACGCGAGCGGAGGAGATCCTTGATGGCGGCGAGGAGCGAGGACATGGTGCGGGCGTCGGCGGGATGCGCGCCGAAGCGGGCGGACTGATAGAGCTCGGTAAGCTGGGAAACGGGCGCGGCGAGATCGGGCGAGGGGATGGCCGCGGCAAATTCGAGCGGCGTCTGCCCGGGTGGCTTGCGCCAGCCGCGGCGCTCGAGCATTCGCAGCATCTGGCGGTATTCGAGCGCGGCCAGCTCCGGGGGGAGCGCGCCGGCGCGGTGAGTGTGCAAGCTCCAGCGCGCCGAGGCGTAGCTCCACAGGGCGCGGCCGCGGAAAAGCAAAAGCACGAGAATGAGAAGCGCGAGTGTGCCTGGCAGGGAATAGCGCGACGTGGCCACCCGCTCCTGCCAGCGCTTCAAGCGCTCGAGCGTGGCGCGCTCCTCGACGGCGTACCACCGACGGGCGCGCTCGGACCAGTCGCGCGAGGCGCGCTGCAGGTTCTGCGCCAGCGTCACCTGGTGGACAAAGTCATAGTTGATCACCCACTCGCCCCAGGTGAATTGGAACCAGTCCCAGTAGAGCGCCAGCCGCCCAAACCAGCTCCGCGATTTCTCCGCGCCGGGCGGAGTGGGATCGAAGGTCATCCAGCCGTAGCCGGGGAAATAGACCTCGACCCAGGAGTGGGCATCGCTGGCGCGCACGATATAGTCCCCGGCGACGTCGTTGTATTCGCCGGGCAGGAAGCCGTTGACGTAGCGCGCGGGGACGCCCAGCGTGCGCAGCATGACGGTCATGGCGGCGGCGAAGTATTCGCAATGGCCGGCGCGGCGCGTGAAAAGAAAATAGGCAAGCGGGTCGCCCTTGGGGGGCGTGCCGGAAAGATCGAGGGTGTAGCCGAAGCTGGTGCGGAGATAACGCTCGATGTTCGCTGCCTTGTCGTAGGGCGTAGGAGCGTGCGCGGTCACGCTGGCGGCGAGCGGAGCGATGCGCGGGTCGAGGGACGGCAACTGCAGATAGGTGCTGCGGATGGCTTCGGGATAATCGGTGGAGGCGGCGCGCAATGCCGCAGGCGGGATAATGGGAAGCTGAGAAACCCCCTCATAACGCATCTTGGCATCGTTGTGCTGCGCCATGAAGATCGAGCCGGTCTTGTCCATCATCAGGTAGCGCGACTGGCCCGGCCGGAGCGCGTCAATGCCAAAATGCCCGCGGAGAGCAGCTGGCTGCGCCGCCACAAACACGGCGGCGGTGGCCAGTGGCTCCATCATCACCGTGTAATGGAGCGAATAGGATTCTCCGCGCGGAAGCGGCGGGGGATTCAAGTGAAACGAGCCGTCGGCGGCGGGCGTGACGACGATCGAATCCTGCAGGGGCGTGAACCAGCGGCGGCCGTCGAAGTTGGTGAGGGCGATGCCGCGCCAGTGGACGTCCCCGGCGCGCGCCGGGTCTCCTTCCACGCGGATGCGCAGCACCACGGCGCTACTCTTCTTGATTTGCCCGATCTCGCCGAGCGTCACGTTATCGCTGAAGCCCGTCATCAGCGTCGGCTGAAGGTTCAAGGCGCTCAGATATCCGGCGGTGAACCGCGGGATGATAAAGAAAATCAAGCCGCCGATGAGCAGCGCGCCCGCTGCCACGATTAATGAAGTCAGGCCCAGAGCGCGATGCAGACGCCGCGCGGCCGGGGAGCCCGCTTCGAGCGGCGGCGAAACGGCCCCTTCGGCGCCGCGGCGGATTTCGAGGCCGACGAATGTCGAGACGGCCAGCACCAGAAACGCGGAGAGCGAGACGAGAAAGGAGGTGTCCACCGTCAGGATGGCCGAAGCCAGCATGGCGGTGAACGCCAGCATCGCGAGGAAAACGAAGTCACGCGTGGTGCGTGCGGAGAAAAGTCGCACCAGCAGGGCAAAGAGCATCAGGTGAATGGCGGCCAGCAGGCCGGCGTAGAGCGAGGGGTTGGGCGCGCCCGCGGCCATGCTTCGCGAGACGATCCACAAGTCCATAGGGAAAAAAAGAAAATAGGAAAGGACAAGGCCGGTGGCAAGGCGCGCGGAAAGCTCCGGGCCGCGGCCCCTCCATACGCGAATGCCTTTGAAGATAAGCGCGGCGGGAGCCAGGATCGTCGAAACCAGGTCTAACTTTCCCGTCAAGGCGACCGCGAGAACGCTGGTGGTGACGAGCAGGTAGAGCGATATTTCAAAGTACCGCTGCACGGCGGGAAGCGGCGATGGTGCTGCGTGGGCGGTGGTGGCCATGGCAACCCTTCCAGTGTAGCACCGGGGCCATGGCCCGCCGGGGCAGCGCAGCCAAACCGATAACGTTCCGGCGCGCGGCGGCTAACGGCTTTTCAAGGCTGCCGCGGCAATCTTACGCGTGGCGCTTGAAATGGGGAGCGTGATGGCCGCGAGCGGCAGGGCGCGGGAGCGTGCGCCGAGCGGCAGGCGGTCCATGCGGGCAAGGAAGGGCAGCAGGGTGATATTGCGAAACGTGACGCCGTGCCGGGCGCGCGGCAGCGCTTCGAGCGAACATCCGCGAATCCCCAGCGAGTCTTCAAGGTGCCGCGCCAGCTCGCTGCCCGCGTCTTGCTTCACTTCGACGGCGGGGAACTGCCACATGCGCGAGAAGAGTACGCGGTCATGCTTGCCGGAATCGCGCACCAGCAACGTGCGGCCGCGCGGGTCGAGCAACACCGCCGCAGCGATGCTCTGTTTCACGGGGGCGCGCTTCTTGCGCGGCATGGGTAGTTCCGCCGCAATCCCGAGACGGTAGGCGCGACACCATCGAGCGACCGGACACGTTTCGCAGCGCGGCGCCTGCGGTGTGCAGACCGTTTCGCCCAGCTCCATCAGCGCCTGGTTCCAATCGCCGGGGGCGCGACGCGCCAGCAGGCGCTCGGCGTTTTGCTGAAGCCCGCGCCAGCGGCGCGGCGCGTGAAGGTCGCCGCGCACGGCCCCGAGGCGCGTCAGGACGCGCGCGACGTTGCCGTCCAGCACGGCGAGCGGTGCTTCGTAGGCGATGCTGAGGACGGCGGCGGCGGTGTAACGCCCGACCCCCGGCAGCGCGAGCGCCGCATCGAGCTCGGGCGGAAACCTTCCCTGATGCCGCGCGACGATCTCCTGCGCAGCCCGGCGCAGATTCCGCGCACGGCTGTAGTAGCCAAGCCCGGACCAGGCCTTCAATACGCTCGCTTCCCGCGCGCGCGCCAGCGCCCGGACGCCCGGAAATTTGCTCAGGAACCGCCGGTAGTAGGGAAGTACTGCGGCAATGCGCGTCTGCTGCAGCATCACCTCCGCAAGCCAGATGCGATAGGGGTCGCGGCTGCGGCGCCAAGGAAAGTCGCGGCGATTCGCGCGGAACCAGCCGAGGAGGCGGCGTTGAAAAGCGGCCAGGGCGCCCGGGGTGAGCTTTGTCGTGTCCAAGCCGCGTATTCTCGCACAACTGCGCCGCGCGGCGGGCTACAGCGAATCGAAGAAGAGGAGATACGACGAGGACCAGAGCGCGGTCGGAAGCGAGCCCTGGGGGCGGCAGGTGAGAATGATCTTGAAGATTTCCCTGTCGGTCGCGAGCTCGTCAAGAAAGGCGCCGCCGGCCGCCGAGGTATCCGGCTGCAAAAAGGCCAACTCGCGCAGCGCATCGTAAATGATTTCGGAGGCGGAGGCCATCGGCGTGGAAATGCGGTCGGTGCGGAACTGCATCACGGAATTGATTTCATAGAAATGCCAGGCAATGCATGCGGCCAGCGAGACGGCGCGCTCGAAGCGCTCCTCGAATTCGGCGGGGCCGAGGCGTCCCAGCTCCGGCCGCGGCACACCCACGAACGGATCGAGAACGAGCATCACGCGGCGCTCGTCTTCGCGCGTGAACTCGCGGACCTTCAGGGCGTTGCTCTTCGCCGACGCCTTCCAGTCGACGAAACGCGCGCTATCGGTGTTGACGTAATCGCGGATGGAATGCAGCTCGTAGCCGCGGCCGCGGTAGAAGCTGGTCATCTCGCCGCTGAGCAGCGGCAGAATCTCGTAGAACTGCTCGGTAGGCTGGACGTGCGGATAGACCACCACTTCCGTCTTCGAGTCCACGTGGCGCGTCTTTTCGAGAAAGCCGAAGGGGAACTTCGTGCGGATGCCGAAGGCGTCCTGCCGGTAGATGCCGCGGCGCGGAAACATCAACTCGACCTTTTGCCTCGCCGCGCCCAGGCGCGGAATGAACGGAAAATAGACGGGCCGCGTAAGAATCTGCGCCGGATGCTTGCCGCTTCCTTCGCCGACGACGCGCAGAGAAAACGACGGCAGCATCTCTTTGTGATTGCGGACCTCCACGGTCGCGAGCAGCGGCTGCTCCGCGAAAATGTGCTCGGGCAGCTCGAAGGTCAATTCGAGGCCGGTGAGCACCGCGCGGGAAAGAATGCCGGAAATCAGGATGCCTGCCAGCATGCAGGCCAGGACCATGAAGAGCAGGTTGTTGCCTGTGTTCACCGCGGCGAGGACGAGAATCAGCACCGCGGCTAGATAGATGATGCCCTCGCGCGTCAGGCGGTAATCGACCTGGTAAACGAGCCAGCGGAGGCTGGTTCGCCGCGCCAGTCCCGGGACGATGGCGACCGCCACCCATCCCGCAAGCCCCAGCGCCACCACGGCCGCGAGGCCGGCGGCCCAGATGCGGCCCTCTTGGGCTACCGCGGCGGAGTAAAGCGCCGCAAGCAGGGCCACGGCGAGCGTGCCCATGGCCACGGCAAAGCCGCGCCAGCCGGGGCGGTCGCGCTCGCGCCACCAGCGCACGACAAGAGAAGTTGCCATTAGAGTGGGACGCGCGTGGATTCGACGATCTCGGAGAGGATGGCCTCGGCCTGGGCGGATTTCTTCTGCGTCGAAACGTAGCGCGAGCTGACCACCACGCGGTGGGCAAAGACGGGAACGATCAGGCGCTTGAAGTCGTCCGGGACGCAGTAGTCGCGGCCTTCGAGATACGCGCGCGCCTGCGCCGCCCGGTGCAACATCACGGAGCCGCGCGGGCTGACGCCCAGGCTCAGTTGCTCCGACTGGCGCGTGCGCTCGACGATCTCGAGCGCGTAGTCGAGCAGCGCCTCTTCGACGCGTACTTGCGAAGCCGCTTCCTGCATGGCGGCCACGTCCGCGGCCTCCATCAAAGGCGCGGCCGGCTCTTCGGCGGCACGGCCGTTGTGGTTGCGGAGAATTTCCTTTTCCCAGGCGCGGTCGGGATAGCCCATGCGGATGCGCATCAGAAAACGGTCAAGCTGCGATTCGGGTAGCGGGTAGGTGCCGTGGTGCTCGATGGGATTCTGCGTGGCGAGCACGAGAAAGGGCTGCGGCAGCGGGTGGGTGTGGTTGTCCACCGTCACTTGCGCCTCGTTCATCGCTTCGAGCAGCGCCGATTGCGTTTTCGGGGTGGTGCGGTTGATTTCGTCGGCCAGCACGATATTGGCGAAGAGCGGCCCGGGCCGGAACTCAAATTCCTGGCGCGCCGGATTGAATACGCTGACGCCGATGACGTCGCTCGGCAGCATGTCCGAGGTGAACTGGATGCGTTGGAACGAGCAGTTGAACGAGCGCGCCAGCGCCTGCGCCAGCGTCGTCTTGCCCACGCCGGGAACGTCTTCGATCAGCAGGTGGCCGCGCGCCACGAGGGCCGTCAATGCGAGACGAATGACGTCTTCTTTGCCCTTGACGACGCGGGCAATCGAGCGCTGGAGCTCGGCAAGTTGTCTTGCCGCCACGGTGATCGAAGATTGCAAAAGTCACGTCCTTTTGTTACAAAACTTGTGGTACCCCGCGGGCGATTAGCTCAGTGGTTAGAGCGCTCCCCTCACACGGGAGAGGTCCAAGGTTCAAGTCCTTGATCGCCCACCATTTCTTCTCAGCGGGCGCCCGGCGGCCCTTGGGATTCGATGCCGCAAAGACAAATGTCGCCCAACGAGTTATTCTAGCGAATTCCCCGATGACAAACATCTACCGCTTCCTGCAGGTTTTCGCATTAGGCACGTGGCTCGGGGCGATCGTCTTCCTCAGCTTCGTGGTCGCTCCGGGGGCTTTTGCGAGTTTGGCCAGCCGCGACCAGGCGGGCACGTTCGTCGGGCTGACGCTCTCGCGGCTGCACGTGATCGGGATGATCGCGGGAATGGCATTTCTGGTTGTGGCGCTTCTGGCGGGCTCGTTTGCCGCGCTGTGGAAGCCCGCGCCGCTGCTTGTGATTGCCATGCTGCTTCTCACCATCGCGTCGCAAGGCTGGGTAAGGCCCCGCATAGCGGAGTTGCGGCGCGATATGGGCTCCATCGAAACCACGCCTGCCGACGATCCCCGCCATGTGGCATTCGACCAGCTCCACAAAGTCTCCGTAAGCCTGGAAGGCGCTGTCCTGCTGATAGGGATTGCCGCGCTTTACTTCACGATCCGCGAAAAGCCATTTTGACCTTTGCGCGCGCCGGCCGTTTTGTCGGGCTGTGCTAGTATCCTTCGCCATGCAAACAGGAATCATCGGGCTTCCGCAAGTCGGCAAGACGAGCCTCTTCCGCATCCTCACGCGTGTGCATCTGGACGCGAAGGCGCAGCAGGCCGCGACGCACGTGGGCATCGCGCGCGTTCCCGACCCGCGCCTCTCGAAGCTGGCGGATATCTTCAAGCCGAAGAAGCTCACCTACGCGGCGATCGAATATGTGGACGTGGGCGGCCTGCAGAAAGACCGCACGAAGGATGCGGCGTCGCTGGTGCCCTTGCGTGAGGCGGATGCCCTGGCCCATGTGGTGCGTCTGTTCGAAAACCCGTCCGTGGCGCACACCGGCGGCGGGCTGGATGCCCTGCGCGACATCGATGGCATTGAGATTGAGCTCATGCTGAACGACCTCGAGCAGGCCACCCGGCGCATGGAGCGTCTCGAAAAAGACCTGAAGAAAAAGAAAGAGCCGCTGCTCGAAGCCGAGCTTGCGCTGCTCGTGCGCTGCCGAACCGCCCTCGAAGGCGAAACGCCGCTGCGCGAGCTGGAGTTCAAGGCGGACGAGCAAAAGATGCTCAATGGCTTCATGTTCCTCACGCGCAAGCCGATGCTCTACGTCCTGAATCTCGGCGACGAGGAAGCTGCCACGTCGGGCCAGGTGGTTGAGCGGCATCACCTGGAAAAGCTGGCAGCGAAGCCGCAAACGGCGGTGGTGCCCTTCTGCGGCAAGATTGAAGCGGAGCTTGCCGACCTCGACGACGCCGAAGCCGCCGAGATGATGCGCGCCTACGGACTCGCCGAATCGGGACGCGACCGCCTGATCCAGGCGAGCTACCGCTTGCTTGGCTTGATTTCGTTTCTCACCTGCGGCGAGCCCGAGTGCCGCGCCTGGACCATCACGCGCGGCATGACCGCACAGAAGGCCGCGGGCGCGATCCACAGCGACATCGAGCGCGGCTTTATCAAGGCGGAAGTGGTGAACTGGGAGCACTTGCTGGCCGCCGGTAGCTGGGCGGCGGCGCGCGAGCGTGGCCAGTGCCGGCTCGAGGGCAAGGAATATATTGTCGCGGACGGCGACGTGGTCCTCTTCCGCCACAGCGGCTAGACGCGGCCCCGCCATGTCATCGGAGCACACAACACGCCTGCTGCTCGCGCTGGCCATGGGACTCACGGCCGCTGGCGCGAACCTCGTCGGCGGCTTGCTGATCGTTCGGCGCCAGTGGTCGCGAGCGTTCCTGAAATACTTCATCGCCGTGGGCGCCGGTTTCATGCTTGCCGTCGCGTTTCTGGAAATGATTCCGGAATCGGTGGCGCTGCTTTATGGAAGCGCGCCGCTTGCAATCGCGCCGGACTCCGCGCGTCTTCTTGCCGCGGTCAACAAAGTCGTTCTGCTTGTCCTTGCCGGCTATCTACTTGTGCATTTCTTCGAGCACACCGCGGCACCGCATTTTCACTTTGGCGAAGAAACGCATGAGGAAGAGGTGGCTCACGCGCACGCCGGCTATGCGGCCCTGCTGGGGCTTGTGATTCACACGTTCTTCGACGGCGTAGCCATTGCTTCCGGGCTGCTCGTTTCCACGTGGCTCGGTGCGGTGATTTTTCTAGCGATCTTTCTGCACAAGCTGCCCGAGGGTTTCACGGTGGCTTCTCTGATGCTCGCAAGCGGACAAAGCCGCCGCGTGGCGCTTACCTCTTCGGCGATTCTCGGCGGCGCAACACTCGCCGGCGTGGGATTGATGTACCTGCTGCAAGGCGCGGTGAGCGACGCTCTGCCGTTCTCCGCCGGGGTCACGCTCTATGTGGCCGCCTCCGATCTCATTCCGGAAGTAAATCGCGAGCCGGGCGCCGGCGTGGCGCTGCTCGTCTTTCTCGGCGTCGCGCTCATGTTTGGGCTGAAGACCCTCTTCCACATCTGATCGGGGCATATTCCCCCTTTTCATGGGGATAGCCGGAGAACCCATGCGCGGCCATCGCGGATGTTCGTTCCCCGGAAGCACACCCGGAGAGGACGCAACTTTATGGCGCAGCAAGTGTTAGATACAATGTGGCGGTCATGGCCAGGTCCGACGTCCAGTTAATGCTGGAGGTCAAGGCGGGGGACGAAGCGTCCTTCGAGCTTCTCCTCCGCAAGTATCGGACGCCGCTGGTCAATTTCCTTAACCGCATGGTCCGGGACGCGGCCACCGCCGAGGACCTTGCGCAGGAAGTCTTTTTGCGCGTGTACCGCGCGCGGAAGAAATACTCGCCCAGCGCGAAGTTCACCACCTGGCTCTTCCGCATCGCCACGAATCTGGCGCTGAACTCCCTGCGCGACGGCCGGCACCGGCAGATGGAAGTTTCGCTGGACGCGCCGCCCGAGGAAGACGAGGCGCCGCTCGATCTGCCGTCGCGCGACGTTCGCGCCGACCAGATGCTGATTGAGCGCGAACGCGCCGAGCGCATCCGGCGGGCGGTGCTCTCGCTACCGGAAAAGCAGCGCGCAGCCGTTCTGCTGCATAAGTATCAGGAGATGGACTACGCGGAGATTGGGCACGTGTTGGATTGTTCAGAAAGCGCGCTGAAGTCGCTGTTGTTCCGGGCGTATGAGACGCTGCGGGTAGAGCTGGCGCCGCTGGTTACGCCGGCCTCCCCGGCGGGCACTACGGGAGAAGGAAGGGAACCATGAGCTGCGAAAAAATTGCAACCGGACTGATTGCTTATCTCGACGGGCGCGCGGGCGCCGGCGAGCGCCGCGAGGTGGAGTCGCATCTCGCCGCGTGCGCCGCTTGCCGCGCGCGCGCGGAAGAATTCCGCGGCGTGTGGAAGGCGCTGGAGGAGATTCCCGTGGTCGAGCCCTCGCTGGGATTCGACGCGCGGATACGCCAGCGCATCGCCGCCGAGCCGCGTCCCCGGCCGTGGTTCTGGCTGATCCCTTCGCCGCGGCTGGCGTTTTCGCTGAGCCTGCTTGTGGCCCTCTCGGCTTACATTTCGTCGCGGCCGCCGGCCATACCGCAAGGTGCGCCGCCGACCGAAGAAGGCTTCAAGATGATCAACGACCTGCCCGTGCTCGAGGACTACGACGTGCTGAGCAACTTCGAGGCGCTCTCCGAGTTGCCACAAGTTCCCGCGCAGGCGCCGGAGACGCAGGACCCGGCACAGCCGGACGAGGAGCCGGTGACAAATTGATGGTGTCGCGCAAAACGGGATGGGTTTGCCGGGCGGTGCTGCTGTTTTTCCTGGCAGCGCTGATGACGGAGCCCGGGCTCGCCCGCCTTCGTGCAAACGGTTCATCGTCAGACTGGCGCCAGCAGCAATACCCCGCAGGGAGACCTCCAAAACCTCCGAAGCCTCCGGCGAATCAAAATGACCCGGCTAGCGCCGGAAGGCCGGAGCAGGGCAGTGGTCGCGGGATGGCCGGACTTCCGCCGAAATGGGTCGAGCGGCTTCAGGAGATGTCGCCCGAAGAGCAGGCGCGCTTCATGAACAATGACGAGCGTTTTCGCAGCCTGCCACCGCAACGCCAGGCGCAAATCCGCCAGCGGCTCCAGCAGTGGAACAACCTCTCGCCCGGCGAGCGCAACGCCATGCGAGATCGCCAGCGCGTTTGGGAGCGGATGACGCCCGAGCAGCGCCGGCAAATTCAAAACGATCTCCTGCCCAGATGGCAGGCGCTTCCCCCGCCACGCAGGCAATTGCTTCTGGGCCGGCTGCGTGTGCTGCGCGGGATGAGCGATTCGCAGCGTGAGGCGACGCTGCACGACGAGCGCTTTCTGCGCGGCCTCAACCCGAACGAGCGCCAGATCCTCCACGATCTGAACGCCCTGCGGAACCCGCCCGGACGATAAGACGCCGCCGGCGAACGCCCAACACAGCCGGGATTGACTGTGCCATGCCGGAACAAGAGAAGGGCGCGGCCGGATTTTCTGCCTCCTGTTAACCGTTACACAACATTTTGATATTTGACGCAAGCAGGCGACTAGGCGTGGCCGGGGTGCGGTGCGCGACGCACCACATATAGTAGTTTTCGATCCTTTCGGACCACGCTAACCACAACTTATTTCCACAGATATTTTCAATCCATCGTGGAATAGCGCTTGACAAGCCCTGAAGGAAGATTAGTATGTGGGCCAAAGTGGGTGGAAGTGGTAAGCAGTGTCAGGCGGTGGTAATGGCGGTTTGGCTTTCCGGCGACGGGGACGGCGTTCCAAATGCTGCGCGGCAACTATCGGGCGAACGTGGACGAGAAGGGTCGGGTGAAAATTCCCGCCGACTTTCTCGCCGCGCTGCGCAAATCGGGATCGAAGTTTTACGTCACCAGCGAGAACGGGGACCGCGCCCGCATTTACCCCATGAAGGTGTGGGACGATATCGAGCGGAAGCTTGCGAAGCTCTCCTTCCACAATCCGGCGAAACAAAAATTTCTGAATCGCGCGAACTACTACGGGCAGATGGTGGAGCTCGACGGGCAGGGCCGCATCCTGATCCCGCCGGTCCTGCGCGAGGCGGCGGAGATGAAGGGCGAGGTGGACGTGCTGGGGAACCTCACCTATCTGGAAGTGTGGAATCACGCGCGTTTCCTGGAACAGATGAAGAGCAATCCAATTACGGCGGAAGACTTTGAGGCACTGGACAAACTGGGCGTCTGAGTTTGAACGCGCTGCTGCATACGCCAGTTCTGGTCGAACCGGTCGTGCGGTGGCTGGCGATACGTCCCGAGGGGACGTATGTGGATGCGACCGTGGGGACGGCAGGTCACGCGCTGGAGATTGCGCAGCGCCTGACGACGGGCCGTCTGGTCGGGATGGATCGCGATCCACGGGCGCTCGACATTGCACGCGAACGCCTGAAGACGCATGAGCGAAAGGTGATTCTGGTGCACGCGAATTTCTCAAGGATTGCCGAAGTGGTGCAGGGGCTGCGGATGCCGCCGCTCGATGGAGTGCTGGCGGACCTGGGCGTCTCGAGCCTGCAGCTGGACAGCCCGGAACGCGGCTTTTCGTTCCGCTGGGCGGGACCGCTGGACATGCGCATGGATCCGGACGAGCCGCGCACCGCTTCCGAAATTGTGAACTACTGGCCGGAGCAGGAGCTGGCCGACCTTCTCTATCGCTTCGGCGAAGAGAGGGATTCACGCAGAATCGCCAGGGCGATTGTTCGGGCGCGGCCCATTCGCGACACCGAACACCTGGCAACGGTTGTGACAGGGGGCCGAAAAACAAGGGGAAGGCAGAAACTGCATCCCGCGACAAAAACATTTCTGGCGCTGCGGATAGCGGTGAATCGAGAATCGGAGGAACTCGAGCAGTTTCTTTTTCGGACCCCTGCCACGCTTTCTCCCGGAGGACGCTGGGCGATCCTGAGCTATCACTCGCTGGAAGACCGGCTGGTGAAGCAGGCGTTCCAGCGGGGCGCGCGCGAAGGAACGCTCAAGATCTTGACGAAAAAAGTGCTGCGCCCGTCGGATGAAGAGACCCGTACGAATCGCCGAGCGCGCAGCGCCAAGATGCGCGTGGCGGAAAGGAAGGCGCCCAAGGACGAGTCGGCGCCGCCGGTGTGGGCATGACCGAATTCTATACGCTAAAGAAAATCGATAATACACGGCTGGTCCGGCCCGCGGCGGCCGGCCGCCTGCGCGATTGCGCTTACCGGGTGGCCTGGGGCGCGACGCTGGCGGCCATCGGCCTGCTGTATGCCTGGCAGCATTTCCAGTGCATCCAGCTGCGTTACCGGATCGAGGAGCTGCAGGAGGCGCGCGGCCACGCCGCCGAGCTGAATCAGGAGCTTCGCATCGAGGCTGCCTCGCTGCGTTCGCCGATGCGCATTGACGCGCTCGCGAAGCAGCTGGGGCTGACGGTGCCGGTCCCCGGCCAGGTGGCCCCGGCCGAAGGACAGAGCGAAGCCGTGCTCGCCCAGGCGCGCAATCAAGCGACGCCGGCCCGGCCCTAGCCTTCGCGCAGCGGTGCCGCCTGCCGGAAGGGAATGGCCGGCCGGGCGCGACGCTGTCTGCCGTATAGATAATCGAGAATTGATTCTCGTAGGCCGGAGTCCATGGAGCCGCGCAGCGCCCGCATCCGCTGGCTGGTCATTGTGGGGCTTGCGGTTCTGTGGGTGGGCGTGATTCTGGCCCGCCTCAGCTACCTGCAGCTTTTCCACTATAGCGACTTTCTCGCCAAGGCAAGAAAACAGCAGGAGCGCATCGTTCCGGTGCCGCCCAAGCGCGGGGCGATCTACGATCGCAACGGGCGAGCGCTGGCGATGAGCACGACGGTGGACTCCTGCTTCGCCGACCCTTCGCTGATTTCGGATGCGCCGATGGTCGCACGGTTGCTGGCGCCGGTGCTGGATAAGCCCGCCGCGGAGCTTGAGGAGCTGCTGCGCTCGCCGAAATCGCTCTGCCTGGCGCACAAGCTGCAGCCCGAAGTCGTTTCGCGTGTGGAGGAGCTCAACCTCCGGGGCATCTACATCCAGAAGGAAAACCATCGTTTCTATCCGCACGGTTCGCTGGCGGTCCACGTCGTCGGCTTTGTCGATCCCGACCAGCATGGCCTGGCGGGAATCGAAGAAAAGTTCGACAAGGAAATCCGCGGCCGGCCGCAGCGCATGCTGGTGATGGCCGATGCGAAACGCCGCTGGTACGACCGCAGCGAGGCGGCCGCTGAGCCCGAAGCGAGCATCGAGCTGACCCTGGATGAGACGATCCAGTATGTCGCGGAAAGAGAGCTGGCCGCGGCCATCGCGGAGACGCACGCGAAGGCGGGCATCGTCGTGGTGCAAGACCCAAACAACGGCGAGATCCTCGCGCTGGCGAGCTGGCCGAACTTCGATCCGAACGATTCCGGCAGCGCCACCGATGACGAAAAGATCGACCGCGCCGTCACCGCCGCGTATGAGCCCGGCTCAACGTTCAAACTGATCACGCTGGCCGGTGCGCTGGAGCAGGGGGTGACGAATCCGGAGGAGGTGGTGGACTGCCAGATGGGCACGATCCTCGTGGCCGGAAGGCTGATCCACGACTGGCATCCCTTCGGCGCGCTGACGGTCGAGCAAGTGCTCGCAAATTCGAGCGACGTCGGCACCATCAAGATCGCGCTGCGGCTTGGCGCACCCAAGTTCGATCAGTACATTCGCGCGTTCGGCTTCGGCCAGCCGACCGGCATCGATCTGCCCGGCGAAAACCGCGGGCTGTTGCGGCGGCTCGAAAACTGGACGCCCAGCTCGATCGGCTCGCTCGCCATGGGACAGGAGCTCAACGTGACGCCGGTGCAGCTCATCACCGCCGTTTCGGCGATTGCCAATGGCGGTCTGCTCTACCGCCCACACGTGGTCCGCGCGATTCGCCGTGGCGCGCAAGTGGATGCGCCGGTTGAGCCGGCGCCCCGGCGCTCGCTCGAAGCCACCACAACCGCTACCCTGCGGCACATGATGGAAGACGTTCTTCTCGAAGGCACCGGCAAGCCGGCCCAGCTCAATGGATACACCGTCGCGGGCAAGACGGGCACCGCACAGAAAATCGATCCGGCGACAGGGCGTTATTCGCCCAACCAGTACGTGGCCTCGTTCACGGGATTTGCGCCGGTGAACAACCCGGCGGTGACCATCCTTGTAGCGCTCGATTCCCCGATCGGGCCGCACCACGGCGGCACTGTGGCTGGCCCGGTTTTTCGCCGCATCGCGCAGCAGGTGCTGTCCTATCTCGACGTCCCGCACGATTTGCCGGTGGCGCCGGAGAAAGAAACCGCGCGTCTGCGCAGCGCGCCGGATCAATCCCAGTTGGACGAGGGGATTGCGGCGGCGCCCGAGACGATGCCACGCGGGATGCCGGGCGTGTCCGAACCCGCGCCCACGATGGCGCTCGGGGATAGCGAGGGCGTTCCGGTGCCGCAGCTCATCGGGCAGAGCGTGCGGGGCGTGACGGAGGTCTGCTCGCGCCTGGGCCTGACGCCGCTGCTCGTTGGAAGCGGAGTTGCACTAGAACAAAGTCCGGAAGCCGGCACGCGCGTCGTGCGCGGCAGCCGGATCAGCGTCCGCTTCGGGCGCGCTGCGGCCGTTCCCGTCGCCGCGCCGGAGTCAGAGCCGGAGCCAGAGCCGGAGAAAAGGAAGTGAGCCTGGCGAAGGCCGAAGTCGCCCCGGGCGCAGAGCGCTCACATGCAGGATTGGCAGGAGCAGGGATGAAACTCAAGGAAGTGTTCGCCGGAGCCGAGATTCGCGGCATCGGCGGGCCGGCGGAAATCGAAATCCGGGCGATTGCCTACGACAGCCGCAAGGCGGCCGCCGGCTGCCTTTTCTTTGCATTTCGCGGCGAGAAGCTCGACGGGAACGCCTTTGTCCCGGATGCGCTGCAGCGCGGCGCCATCGCCGTCGCGAGCGAATCGCCCCGAGGGGCCGCGGCGCCGGCGAACATCGCCTGGATAGAGCTGCCGCCGGGTTCCGAGCGACGCGGGCTGGCGCAAGCGTCCGCCAATTTCCTGGGGCATCCCGCCGATGCGCTGCGCCTGGTGGGCGTCACGGGCACGAACGGGAAGACGACGACGGCCTACCTGATCGACTCCATTCTCCGCGCCGCCGGACACGTCACCGGGCTGCTGGGAACGATTGCCTATCGCACGCCGAAAGGCGCTCGCGTGGCGAAGAACACGACGCCGGAATCTCTCGATCTGCAGACGGCGCTAGCGGAAGTGCGCGACGCAGGCGGAACGACCGCCGTCTTCGAAGCCAGCTCGCACGCGCTCGCGATGGACCGGCTCTGGGGCTGCCGCCTGGCCGCGGCCGTCTTCACCAACCTCACCCGCGACCACATGGATTACCACAAGAATTTCGAAGACTATTTCGCCGCCAAGCGCCGGCTGTTCGAAGGAACGGGCGCGGACGCGCCGGCAGTTGGCGTAGTCAACGCGGACGATCCGTACGGCCGGCAGCTCGCGGGTCTGGCCGGCCGCACCCTCACCTACGGGCTGGGCAGCGACGCGCAGCTGACCACGAAGAAATTTGAGCTCTCCTTTACGGGGCTGGAATTCACCGCGCAGACGCCTGCGGGCCGGATCGAAGTTGCTTCGCCGCTTGTCGGGCGTATCAACGTCTACAACATTCTTGCGGCGATCGGGGCGGCCCTGGCGCTGGACGTCCCGCGCGAGGCCATCGAGGCGGGCATCCGGCAACTCGAAAACGTTCCGGGGCGGTTCCAGCGGATTGACGAAGGTCAGCCGTTTCTCGTCGTGGTGGATTACGCGCACACTGATGACGCGCTGCGCAACCTCATCACCACCGCGCGCGAGTTGAACCCCAAAGGAAGAATCCTGACGCTCTTTGGTGCGGGGGGAGACCGCGACCGGACCAAGCGTCCGCTGATGGGCGAAGCGGCGGGGAGCCTGAGCGATCTGGTGGTGCTGACGAGCGACAACCCACGCAGCGAGGACCCGCTGCGCATCATCAACGATGTGGTCGTGGGCTTGCAGAAGACCCGTGTGGAGTACCGGGTCGAGGCGGACCGCGAGCGTGCGCTCGAGCTTGTCCTGGGCGAAGCCCGGCCGGGCGATATCGTGCTGCTGGCGGGGAAGGGGCACGAGAACTATCAGATTCTGCGGGACCGCACCCTCGACTTTGACGACCGCGAGATGGCGCGACGCTTCCTGCGCGCCC
>Ga0073928_10004792_pt1 | contig 19576 bp, 19 predicted proteins | sample PaiPotPPA55metaG_FD_76969 | JGI IMG/M metagenome (GOLD analysis project Ga0073928, IMG submission 76969) | Iron sulfur acid spring bacterial and archeal communities from Banff, Canada, to study Microbial Dark Matter (Phase II) - Paint Pots PPA... ...
ACATCGGCGTAGCCGAGATGGCATTCGCCCTTCCCGGCGCGGCGCTTGCCACGCGTCAGCAGGCGGCAGAGCCGGCCGTAAGCCGCGCGGTCGGTCGGGAAGCACAGCAGGCTCGGCGCGTCCGTCAAATCGAGGCGGCAGCCGATAACGAGGCGGAAGCCCAGTTGCTTGAGGCGGCACAACGCACCCGCACCCAGCCGGTTGGCGAGGCGGTCGATGAGCGCGGCAAGCTCGGCCGGATCGGTGCCGTCGCGCTCCCGGCCTTCCGCCGCGAGCATACCCCGCGCCACCTGGCGTGCGATCTTCTGGCTCTCCGGAAATGGCAGGACATTTCCTTCCGCCTCGCGTAGAGGCGGTGAGCGCAGGCGATCGCCCCGGTCCAAGCGGAGTTTGACCTGCGTCGCCGCGAGACCTTCCACCGTGGTGGCGGCGAGCACCATGTCCTCGATGCCGAGGCCGGGATCGATCTCGACGAGCCGCTCCGCCAGGAGGCGCAGCAGGTGGCGCGGATCGCGGCTCGGCCGTGCCGTGCCGATGGCGACCTCGGCGCTCGTCCCGTCGACGCGGTAGAGCGTCAGCACGAGCCGGCGCGCGCCGAACCGCTCGCCGGCCAGACGGCGGCATAGCGGCTCCAAGAGCTCGCTCATGGCTGCGGTGAGCGCCTCGGGCGTGGCGATCGGCTCGGCGAAACGGCGGCGCACCCAGCGCAGGGGCGGCGGCGGCAAGGGCGACAGCGGCTCGGGTGCAACGCCGAGCGCCTGATCCAGACGCTGCATCGCCGCCGTGCCCACGCGCGGCGCGAGCGCGGTTCGCGGCAGTGCGTAGAGATCGCCGATGCGGCGCAGGCCCAGCCGCTCGAGTTCCGCCGCCAGGGCGGGATCGAGCCGCAACGCCCGCACCGGCAGTGCTGCCAGCGCCGCCCGCGCGCCGCCCGGCGGCACCACCGTGACCGGGGCGGCGCCGCAGCGCGCTAGGCCGGCGCGCGCCCCTGCGGCAGCCACCAGATGTCGCCGACCGTCGGACTCGCGACCGGCTGAAATCGGCCATCCGCGCCCAGCACGGCCGGGCGGTAGCCGAGTTCCTCGAGCGAGCGGTACGCGGCGGCGAGGTCATCGCCGGCGCGCGCCAGCGCCTCCACGGTCATCTCCATCATGATCACCGGCCGGAAGCGCCGGATCGTGTCCAGCCCGCCGCGCACGGCATGCATCTCCCACCCCTCGATATCCGCCTTGATGAAATCGAGGCGGTCGAGCTTCGTCAGCGCGGCGAAGCGGTCGATCGTGGTCAGCGCGACGACCTCGCGCCGGACCTCGCGCCAGCGCGTGTCATGGCCGAGATGGGCGAGGCCGAAGCCGTAGGCGCCGCGGCGCTTGACGGGAAGCGTCAGCATGGCCGTGCCCTCGCGCTCGCCGAGCGCCAGCGGCACGATCGCGACGTTGCGGCAGCGATTGGCGTAGAGGGCGACGCGCAGGATGGACCGGGCATAGCTACCCGGCTCGAAGGCGAAGACCTGCCCGCGCGGGGTCAGGCGAGACAGGATCTTCGCGTACTGCCCGGCATGCGCGCCGATATCGAGGACCACGCCATCCGCCGGGATCATGCGCCGGACGGCGGCGGCCCAGGATCGGTGATGCTGCTTGAACGTCGCCTTGAAGAGGTGCGCGAGATAGGTCGGCGTGATCGCCCAGCGAAAATAGCGCGCGGCCGGCGGCGCCGTCGCAAGCGGCGGCTCAGTCATCGATTCGCCGCGCGGTTACCGACATCACGGGCTCATGGGGAAGCGGCCGACAGTCGCCGATATCTACCGCAGATGCCGGAGCGGCGCATCCCCAGCGATCATCCTCCGCCAAGCCGGTTACCGGATTGCCGTGCGCGCGAAAAAAATGAGGCCGCCCGACCGGGCGGCCTCACGCGTCGCACAGGGGGAATTGGTGACGACGCGAAACCTTGCGTCAGCGCGTCGCGCGCTGCTTGGTGAAGTCGCGGATCTCCTCGAAACTCTCGGCGACTCGCTTTTGAATGACGTTGAACGCTTCGGCATTGGCCTTGGTGACGAGTTCGGTCAGCTCGCGGGCATTGGCGACGCCCTTCTCGAAAGCGTGCTTCGCCAGCTCGACGTTCTTGGCGACCTGCTCCTCGGGTGCGGCCGGCTGCGTCCACGCGCGCAGCGCTACCGAGGCCTCGTCCATCGCCTGCCGCGCCAACTCGACCTGCCGGCGGGCAATTGCCTGCACACCCTCAACCGCCAGTTGATTAGCCTGCGTGAATGCCTCGAGGTTCTTGCGTTGCGCGGCCACCAGCGATTCCACGTCGAAACCGGGAAAAGTGAAGCCGGCAAAGGCCTTCCCGAAATCCATGTCAAACAGGGTCTGCTTGCCGTTGATCGTCATCGCCGTCGTCCTTCCAGGGGTTGGTCGATCATGCTGCACTGCACAATACGCGAAATATGCCGCCGTGGTTGTGCGAGATCAAGAGGCGGCACCAAGAATATTGCAGTGCGAAATACCGGTCAGCCGGAGGCGGCATCGGTGCCGCCGGGGGCCGTGCCGGCAATGCCCAACAAGGATTGCGCGCGCCGCAGGCGGCGGTCAAGAGCCGCCATGGTTTGGGCCAGGTCAGCGCTGTCATCGTCGAGGAAGTCGCGCAACACCCAAAAATAGAGACCGGCCAGCAGCTGTGTGCGCAACCCGCCGCGCCAGCCGGCGGCGGAAATCCCTGCCGCTTCCAGCATCCAGGCCATGGAGCGCAGCACCGCGGGCGCGTCCAGCAGCGCCGTGGGGTCGCCGATGCTGTCGCGCCGGATGGCGCGCAACGCTGCCTGGTGCGGCTGCAGCGCGTCGAAGCGCCGCATCAGGATGTCGAACAGCCGGTCGCGCGGCGACGCGTCGCTCTCGATCGCCGCTCCGGCCAGGGCGGCCCGGTCGATGCGGCGGTGCAAGGCGGCGAGGATGGCGAGCTTGGAGGAGCAGGCCGCATACGCTTGGTCCAGCGGCAGCCCGGCTTCGGCGGCGATCGCGGCCACGCCGATCACGCGCCAGCCCTGGCGAGCGGCCAGTCGCAGCGCCGCATCGACGAGGCGCCCCTCGGCATCGCCGGCCTGGCCTTCCGCAGCGCCGCCGCCGGCTTTTGCCGCCCCGGATTTCGCCGCGCCGCCTCGCTTCGCCATGGCGCATCCTCCGCCCCGTCTCGGACCGAGGCGCAGGATATGGGATCGGCGGGCATCCGGCCAGCGCCGGCGGCGTTAATCGGCGAGCTCGCGCGAGCGGCGGGTGGCGGCGAGGACGGCGCGCGTCAGGAGCGGCTCCAGCCCGTCGCGCGCCATCAGCACATCGAGCGCGGCGCGCGTCGTCCCGCCGGGGCTGGTCACGCTCTCGCGCAGCCGCGCCGCCGGCTCGGGCGAGAGGCGCGCGAGCTCGCCCGATCCCGCCACGGTGGCGCGCGCGAGGCGCAGCGCCAGATCCTCGGGCAGGCCGGCGGCGATGCCCGCCTTGGCCAAGCACTCGATGAGGAGAAAGACATAGGCCGGCCCGCTGCCGGAGACGGCCGTGACCGCGTCGATCAGCGCCTCGTCCTCGACCCAGCCGACCTCGCCGACGGCGCCGAGCAGGCGTTCGGCGAGGGCGCGCTGCGCCGCGGCGACAGCGCTGCTGGCGCAGGCGACGGCGATGCCGCGGCCGATCGCCGCCGGCGTGTTGGGCATGGCGCGCACCACGGCAGCGGCGGCGCCGAGCCGGCGCGCGAAGAAGCCGAGCGTCTTGCCGGCGGCGATCGAGAGGAACAGCGTGCCGCCGGCGAAGCGGCGATAGGCGGGCAACACCTCGCCCATCACCTGCGGCTTCACGGCGAAGACGACGACATCAGGCTGCAGGTCGGGCGGCAGCCGGTCGGCGCCCGGCGCCACGGTTACGTCGGCATGGCCGGCGAATGAAGCGGCGCCCGGGCCCGGCTCGATGATGACATAGCGCTCCGCCAGGCGGCGCGCGCGCCAGCCGCGCAGCAGCGCGCCGCCCATCTGGCCGCAGCCGACCAGCAGCAGCGCCGGGATCGCCGGCGCCGCGGCTTTGCTCACGCCTCTCCCACGGGATCGATCATGGCGGCGGCGATGGCCTCCTCGGCGGCCTTGCCGCCCCACACGACGAGCTGGAAGGCCGGATAGAAGCGCTCGCACTCGCTCACGGAGATGTCGACGAGATCCTCGATCTGCTCGACGCTGGGACCGCTCGCGCCGCGCAGCAGCACGCCCTGCCGGAAGGACGGCGAATGCTCGTCGGAGGCGAGGTCGAAATGGCCGAGCCACATCCGCTCGTTGACCGCCGCCAACAGCTCATACACGGCGCCGCGGCGCGGCTTCGGCACCTTCATCTCGAAACTGCAGGTGAAATGCAGGGCGTTGATCTCGCGCTGCCACACGAAGAGGAGCCGGTACGCGCACCAGCGCCCGGCGATCTCCACCATCATCTCCTCGTCGCTGGCGCGGTCATGCGCCCACTCATTGGCGTGGACGATTTCCTCGACGAGGTCGATGGGGTTGTAAACGGAAACGGCGGTCTCGAGCGATACAGAGGTCATCGCGCCCTCCAACGTGTCATCCGGCCGGCAACCTGGCAAGGTTGCGGGTACCCTTTGTGGATAACCCCGGGTGTCACCACAACCTATAGCCTGCCAAAGGCCGGCAGGCGGCGCAAGGGTGGAATTTCGGACAAACCGCGAACTGCCCCTTAGGACGTGGGCGTCGGCTTCGATTTGCGCACCGGCGAGCGCGAGCGCGCCGCCCGGCTCGGGTTCGACGGCGCGCTGTCGCCGTCCGTGGCGAGCCGCGCCTCGAGCAGCGCCACGCGTTGCTCCAACCCCTCCGTCGCAGCGCGTGCCTTGGCCGCCATGGCTTGGACGGCGTCGAACTCCTCGCGGCGAACCAGGTTCATGCGGCCGAGGATGCGCTCGAACTGGTCGCGCAGGCGGCCTTCCAGATCCTCGCGCATGCCGGTGAGCGCACCCAGCGCACCGGTTGCGACGCGGGCAAGGTCATCAAGCAAGCGGTTCTCGGTCTGCATGGCGGGTCGGCCTCCTTGGCCCGATCATAGCCGGACAACGCGCGAAACGCGCCTGCCGCTTCAGGCTACTCACTCGCCTACATGATATGGGCGCGCGGGCGAGGAATTCGAGCGCTGCCGGGCGCGGCGCCGCATCCATCTTTGACGCGCCGCCGACACCGCCTATAAACACGCTCGCGGCAACGGAAGAACTGCGGTCCCATGATCCTGATCACCGGCGGCGCCGGCTTCATCGGCTCCAACCTCGCGGCGGCGCTGGAGGAGCGCGGCGAGCGCGACGTCGCGATCTGCGACCGCCTCGGCCAGGACGGCAAGTGGCGCAGCATCGCCAAGCGCGAGCTTGCCGCGGTGGTGCCGCCCGAAGGGCTGTTCGCCTTCCTCGACGAGCGCGCGCGCGAGATCAGCATCGTGTTCCACATGGGCGCCATCTCCTCCACCACCGAGACCGATGCCGATCTCATCGCCGCCACCAACTTCACCCTGTCGCAGCGGCTGTGGGAATGGTGCGCGGAGACCGAGACGCGCTTCGTCTACGCCTCCTCCGCCGCGACCTATGGCGACGGCAGCGCCGGCTTCGACGACGACGCCAGCGCCGCGGCGCTGGCGCGGCTCAAGCCGCTCAACGCCTATGGCTGGTCGAAGCATCTCTTCGACCGCCGCGTCGCGCGCCTGCTCGAGCACAACACGGCGCGGCCGCCGCAATGGGCCGGGCTCAAATTCTTCAACGTCTACGGACCCAACGAGTATCACAAGGGCGCGATGAGGAGCGTCGTGGCGCAGATCTACCCGCGCGCCGCCAAGAACGAGCCGGCCCGGCTCTTCCGCTCGCACCGTCCCGAATTGCCCGATGGCGGCCAGAAGCGCGACTTCGTCTATGTGCGCGACTGCATCGACATGATGCTGTGGCTTTACGAGCATCCGGCGGTGAACGGCCTGTTCAACATCGGCAGCGGCACGGCGCGCAGCTTCGCCGACCTCGCCGCTGCCGTGTTCCGCGCGCTCGGCCAGGAGCCGCGCATCGACTTCGTCGACACGCCCGTCGAGATCCGCGACAAGTACCAGTATTTCACCGAGGCGCGCATGGAGCGGCTGCGCGCCGCCGGCTACGCCCGCCCGCCGACGACGCTCGAGGAAGGCGTGCGCGATTACGTGCAAACCTATCTCGCCGCCGACGATCCCTATCGCTGAGAGCCCGTGGCGCCCATGCTGATCATCCCCTACCCCAACATCCATCCCGAGATCTTCTCGATCGGGCCCTTCGCCATCGGCGACTGGTCGCTCGGGCCGTTCGCCGTGCGCTGGTACGCGCTCGCCTATATCGCCGGGCTGATCATCGGCTGGCGTTATTGCCTCGCCATCGCCAAGCGGCCGCCGCAGGTGGCACGGCCGCAGGACGTCGACGACTTCCTCGTCTGGGCGACGATCGGCGTCGTGCTCGGCGGCCGCATCGGCTACATCCTGTTCTACAATTTCGACCAGTACGCCGCGCATCCCATCGAGGCGCTTTATCTCTGGCGCGGCGGCATGTCCTTCCACGGCGGCGCGCTCGGCGTCATGGCCGCCATCATCCTGTTCTGCCGGCAGCGCCGCATTCCCATGCTCGCTTTCGCCGACATCATCGCCTGCGCCGTGCCCATCGGCCTGTTCTTCGGCCGCATCGCCAATTTCATCAATGGCGAGCTGTGGGGCCGCGTCACCGATGTGCCCTGGGCGATGGTGTTCCCCACCGGCGGACCCCAGCCGCGCCATCCGAGCCAGCTCTACGAGGCCTTCCTCGAAGGCGCCGTGCTGTTCGTCGTGCTGTGGGCGCTGCAGCGTCTCACCCCGGCGCGGCTGCGGCCGGGCACGCTGACCGGCGTGTTTCTGATGGGCTATGCGATCGCGCGCATCATCGTCGAGTTCTTCCGCCAGCCCGACGCGCAGGTCGGCTTCCTGTTCTGGGGCATCACCATGGGCCAGCTGCTGTCGCTGCCGCTGCTGCTGGTCGGGCTGTGGCTCGTGCTGCGCGCGCGGCCGGCGCCGGCGAAGGCGTGAACGCGCTGGCCGAGCATCTCGCGCGCCGCATCCGCGAGTCCGGCCCGCTCGGCGTCGACGCCTACATGGCCGCAGCCCTGACGCATCCGCAGCACGGCTACTACGCGACGCGCGATCCGCTGGGCGCGCGCGGCGACTTCGTCACCGCGCCCGAAGTGAGCCAGGTCTTCGGCGAGCTCATCGGCCTGTGGTGCGCCGACAACTGGGCGCGGATGGGGCGTCCCGACCCGGTGATCCTAGCCGAGCTGGGTCCGGGCCGCGGCACGCTCATGGCGGACCTGCTGCACGCCTTGCGGGTCGCGCCGGATTTCCGCCGCGCGCTGCGCCTGCATCTGGTCGAGACCAGCCCCGTGCTGCGCGCGCGGCAAGCGGCGGCGCTCGCCGCCGCCGCGCCGCGCTGGCACGACAGCGTCGCGACGCTGCCGGACGGGCCCCTCATCCTCGTCGCCAACGAGTTCCTCGACGCGCTGCCGATCCGGCAGTTCGTGCGCGCCGGCGATGGCTGGCACGAGCGGCGCGTCGCCCTCGGCGGCGACGGCGCGCTGATTTTCGCGCTCGATGCCGCGCCGGACCGCGCCGCTGCGGCGATACCGCCGACACTCCGCGGCGCCGCGCCCGGCAGCCTGTGCGAGGTTCGGCCGGCGGCACAGGCGCTGGCCGCGCTGCTCGGCGCGCGCATCGCCGCGGAGGGCGGCGTCGCCCTCTTCATCGATTACGGCCATTTCCCGAGCGCCTGCGGCGACACGCTGCAGGCCGTGCGCGGCCATTGCCGGCACGATGTGCTCGCCGATCCCGGCGAGGCCGATCTCACCGCGCATGTCGATTTCGCCGCCGTCGCGAGCGCCGCGGCCGCCGCCGGCGCGCGCGCCTGGGGCCCGGTGACGCAAGGCGCGTTCCTCGCTGCGATCGGGCTCGCCCCGCGCGCGGGCGCGCTGCTGCGGCAGGCGACGCCGGCGCAGGCTGAAGCGATCGCCGCCGCCTGCCGGCGCTTGATCGAGCCGGAGGAAATGGGCACCTTGTTCAAGGCGCTGGCGCTGGCTCATCCGGCGCTCGCGGCGCCCGCCGGCTTCGCCGAGGACCTTGCCGCTTGATCACGACAGACGCGCTCGAGAGCGACGGCATCCGCCACGCCTTCTTCACCCGCGTCGGCGGCGTCAGCGAGGGGCTGTTCGCTTCGCTCAATTGCGGCCTCGGCTCGGGCGATGTCGAGGCCAGCGTGATCGAGAACCGCCGCCGCGCCGCGGCCGCGCTCGACCTCCCACCCGAGCAGCTCATCACCTGCCATCAGGTGCACAGCCCGCAGGTGGTGGTCGTCGAGCGCCCGTGGCGGCGCGAGGACCGGCCGCGCGCCGATGCCATGGTGACGCGCGCGCCCGGCGTCGCGCTCGGCATCCTCACCGCCGACTGCGCGCCGGTGCTGCTCGCCGACCCCGCCGCGCGAATCGTCGGCGCGGCGCATGCCGGCTGGCGCGGCGCGCGGGGCGGCGTGCTCGAAGCGACGGTTGCGGCGATGACCGAGCTCGGCGCCGCGCCGCAGCGCATCGCCGCGGCGGTCGGCCCGTGCATCGCGCAAGCCTCTTACGAGGTCGGCCCGGAATTCCCCGCGCCGTTTCTCGCCGAGGACGCCCAGAACGCCGCGTTCTTTGTTCCCGCAGGGCGTGCCGGGCATTTCCTGTTCGATCTGCCCGGCTACGTCGTGCGGCGGCTCCGGCGCCTGGGCCTCGCGCGTGTCGTGCGCACCGGCGGCGACACGGCGGCGGAGCCCGACCGCTTCTTCTCCTATCGCCGCTCCTGCCTGCGCCAGGAGCCCGATTACGGCCGCGCGCTCTCCGCCATCGCTCTCGCCGATTAGATAAAAATCGTTGCCGCCGTGGCAGAATCGCCGTAAATGATTCCTTGCCGCCCGGTCACGCAACGTCGGGCGGCGAACGTTCTCGGGGCGGGGTGAAAGTCCCCACCGGTGGTGAAGGCGAGAGATCGCACGAGCCCGCGAGCGCCTGCCGAGCCATTCGGCAGGGTCAGCAGAGTCGGTTCCAATCCGACGCCGACGGTGACAGTCCGGATGGAAGAGAGCGGGATGTCGGCGGCTGGGCGGCGCGCCCAGCGCCTCGCCGGTCGTTTCCCGTGCGCCCTGATTCTGGTCTCGATCGAAGGAGCAACCATGAATCAGCGCTTGTCACCCACTCACCAGCCACGCGACGGCAACCGCATCGCCTTCGTGCAATCCTGCTGGCACAAGGACATCGTCGACTGCTGCCGAGATTCTTTCGTCGCCGAAATCGTCAAGCTCGGCTTCGTCGAAAGCGGCATCGACTTCTTCGAAGTGCCCGGCGGCTTCGAGATCCCGCTGCAGTCGCAGCTGCTCGCCAAGAGCGGCCGCTACGCCGCCATCGTCGCCGCCGGCTTCATCGTCGATGGCGGCATCTACCGGCACGAGTTCGTCGCCGATGCCGTGATCGGCGGCTTGATGCGCGTCCAGCTCGCGACCGAGGTGCCGATCATCTCGGCGGTGCTGACGCCGCAGCGCTTTCACGCGCATGACGAGCATCAGCGCTTCTTCCGCGAGCACTTCGTCGTGAAGGGAGCGGAGGCGGCCGCGGCCTGCGCCAGGACCATCGACAATCTGCGCCGGCTGAAGCGGATCGAGCCTCAGTAGCGCCGCAGCAGCGCGCCGAGGCGGGCGACGCCGTCCGTGATCCGCGCCGCGTCGGCGAGCGAGAAATTGAGGCGCAGCGTGTTGGCGCCCGAGCCGTCGGCGTGAAACGCGCGGCCGGGCACGAAGGCGATTCGTGCCTCGGCGATGGCGCGCTGCAGCAGCGCGGCGGCGTCGATGCCTTCGGGCAGCGTGAGCCAGATGAACATGCCGCCCTGGGGACGGGTCCACGCGACGCCCGGCGGCATCTCCGCGGCGAGCGCGACCAGCATCGCGTCGCGCCGCGCGCGGTAGGCGCGGCGGATCGGCCCCAGCGCCTTGGGCAGCGTCTCCTGCACCACTTCGTGCATCACCATCTGGCTCAAGGACGCGCTGTGCAGGTCGCTCGCCTGCTTGATGAGGACGAGGCGGCGGATCACCGGCAGCGGCGCGGCGACCCAGCCGAGCCGCAAGCCGGGCACCACCGTCTTCGAGAAGGTGCCGCAATAGAGCACGCGTCCCGCATCGATGCCGCCGGCGCGCGCGGCCTCGAGCGCGAGCAGCGACGGCAGCGCCTCGCCATCGTAGCGCAGCGCCTCGTAGGCCGCGTCCTCGACCAGCGGCACGTCGAGCGCCGCGGCGGCGTCAAGCAGCGCCTCGCGCTCGGCGCGGTCGAGGCTGTTCCCGGTCGGGTTCTGGAACTCCGGCATGACATAGCCGAGCACCGGACGCTTGCCGTCGGCGCCGCCGTCCGGACGATTGTCGCCGCGCTGCGGTAGCGTCGCGAAAACCGGCTCGTAGGCGCTGAGCGCCTGCAGTGCGCCGAGATAGGTGGGACGCGCCACCAGCACCGCGTCGCCGGACGAGACGAACAGCTTGGCGATGAAGTCGAGCGCCTGCTGCGCGCCGCTGGTGATGAGGATGTGGTCGGCGCCGCAGGCGACGCCGAGCTCCGCCATGTAGCCGGCGATCCACGCGCGCAGCGGGAGATAGCCCTCGCTCGCCGAATATTGCAGCGCCGCCGCGCCGCGCACGGGGTCGCCGAGGATGCGGCGGTAGGCCGCCGCGATCGCCGCGCGCGGAAATAGCGCCGGATCCGGGATGCCGCCGGCGAAGGAGATCACGTCCGGCTGGTCGAGCAGCTTGAGCAGCTCGCGGATTTCCGACGCCGCCATGCGGCCGGCCCGCGTCGCGTAATGCCTGTCCCAGTCGACTATGGCTTGCGCCCCGCCGCTCGCCTTTTTAAGACAGTATTACTGACCCATCGGCGAAAAGGCAAGACCGATTGCGGCGATGCCGAGCCAACCTCTATACAGGCGCCACGCTGCAGCCATGCCCTACCTCATTCGTCCTCGTCTTCCTGCCGGGCCTGGTGGTCAGCTGCGTGATCACCGGGCGATGCGCCGACTGCCGCCCCTGCTCCTCCTGCTGAGTGCGGCGTGCCAGCCGCTGCCGCACCCGTTCGCCGGCAACGTGCCGCAGGCGGCGATGCTGAGCCCGCGCGACAGCGCCGGCATCTACGTCGCGCCGGTGGCCGGAGCCCCCACCCCCATCGCCGGCGACCTCGCCGAGGCGATGGCGGCGGCGTTGCGCGACGCCGATATTCCCGCGAGCACGCGCGGGCGCAACAAAGGCAGCTACGAGCTGCGCGGCGCAGCGAGCGAGCAGCAGCTGCCGGGCGGCCGCGTCGCGATCAGCGTCGATTGGGAGCTGCGCGCGGCGGACGGCCGCTCGCTCGGGCACGCGCCGAGCGCCGCCGAGCAGGCCGCGGCCGGCTGGCCGACCAGCGACACCGTCGCGCCCGAGATCGCCGCCGTGGCGAGCCCGGCGATCCGCAGGCTGGTGCAGGACGACCCGCCGCTCGCCGCGGCCGAGGCCGATCCGGCCGTGTCGCTCCGCCCGGTGACCGGTGCGCCCGGCGATGGCGGGCGCGCGCTGACGCGGGCGATGGAGAACGCGCTGCGCCGCGCCCGAACCGTGCTCGCCGCACCCGGCAGCGATGCGCCGAGCTTCGTCCTCGCCGGCACGGTGACGATGTCGCCGGGCGAAGCGGGCCAGCAGCGGGTTCAGGTAAGCTGGGCGCTGCTGCGCGGCGACGGCGGCGAGATCGGCCGGGTCAGCCAGGAGAACGCCGTGCCGGCGGGCAGCCTCGACGGCGCCTGGGGCGACGTCGCCTATGCCGTCGCCACGGCCGCGGCACCGGGCGTCCTCGCCCTCATCGAGCGGGGCAAGGCGCAAGCCGCCGCCGGCTCCTGAGGCGCGGCCGGAAAGGCCGTTTGCATCCTGGGAGGCGCTTTGTTACAGTCCCGCCCGCTCGGCACGGGCAATCCGGGCACGGACCCGCAGACCGGCAAAGACTTGCATGAAGATCCTTACCTGCAACAGCAATCGGCCGCTCGCCGATGCCATATCCGCCTATCTCCGCACGCCCTTGACCAACGCCAGCGTGCGGCGATTCTCGGACATGGAGGTGTTCGTCGAGATCCACGAGAACGTGCGCGGCGAGGATGTCTTCGTCGTCCAGTCGACGTCCTATCCGGCGAACGACAATCTGATGGAGCTGCTGGTCACGCTCGACGCGCTCCGGCGCGCCTCGGCGCGGCGCACGACGGCGGTGGTCCCCTATTACGGCTATGCGCGCCAGGACCGCAAATCGGGCGGACGCACGCCGATCTCGGCGAAGCTCGTCGCCAACATGATCACCGTCGCGGGCGCCGACCGCGTGCTCACCCTCGACCTGCATGCCGGGCAGATCCAGGGCTTCTTCGATATACCCACCGACAATCTCTATGCCGCGCCGGTCTTCATCAAGGACATCAAGGAGCGCTACAACGGCGAGGATCTGGTGGTGGTGTCACCCGATGTCGGCGGCGTGCTGCGCGCGCGCGCAGTGGCGCGGCGCCTCGACGCCGACCTCGCCATCATCGACAAGCGGCGTGAGCGCGCCGGGGTCTCCGAGGTGATGAACATCATCGGCGAAATCCAAGGGCGCCGCTGCATCCTCGTCGACGACATCGTCGACAGCGCGGGCACGCTGTGCAACGCCGCCGAGGCGCTCGTGGAGCACGGCGCCAAATCGGTATCGGCCTATGTCACGCATGGCGTGCTGTCGGGCGGCGCGGTGGCGCGGGTCAGCGCCTCGCCGATGGAATTGCTCATCACCACCGACAGCATTCTCGCCACCGAGGCGGTGCGCGTCGCCAAGAACATCCGCCAGCTCACCATCGCGCCGCTCATGGCCGAGGCGATCCGGCGCATCAGCGACGAGCGCTCGGTGTCGAGCCTGTTCGACTAGGTTCAACGGTTTCCGCTCGGACGCTTGGGAGCGCCGGGCGGCGCGGCGCGCGGCACCCCTGGAGGCCGGCGCTCGCAAGCGGTGAAGCCCGCGCACGGGGCGCGGGTCCGCAGGGTTCATGAAGGAGTTCACGATGGCCGACATCGTCACCATCCGCGCCGCGGCGCGCGACCGCGCGGGTAAGGGGCCCGCTCGGGCGGCGCGCCGCTCGGGCCGGGTTCCGGGCGTCATCTACGGCGAGAAGCAGCCGCTGGCGCTTATCAGCGTCGATCCGCGCGAGCTGCAGCTGCAGCTCAACAAGCCCGGCTTCTTCGCGCGGCTGGTCGATGTCGAGCTCGACGGCAACTCGTACCGCGCGCTGCCGCGGGACGTGCAGCTCAACCCGGTCACCGACGCGCCCGAGCATGTCGATTTCATGCGCGTCGGCGCCAAGACCCGGCTTACCGTCGCCGTCCCCGTCGTCTTTTTGAACCAGGAGAGATCGCCGGGCATCCGCCGCGGCGGCATCCTCAACATCGTGCGCCACGAGATCGAGCTCGTCTGCACCGTCGACAACATCCCCGAGCGCATCACCATCGATCTCGACGGTCTCGACATCGGCGACAGCGTGCATATCAGCGCGGTGAGCTTGCCGCCGGGCACGCGGCCCACCATCGCCCGCGATTTCACCATCGCCTCGGTGGCGGCGCCCACCGCCGTGCGCGAGGAGCAGGCGGCAGCGGCGGCCGCGGCAGCGGCAGCGGCAGCAGCGGCAGCGGCGGCACCCGAAGGCGTGGTTGCCGGTGCGCCGGGCGCGCCGGGCGCGGCTCCGGGCGCGGCGCCGGGTGCCGCTCCAGGCGCAGCGCCGGGTGCGGCTCCAGGTGCGGCGCCGGGTGCCGCTCCGGGCGCGGCGCCCAAGGAAGCGGGCGGCGGCGCGGGCAAGGGCAAAGGTTAGGAGCCTGAGCATTGCCGATCCGCCTCCTCGTCGGGCTCGGCAATCCCGGCGCGCGCTACGAGCGCAATCGCCACAATATCGGGTTCATGGCGGTGGACGCGCTCGTCCGCCGCCATGGCTTCGCTGCCTTTCGCAGCAAGTTCCAGAGCGCGATCGCCGAGGGCGCGGTGGCCGGGGAGCGGCTTTACGTGCAGAAGCCGCAGACCTATATGAACCTCTCCGGCGACGCGGTCGGCGAGGCCGCGCGCTTCTACAAGATCGCGCCCGAGGAGATCGCCGTCATCCATGACGAGATCGACCTCGCGCCCGGCAAGCTGCGCGTGAAGCGCGGCGGCGGCACGGCGGGCCACAACGGCCTGCTGTCGATCGACCAGGCCGTCGGCGAGGATTTCTGGCGCGTGCGGCTGGGCGTCGGCCATCCCGGCGTCAAGGAACTGGTGCACCCTTACGTGCTGCAGAATTTCGACGCTGAGGAGATGCTCTGGGTGACGCCGCTGATCGACGCGGTCGCCGAGGCGCTGCCGCTGCTGATCAAGGATGACGCGCCGGGATTCATGACCAAGGTGGCGCTGATCCTGAAGCCGCCGCGCGCCGAGGAGAAAGAGGACTAAGCTCGATGGGGTTCAACTGCGGCATCGTCGGCTTGCCCAATGTCGGCAAGTCGACGCTCTTCAACGCGCTCACCGCCACCGCCGCGGCCGAGGCGGCGAATTATCCGTTCTGCACCATCGAGCCCAATATCGGCCGCGTCGCCGTGCCCGACGAGCGGCTCGAGGTCTGCGCGCGGCTGGCCAAGTCCGCGAAGATCGTGCCGACACAGCTCGAATTCGTCGACATCGCCGGCCTCGTGCGCGGCGCGTCGCGCGGCGAGGGGCTCGGCAATCAGTTCCTGGGCCACATCCGCGCGGTCGATGCCATCGCCCATGTGCTGCGCTGCTTCGAGGACGGCAACGTCACCCATGTCGAGGGCTCGATCGACCCGATCCGCGACGCCGAGACGGTGGAAACCGAGCTGCTGCTCGCCGATCTCGACAGCCTCGAGCGCCGCCTGGTCGCGGCACAGAAGAAGGCGCGCGGCGACGACCGCGAGGCCAAGGCGCAGCTCGCGGTGATGGAGCCGGTGCTGGCGGCGCTGCGCGAAGGCAAGCCGGCGCGGACCGTGGCGGTGACGCTCGAGCAGCAGCCGATCTTCAAGGCCCTGCAGCTCCTGAGCGCCAAGCCCGTGCTCTATGTCTGCAACGTCGAGGAGCGCGCCGCCGCCAAGGGCAACGCGCAATCGGCGCGCGTCGCCGACTATGCGCGGGCGCAGGGCGCGGCCAGCGTCGTCATCTCCGCCGCCATCGAGGCCGAGGTGGCGCAACTCGCCGACGAAGCCGAGAAGCGCGAGTTCCTGCACAGCCTCGGCCTCGCCGAGACGGGGCTGGCGCGCGTCATCCATGCGGGCTATCGGCTGCTCGACCTCATCACCTTCTTCACGGTCGGGCCCAAGGAGGCGCATGCCTGGACGGTGGTACAGCGCACCAAGGCGCCGCAGGCGGCGGGCGCGATCCACACGGATTTCGAGAAGGGCTTCATCCGCGCCGAGACCATCTCTTACGCCGATTTTGTCGCGCAGGGCGGCGAGCAAGGCGCGAAGGAGGCGGGCAAGATGCGCCTGGAAGGCGCGGATTACACGATCCAGGACGGCGATATCCTGCATTTCCGCTTCAACGTGTGACGCCGCTCGGCCACACGGAATACGCGCGCAGCGAAGAGGACGGCTACCGCCGCGTGTGCCTGCGCAAGCGATTGCGCGAGGGCGGCGCGCCTCGCTAGATTATTCCGGCAACGCAACGGCAAGAATGGGGACGAAGACTCATGGCACAGACGATCACGCTCGCCGCCAAGGACGGGCACAAGCTGCAGGCCTACCGCGCCGATCCCGCGGGCAAGCCGCGCGGCGCCATCGTCGTGCTGCAGGAGATCTTCGGCGTCAACAACCACATGCGCCGCGTCGCCGATGCCTTTGCCGCGCAGGGCTATGTCGCGGTCGCGCCGGCGCTGTTCGACCGCGTCGAGAGGGACGTCGATCTCGGCTACGACGCCAAGAGCGTCGCGGCCGGGCGCGACATCCGCACCAAGGTCCCGCTCGACGGCACGCTCGCCGATGTGCAGGCGGCGATCGACTACGCCGAGCAATTCGGCGCGGTCGGCGTGGTCGGCTATTGCTGGGGCGGCGGGCTCGCCTTCCTGGCGGCGACGCGGCTCGACGGCGTCGCCGCGGCGGTGGGCTATTACGGCGGCCTGATCGCGCCGCACGCGCAGGAGAAGCCGCGCGCGCCGATCATGCTGCATTTCGGCGACAGCGACCAGAGCATCCCGATGGCGGATGTCGAGAAAGTGAAGCAGGCGCGGCCGGACGTGACGATCCATGTCTACAAGGCCGGCCACGGCTTCGCCTGCGACGAGCGCGGCAGCTACGACGCCGCCAGCACCAAGGCGGCGCTCGACCGCACCCTCAAATTCCTCGCCGAGAAAATGGGCTGACGCCTCACCGCTTGAAGATCAGCAGCGTGCCGCTCGCCTCGGCCGGCGGCACCAGCACGGTGCCGTCGGCGAGCGCCGCGTGCGCCACCTGCCATTGCGTCAAATGGTCGGCGGTGCGCGCGAGATCGGCGCTGGCGAGCGTCACCGCGGCGATCGCCGGCAGCGCGCGGTCGACATCGATTTCGGCCTCGGGATAGAGCGCGGTGAAATCGTCGGGCGTGACGAAGGTGAGCAGGTGCGGCCCGGCATGCACCGTGAGCACGTCGTCGGTGGTGTTGACGCCGGCGCCGAACAGCGTCTCGTAAGGGAGGCGCAGCTTCTCCGTCGCCGCGACCAGCACGGTGACGCCGCGCAACGCGACCGCGCCATTGGCGTGGACGAGCCAGCCGGGCCGGCGCACCAGGTCGGGCGTCAAATGCTCGCACACGAAAGCCGAGAGGCCCGGCGTCGCCGTCGGCGGCAGCGACACCAGCTTGAAGCGCGGCAGCACGGTGCCCTCAGGCAGCTCGAGCTGGCGCGCGAGGTCGCGCGGCGCGCCGGCGGCGACGCCGCGCCGCTGCAGCTCCGCCGCCGTCGCCGCCGCCGAGCGCGTGGCGAAGGCGACGCCGCGCGCGCCCTCGCCCGTCCCCAGAAAATCGCCGAGCCCGCCCGCGCCTTGCGCCGCGTCGACCACGCCCAGGAGCTCGATGTAGTCGCGCGCGAACATGATGCAGTAATTGCCGGTGCCCTGCTGCAAATGGCGCCCGCGCGGCGTCAGCGTGAAGCCCAGCCGCTCCCATGCGAGCCGCGCGCGATCGAGATCCGCCACCGCGACCAGCACATGATCGATGCCGGAGAGGGGAGGCATCAGCGGGCCGCCGAGTGGTGGCAGCGAGCGCAAGTGCGCGCGTCACCCCCCACCCTTCCCTCCCCCTCAAGGGGGGAGGGGAAGACTCGGTGCAATCCCCTCCCCCCTTGAGGGGGAGGGTCAGGAAGGGGGGAGCGCGACACTAACGCAAGCTCGCTTCGATGTTGCCGCCGTCGACGGTGAGGGTGGCGGCGGTGGTCTTGCGGGCGGTCGCGAGGTAGACGAAGGCGTCGGCGACGTCCTCGGCGGTGACTTCGCGGCCCAAGAGGTTGCCGCTCATGTAGTCGATCTCGGAGACGCCGCGGGCGCGGGCGCGCGTTTGGATCATGTCGGCGGTGAGGAGGCCGCTCCTGATGCGGTCGGCGTTGACGGCGTTGGCGCGGATGCCGTGGCGGCCGTGGTCGAGCGCGTATTGCTTCATCAGCGCCAAGGTCGCCGCCTTGGGCAATCCGTAAGGGCCGAAATCGCGGCCCGGATTGACCGCCTGCTTCGAGGTGTTGAACAGCAGGCAGCCGCCGGTGCCCTGCGCGCGCATGATCTTGACCGCGTGCTGCGCCACGCTCTGATGCGCGAAGAAATTGAGCTCGAAGGAGCGGCGCAAGGTGGCGTCGTCGACCTCGCCGACGCTGCCCTGCCACGCCGCGCCGGCATTGGAGACGACGATGTCGACGCCGCCGAAGACGGTGCAGACGCGGTCGAACGCGGTGCGCAGCTGCGCCGCGTCGGTGACGTCGCAGGCGATGGCGCAGGCCGCGCCGCCGATCGCGCGCGCCGCCGCCTTGGCGGCGTCGAGCTCGCGGTCGAGCAATGCCACTTCCGCGCCGGCGCGCGCCATCGCCGCCGCAATCGCCGCGCCGATGCCGCTGCCGCCGCCGGTGACGATGGCGACCTGGCGCGCCAGCGGCTTCTCCGCGGCCTTGCCGAGCTTCGCCTGCTCCAGCGACCAGTACTCGACATCGAACATGTCGGCTTCCGAGACGCACTCATAGCGGCCGATCGCCTCGGCGTCGGTGATGACGGCGATGGTGTTGAGGGCGATGTCGGCGGCGATGGCGGCGTCCTTCTTGCTGGCGCCGAGGCCGAACAATCCCACGCCCGGCACCAGCACGATTCGCGGCATCGCATCGAGCGCGGTCTTGGGCGGCTTCTGCTTGGCGTTGTGGCGGCGGAAATAGTCGAGGTAGCGGCGCTCGAACGCGGCGACCGCGGCGGCGGCGGGGCCGTCGCGCCATTCGCGCAAGCGCCCGGCTTCCGGCGGCGGCAGCAGCAGCGGCCAGTTCTTGGTGCGGATGGTGTGGTCGGGCGTGACCACGCCGATCTGCGAATAGCGCGCGAGCGCGGCGCCGTTGACGTAAGCCATCACCTCGGGCGTGGCGCGGAAATCGAGCACCTGGCGCTTGGCGATGCCGCTGGCGCGGTCGTTCGACAGCGCGCAAAGCCCGCGCAGCATCGGCGCCACATCGGACACCGGCGCGATGGTCGACGGCAGCGCGGCGGAAGCGAGCACACTGCGCCGGCCGCGCTTCAGCCGCTCCTCGGCGAGCGTGACCATGGCGATCATGCGCTCATAGGCCTCGCGCGCGGTGGCGCCCAGCGTGAAGATGCCGTGCTTCAAGAGAATGAGTCCCTCGACGCGCGGGTCCTTGTCGTGGATCTCCGCAGCTTTCTTGGCGAGCGCGAAGCCCGGCATGATGTAGGGCACCAGCGCCATGCGGCCGTCATACACGTCGCGGCAGAGCGCCTCGCCCTCGGGCTGGTCGGTGAGCGCCAGCACCGCCGTCGCATGCGTGTGGTCGACGAATTTCGCCGGCAGGAAGGCGTGCAGCAGCGTCTCGACCGACGGGTTGGGCGCGGCGCTGTCGATGAGGTTGCCGCGCTGGAGGTTCACCATGTCCTCGTCGGCGAGGCGCTCGAGCCGGCGCAGCGCGCGCAGCGGCGCGAGCCGCACCGCCGGCAAGCCCGCCGGCTCGATGTTGCCCATGTCCCAGCCCGAGCCCTTGACGCAGAGCACCTCGACCGCCTCGCCGAGGAGATCGCGCAGGGTGGTCTTGACCGAGGAATTGCCGCCGCCATGCAGCACGAGCCTGGGATCGCCGCCCAACAGCCGCGTGGTGTAGACGCGCAGCGCCAGGTCGCGCGACACGCCCGTCTCGCCATAGCGCGCGACGAAGGCTTCGGCCTCGCTGTCGGACCAGAGGGATTTCACAACCGAGTCACCTAGACCAACCCCCTCACCCTCCCGGCGCTTTGCGCCGGG
>Ga0073928_10004793_pt1 | contig 19567 bp, 15 predicted proteins | sample PaiPotPPA55metaG_FD_76969 | JGI IMG/M metagenome (GOLD analysis project Ga0073928, IMG submission 76969) | Iron sulfur acid spring bacterial and archeal communities from Banff, Canada, to study Microbial Dark Matter (Phase II) - Paint Pots PPA... ...
GCCGAGATGCGTCAAGGCGCTCTGGAAGCGAACTGGGGGCGGCGCAAGTGCGACCTGCTGGAGGAGTATTTAGCTTTTAGCGGACTTCTCATTGCTCCATTCCGACAGCCGGCTGTGCTCGACGTGGGCGGCGATCCGGCATGAGAGCACGCGCAAGGGACGTCAAATGAGTTCCGCCGATGCCTGGATTGCTGCGACGGCGCTAGTTCTGTCGGTACCGCTGGTGACGAACAACCCCAAGGACTACCGGCATCTTGATAGGCTCCGGCTTCTTTCCTTGGACCCCGCGTAATCATGTGCCTCCGTGGAATTGCTGACGGTTTCTCGGATTCCCGCAACCAGTGGCCAAGGATTTACCGTCCCAGCGAAAGCGCGACCTAAATCGAAGCCGCCACTGCCGCTTCCGTCTCCCGCCGATATTCATCCAGGAGTTGCTGCGAAGTCGCCTCGAACCGCAGCACCAGAATCGGCTGCGTGTTCGACGCGCGCACCAGTCCCCATCCCTCCGGAAACAGCACGCGCACGCCGTCCACATCGATGATCGGATGCGCCCGCCGCAGCCGCTCGGTGACGCGTTTCACCACGTCGAACTTGACGTCGTCCGGGCAATCCACGCGGATCTCCGGCGTCGCCACCGTCTCCGGCAAATCGGCAAGCTGTGCCGAAAGCGGCTGCCCCGAAGCTGCCACAATCTCCAACAGCCGGCACGCGGCATACAGCGCGTCGTCGAAGCCGTAGTAGCGGTCGGCGAAGAACATGTGCCCGCTCATCTCGCCCGCCAGCTCCGCGTGCGTCTCCTTCATCTTCGCCTTGATCAGCGAATGCCCCGTGCGCCACATGATCGGGTTGCCGCCGCGCTTGCGTATGTCGTCATAGAGCGATTGCGAGCACTTCACTTCGCCGATAATCGTCGCGCCCGGCTTGCGGCTCAGGATCTCGCGCGCGTAGACGATCATAAGCCGGTCGCCGAAAATCACGCGGCCCTGTTCGTCCACCACGCCGATGCGGTCGGCATCGCCGTCAAAGGCAATGCCGAGGCTCGCTCCTTGTGCGCGCACGGTGGCAGCGAGCGTTTCCAGATTCTCGAGCACCGTCGGATCGGGATGATGATTCGGAAAGTGCCCGTCCATCTCAAAATACAGCTCCGTGGCCTCGCAATTCAGCTTCGCGAGCAGCCGATGCATCACCGGCCCGGCCGTGCCGTTGCCCGCGTCCATTACGACTTTGACGCGCCGCGCAAAACTGAACTGCGCCGCGATTTCGTCGACGTAAGGCGTCACCACATCCACGCTCTCAACGCTACCCGCCCCGCTCACGAAGTCCCGCTGCTCGATCATCCGCCGCAGCTCCTGAATCTCCTCGCCGTATATGGTCGAACCGCCGCTCACGGTCTTAAAGCCGTTATACTCGGACGGATTGTGGCTGCCGGTGATCATCACGGCGCCGTCAGCTTTCAGGTGAAACACGGAATAATACAGGAGCGGTGTAGGCGCGACGCCGATGTCGCGCACGCGGCATCCCGCAGCCTTAAGCCCGCACACCAGCGCGTCCCGCAAGCGTGGCGAGCTCAGCCGGCAATCGCGGCCCACATTGACTTGATCGCCGCCATGCCGCCGCATGTACGTGCCCATCGCGCGTCCCAGCAGCTCGACTTCGACATCCTGCAAATCCACATCCGCCACGCCGCGGATGTCATACTCTCGAAAAATCGTCGGATTCAGCATCAGCCAAAGTATATCGCGAGGCGCGGTGAAGGCTGCGACAATGGAGCCATGCGCACCGAAGCAGCAGCCGGCCTCGACAAGCTGCTCACCGAACAAATCAACCCGGCGTCGGAAGGTATCGACGCGCTGCCCGCCGCGCGCATCCTCGAAATCATCAACGCCGAGGACCGCAAGGTGGCCGACGCCGTGGCGCGCGAGATCCCCGCCATCGCCCGCGCGGTGGATGCCATCGTGGATGCCATGCGCGCCGGCGGGCGCTTGTTCTACATTGGCGCGGGCACCAGCGGGCGCCTCGGAGTGCTGGATGCCGCCGAATGTCCGCCGACGTTCAGCGCGCCGCCCGATCTCGTGCAGGGCATCATCGCGGGCGGCGAGGCGGCCCTGGCGCGCGCCACCGAAGCCACCGAAGATGATCCCGCCATCGGCGCGCGCGATCTGCTGGCACGCGGCTTCACATCGCGCGACGTGCTGGTCGGCATCGCCACCAGCGGCCGCACCCCCTACGTATTGGGCGCGATCGCCGAGGCGCGGCGCATCGGCGCACTCACCGCCGGCATAAGCTGCACGCCCGATTCCGACTTGGCCCATGCGGTCGATATCGCCATCACGCCGCTCGTCGGCCCCGAGATCCTGGCCGGCTCCACGCGCATGAAAGCCGGCACCGCCACCAAGCTGGTGCTGAACATGATCACGACCGCTGTCTTCATCCGCCTCGGGTACGTCTACGGCAACCTGATGGTCAACGTGCAGCCGAAGAACAGCAAACTGCGCGATCGCGCGCGCCGCATCATCGCCCAAGCCGTCGGCGCCAGCCCCGAAGCCGCAGCCGATCTGCTGGCAGCGGCGGGCGACAGTGTGCGGGTGGCCATCATCATGGGAAAATTGGGCGTGGACCGCGCCACCGCCGAGCAGCGCCTGACTGCCGCGGGCGGCCGCGTCTCCGAGGCACTTACCGAGCCGCGACCGTAAGGGAGCGGTCATCATAATCATATGGATAAATTTGTCATCAAAGGCGGCGCCCGGCTCACCGGCGAAATCCCCACCAACGGATCGAAAAACTCCGCTCTGCCCGCGCTCGCCGCGGCCCTGCTCACCGAAGAACCCGTCAGGCTCCGCCGCATCCCGCGCGTGCGCGACATCCGCACCATGCAGCGCCTGCTGGTCGATATCGGCAGCCAGGCAGAAGTGGATGGCGAAACCATTCGCCTGCACACGCCGCGCATCGTCTCGCCCGAAGCGCCCTATGAGCTGGTGAAGACCATGCGCGCGTCGAGCCTGGTGCTAGGCCCGCTTGTCGCGCGCACCGGCCGCGCGCGCGTCTCCCTGCCGGGCGGCTGCGCGATTGGCGCCCGTCCCATCAACCTGCACCTCGCCGGCCTCGAGCAGTTGGGCGCGCGCATCGAACAAACCCACGGCTACATCCAGGCGGAAGCGCCCGAAGGCCTGCGCGGCGCCACCATCCACTTTGACCGCATCACCGTCACTGGCACCGAAGATCTGATCATGGCCGCGGTGCTGGCTCGCGGCGAAACCACTTTGCGCAACGCCGCGCGCGAGCCTGAGGTCTCCGACCTCTGCGCGCTTCTCATCAAAATGGGCGCGCAAATCGAGGGCGCCGGCACTTCGACCATCCTCATTCGCGGCGTCGAAAAGCTCGGCGGCGCGGATCACACCATCATCAGCGACCGCATCGAAGCCGGCACGTTTCTGATCGCCGGCGCCATCACCGGCGGCGATCTCCAGATCACCGATTGCGTCCCCGAGCACCTCGGCGCGCTGGTCGCCAAGCTGCGACAGGCCGAAGCCGAAATTACGCAGCCCAACGCCACCACGCTCCACATCCGCGCGCCCATGCGGCTGCGATCCGTCGACATGACCACCGAAGAGTACCCCGGCTTCGCCACCGACCTGCAGGCGCAGTACATGGCCCTCATGACGCAGACGCAGGGCATCGCCATCGTCGTCGAAACGATTTTCGAGAACCGCTTCATGCACGCGCAGGAACTGGCGCGCATGGGCGCTAACATTCGCCTCGAAGGCCGCCAGGCGATCGTCGCCGGCCCATCGGAGCTGACCGGCGCGGGCGTCATCGCCTCGGACCTTCGCGCTAGCGCCTCCCTCGTTCTCGCCGCGCTTGCCGCCCGCGGCGAAACCGTCATCGATCGTGTCTACCACATCGACCGTGGATACGAGAAAATCGAAGCAAAACTCGCGCGCGCCGGCGCAGACATCCGGCGCGTGGACTGACGTTCATCGGCCCGCAGCCTCCAGATAACTGATGATCGCGCTGCGCTCCTCCGCGCTCTCCACGTGACACCGCCAGCACCGCGCCCACGAACCATAACACCCGATGCATCTCAGCCATCCGAATCGAAGTATCGTACTCGCCAGGCACATAGAACACCTGAGCCTTGGCAGATTTCAACACCTGGTCGAGTGTGTCGTACTCACCGGCCTTCGAAGTGTGGCTGAGGTCGGCTGTATGCAAGATGAACTCCGGCGCCTGCGGCAGCGCGTTGATCTTGTCCACCGCAGCCTGGAACGTCCCATGCATTCCAGAAATCCGCGGCGGTCGATGCCGTCGTCATTATCGTTTTAGGCATATTATCCTCATTGCCTCTACTCCGCCCTGGCGCGACTTATTCCCACCGCCAACCGAAGTTTTCAGAAGTAAACAAATGCGGGAATTAGCCACTCGCGCCGCGCCGCGCAGTGTACTATGAAGTGAGAGTGAACTCCGCGGCCAAGCTCACAGTTTTCGAACAGACCGTCCTGCCGCACTTGAATGCCGCCTACAACCTGGCGCGCTGGCTGACCAGGAACGATCATGATGCCGAAGACATTACGCAGGAAGCCTACTTGCGGGCCTTTCGCTACTTCGATAGCTTCCAGGGTGGCGACGGCAAAGCCTGGCTGTTGGCCATCGTTCGCAATACATGTCAAACCTGGCGCCGCCGGGAGACGGTGATGCCCAAGGTTACCTTCGACGAGCTATCTCACTCCCGCCCCGCGGCCACTCCCGAACAGGATTTGATCGAAACGGCCGAGTCCGCGGGAGTACGCAATTGCCTCGAATCGCTCCCTGGACCGTACCGTGAAGTACTCGTCATGCGGGAGCTGGAAGACATGCCGTACAAGGAAATTGCCGACGCCACAGCCTTGCCGATCGGCACTGTGATGTCCCGCCTGTCGCGCGCGCGCCAGCGCCTGCTCGATTGTGTGACTCACCGCATGACAGGAGCTACCCGATGAATTGCGATCCGTCGAAAGATCTGATCGAATCCTACATTGATGGCGAACTCGATGCCAGCCTGGCTGCCCAGGTCCGCGAACACATCGCGGTCTGCCAGTCCTGCGCCGAGACGCATCGCCGCCATCAAGCGCTCAGCACCGGCCTGCGCGAGCACGCGCCGCGCTACGAAGCTCCGCCTCACCTGCGCGATCGTATTCAACGCGCACTGCGCCGGTCCACCCTCCCCTGGCCCGCGATGGCTCTCGCGGCTTCGATTCTGTTGGCCGTCTCACTGGGCTGGAACATCGCCCTGCTGCGCTCCCGCCACGCCGATCTTGCGCACGATATCCTGTCGAGCCACTTGCGATCACTCGCCGCAGCGCAGTTGGTCGACGTGCCTTCTTCCGACCGCCACACCGTCAAGCCGTGGTTCGCCGGCAAGCTGGACTTCTCACCCGAAGTCAAAGATCTCGCCGGCCAGGGCTTCCCGCTAGAAGGCGCGCGCGTCGATTACGTCGGCAACCGGCGCGTCGCGGCGCTCGTCTACCGCGCGCGCCAGCACGTCATCACTCTGTTCACCTGGCCTTCCGGCTCCCAACCCGTCACCGCCGATCTTACCGAGAATGGCTATCACCTGATCCATTGGAGCCGGGCAGGAGCCGAATATTCGGCCGTCTCCGACGTCAACCTCGCCGATCTGCGCGAGTTTGCCCGGCTCTACCAGCAGTAAGCTACAGATGCGCGCGCCGCGATCTGATACGCCCGCTCCGCGCTCTCCACCACGCCCGCCGCCTGCCATCCGGTGACCTCGGCGTACGCTTATCCCGTGGTCATCGCGTCTGCTCCTTTCGATTCTCGCACTGTTTGGGCGCGTTCAAAGCTGAGTCGTATCAAGCCGCGCGATCTCGACATGCAGCAAACCGTGCGAAATCAACGCGGCTGTTACCGAGCCGCGACCGTCAGGGAGCGGTTTTCCCAAAAAACGTTAAACACCCGATCGCGACATGCGCCTCGATGCAGCGCGGTAGAATGTAGACATGTTGGACTGGCAGGAGCGTCTCAGCATCAACCCGCTGGTTTGTCATGGTAAGGCGTGCATCCGTGGCGAGAGTCATGGTTTCCGTGATCCTGCATAACCTGGCCGCTGGCGTCCCGCATGACGAGATATTGCGAAGCTACCCGTCCCTCCAGGAATTGGACATTGAAACCGCCCTGGCTTACGCCGCGGAGTTGGCCCGCGAAGGCACCGTGGACCGTCCTCTGGAGTACACTATTTGAAACTTAAGATCGACGAGAACCTGCCAGTTGAGTGCGCGGTTGTTCTCCGCACCGCCAACGCCAAGATGTCGAGGCTATAATGGATGTCAGCCATGCTAAATGAAGTGATCGTAAGCGATCCGGACGTGATGAATGGCATGCCGTGTTTTCGCGGCACGCGGGTTCCGTTTAAGAACCTGATCGATTACCTCGAGGGCGGCCATTCGCTGGGCGAGTTCCTCCAACAGTTCCCGACCGTCACGCGTGAAATGGCAGTCCAGGCACTAGAGGAGGCCAAGGAGTCGTTGCTGGCCCGGATCGCGTGAAGCTGCTGCTGGATGAATGCCTGCCGGTTGACTTCCGGCATAGCTTTCCTACTCATGACTGCCATACTGTCCAATCAGCCGGATTCAAGGGCAAGAAGAACGGTGCGTTGTTACGGGCCGCCGAGGCTGCCGGCTACGAAGTGCTGTTGACCGTCGATGGGGGAATTCATCATGAACGGCCCGGTCGTGAAACGCCTGTCCATTGTTGTCATTCGATCCCGAACCAATCAGATAGAAGATCTACTGCCCTTAGTGAGTTCTATTCAACAGTGTTCTCGACATGATACGGCCTGGCCAGACCGTTACCCTTCCGCCAACTGACTGACGTTTTGAGACGCTGCCGCGGCAATACGCGGCCCGCCGGCCCAACTACCGTGGGCGCCAGTCAATGTCTAGGTGCGGTCGCTTCTGTCTCAGTTCTCCGATTGCGTCTTTGCCTAATCCACAGCGGATGAACGAGAGCGACCTAAGATGCGGAACGTCCGCCAGAACCGTGGTGTCCGGTATCTCCATGTAGCCCAGCACGAGATGGGTCAGATTCGGGAACATCCGGAGGTCAGCGATACTATTCACCGGCGGCCTATAGAGATAGAGACCCTCAAGATTCGGTAGCCTCGGCAGAACCAGCGGGTTACTCACCGAGAAGTGCCAGACGGTCAGAAATCGCAAGGTAGACTGACCGTCAAGTGGAGAGAGGTCTAGTCCCCCATCGCCGATCGGCCCACCAGGACCAAGAGTGAGGCGTTGAAGTCCCGTCAACCGCGCGATGGATTGCAAGTCGGCCCCCGAACCCCACACCTGGAGGCTTTCAAGACCCGTAAGCCCAGCCACGCTGACATTTCGTACTGCATGGTTCCAGAGCGTAAGGTGCCTTAGACTGGCGAGGCCTTGCAGCGGTGACAGATCGGTGACCGCCGTCTGCGAGAGGACAAGCGTCCTTACCCTAGTCAGGCGCGCCAGCGCGTTCAAGTCCCTAACGGCCGTTCCGGCTAGGTGGACGTCCTCAAGGTCAGGCAGTGATCGGAGAACGGACAAGTCGCGGGCCATAGCGGCGGACAGCTTCAGTTCTTTTGCCCGTTCAAGCCGAAGGACGCCGCCAAACCCGAACCGGCGAATCAGGCTGGATACAGCGTCACCGGGAAGCGACTGCACGTGCATATGGGGCGCAACCAGCTCAAGGAACAAGCGCGGGTCGAGGCGCTCAGCAGATCGGACGATTTCCTTGAGCACGCCGCGGCTAGAGGACCCGGCGTAGCCCCCGATCGCCTCGATCGCCTCCGCCGACCCAATCAGAGCCAGGGCGCGAACGCACGCGGTCTCCTCCCGGGCCGTGCAAAAGCGCTTCAGCCCCCTTTTTAGAAACGGTACCGCAATCTCGCCTGCGGCGTCCGCTAGCTGAGCAGCCTCTGCCACGGTCTTGGGTGGTACAAGTTTCTCGATCCGGTTCTCGACGTCCGCCCTCAATTGAGGGGGCAGGTCGACAGCGGTGTCCAGACACGCGGCCGCCAGAAGATGGAGTCTGTGCCGCTCGGCGGCGCCCGCATCGCCACTGGCCAGCAGGGATCTTATCAGGTCGGCTCGCTCATTCCTGCGAGCCAGTCCCGCGGCGAGGATGACTACTTCTCGCCATTGAACGTCGTTGGCGTTGTGTAACAGTACTCCGAAATCTCCCTGTTCCACCGCGGCGCTCGCGGCCATGAACTCCTGAAACGTGCGATGCGCAAAATCGATCTTTGCGGGTACCGGCTCGCGGATCATGCCGCTTCGTTCGAGGAAGAGACGCAGCACGTTCTCCGCGGTGGCCGGGGCGCCATCTCGGGCCTCGATCCGCATCGTCTCGAGCCTTTTGGCAAAGCGCTCGATCGCTCCCGCTGTCGCGACCTCCGACCAGCGGTTCTTGATCATCCAGTACGCGAGATCGTCGAGCAGGGCCCTCTTTTGGCGGTAAGTCAGGCGCGCATAATCCCGCAGTGACAGCCCACTTTCTGGATCACGCCTATCGAGCAACATCAGGGAGCAGCGTTCGTACAAATCGAGCCGGTCCTCGGGCAGTTGCTCGTTTGTGTCGCGGTGCAAGGCGCAGATGACAGCGCACAGCAGAGGATTTGTCGCCAACCTGCGAATTGCCCGGTTGCTTCTGAGCGTCACCTTCAACTTGTCAGCAAGCGCCTTGAGAGCCACGGCGTCGGCCTCGCTGCCCACCTCCGCGGCGACCGCGTTGTGCCAATGCTCGACAAAGGTCTCAATGCTCGCGTTATCCATGGGTTGGAGGTCGGCTTCAACAAATCCCTCTGGCTCCAGCCAGCCTTTCTCGACGGCGTGCGGTCGGGACGTGACGACTAGGCGCGCCTGCGGGAACGCATTTGCCAGTTCCGTCAGCCACGTCCTTACCTCCTCGCGCCTTGACGCTGGGACCTCATCAATACCGTCTACCATTACCGCGGCATCCCCGGACTTCAGCTTAGTATGCACCCAGCCTCGCGGCATGTTGTCGGCGACCGCCTGCGCCTCGAGCGCGGGGAAATTTTCGGGGGCCGGCAGTGCGCAATCTGAAAACTGGCGAAGGCGGATGACGAATGGGACCGAGTCATTCCATTCCTGCAGGGGAGGCTCGAACCGGCGAGAAGCGGCCATGACGGCTATCCAGCGCGCCAGGGTCGTTTTGCCAGCTCCGGCGACACCCTTGATGAGGATTCGCTTGTCCGAGCCGAGTACGCTCTCGATTGCCTCGACGGCTTCCTCTTCCTCTGTGTCCTCTTCTAAGGGGCGCTGAGGGGGCTGAGCAGGGGGCTGGGCCGCCCTCCCCACCTCAAGGCTGATGTACGCGACGCTCAAGGGGTGTGACCGGCTGGCCCGCGACAGGTCCACTCCGAACAGATCCATCCTGTCCAGATTTCGAGTTATGGCCCGCCGGTATTCCGTCTCAAAAACGGCCGACTCCCTCTCCAAGTCCTGATGGGATTCAGCGCGAATACGCTCCAAGCTCTCCATCGCGCGATCTGCGGCTTCCATCAATACCCTGTCCCGGCGCAGAAGCTCGGCGAATGTACGTTCGCTGAAATTCGGCAGCACCTGCGCGATATCGATAATGGACTCGCTGGCTTCTTGTACTATTCTCCGGAATAGTTGAATTCGTTCTGGCGGCAGCGAGGACAGTGCGGACTCCGCCTGAGAGACTAAGTGCTCGGCTAGTTTCGTCGGATCCAGATCTTTGCCAAGAAGGATGTCGGCGCTAATCTTGCTGTGATCGAGGGCCTCCGCCAGCAGCCTGGCGAGGCTCTCCTGGTCGTCGGTGAGTATCGCTCGCCCTTCTGTATCGAATATGAACTGGAGGCTCTGCGCCGCCCTCTCTCCAATTGTGGCCAGCTGGCGCTCGGCTTCGGTCCTGGCGCGAATATCGGGTATAACTTTAGCGAGAATTTCGATAGTCGAGGTCGCACTCTCGACTGCGACCCTGCCATCCGCCGCCCATATCTTGAGAACAGTTTTCGCAATCGAGGGCGCGACGGTGGCAATTAACGTTTCGAGAAGCGGCATCGGAGCGATCATAGCAAATGACGCATGTGCGGTGGGGCTGGTCTGCTGGCAGCGACGAGGGTCGTTGCCCTCCGTCCGCACACCTGCGCTAGAATAGAATCACCTCCCCAGAGAGCCGAGCGAAATGCCTGCACCTCCGTTCGTCCATCTGCATTGCCATACCGATTACTCCCTCCTCGACGGCGCCTGCGAAATCGAGCAACTCATGGATCGCGTCGCCGCCCAACAAATGCCCGCCGTCGCCATGACCGACCACGGCAACCTGTTCGGCGCCGTCCAGTTCTACAACACCGCCAAGGCCAAGGGCGTGCATCCGGTGATCGGCTGCGAAGTCTACGTCTCGCAGCAGGGCCACAAGACCCGCTCGGAAAACGACCGCTACAATCACCTCATCCTGCTGTGCGAAACCCAGGAAGGCTATCGCAATCTCATCAGCCTGGTCTCGACCGCGTATCTGGAAGGCTTCTACTACAAGCCGCGCATCGATAAGGACCTGCTGGCGCAGCATGCCAAAGGGCTGATCGGCCTGTCGGCGTGCCTGCGCGGCGACATCCCAGAAATCCTGCTGGCGGACCGCTACGACGAGGCGCGCCGCACCGCCTACACCTATGCCGACATGTTCGGCCGCGGCAATTTCTTTCTCGAAATCCAGGATCATCACCTCGAGCAGGATCAGCGCGTGGTGCCGATGCTCCATCGCCTGTCGCAGGAGACCGGCCTGCCGTTGGTAGCCACCAACGACGCGCATTATCTGGCCCGCGACGATGCCCGCGCGCACGAAATCCTGATGTGCATCCAAACCGGCAAGACCATGAGCGATCCGTCGCGCATGCACTGGCAGTCGCCGGATTTTTATTTGAAATCGCGCGCCGAAATGATGGAGTTGTTCGGCGAATTGGAAGACGCGCTCGACCGCACTTGGGAAATCGCGCAACGCTGCCAGGTAAAGCTGGAAAAAATCAAGGAGCCATTTCCGAAATTCGAAGTGCCGGAGGGCCATTCCACCGACACCTATTTCGAATTCGTGGCGCGCCAGGGCTTCGAAAAGCGCCGCCCGCGCCTGGAAGCGTTGCGTGCGGCCGGCCGGCTGAAACACGACCTGGCTGAATACACCGAGCGGCTGGACCGCGAAATTCAGATGATCCAGAAGATGCGCTTCTCGGGCTACTTCCTCATCGTCTGGGATTTCATCCGCTTCGCAAAATCCAAGTCGATTCCGGTCGGTCCGGGGCGCGGCTCGGCGGCCGGCAGTCTGGTCGGCTACGCCATGCAGATCACCGATATCGACCCGCTGCAGTACGGCCTGCTGTTCGAGCGTTTCTTGAATCCGGAGCGCATCAGCCTGCCGGATATCGATATCGACTTCTGCATGAATCGCCGCGGCGAAGTCATCCAATACGTCACCGAGAAGTATGGCCGTGAGCAGGTGGCGCAGATCATCACGTTCAATACGCTGGCTACGCGCGCAGCCATAAAAGATGTCGGCCGGGTGCTGGACATGAGTTTCGCCGATGTCGACCGCATCACCAAGCTGGTGCCCAACGTCCTGAACATCTCGCTGGACGATGCCATTAAGACCGAGCCGGGCTTCAACGAAATGGCGCGCAAAGATCCGCGCGTGGCCGACATCCTGGGAGTCGCGCGGCGGCTGGAAGGCCTGGCCCGCAACTGCTCCGTGCATGCGGCGGGCGTGGTGATTTCGCCGCAACCGCTGAAAGACCTCGTGCCGCTCTACCGCACCAACAAGGAAGAGGTGGTCACCCAGTTCGACATGAGCGGCCTCGAGAAGCTGCAGCTTCTCAAGATGGATTTTCTGGGGCTGACCACGCTCACGCTGATCGACGATGCGCTGAAGCTGATCGAAGCGCGCCACGGCGTGCGCCTGGTGCCCGAGGATCTGCCGCTCGATGATCCCGCCACCTACCAGATTTTCTCGAAGGCCTACACCAGCGGCGTGTTCCAGTTCGAATCGCCCGGCATGCAAGACATCCTCCGCCGCTATCAGCCCAATCGCATCGAAGACCTCACCGCGTTGAATGCGCTATATCGTCCCGGCCCGCTCCAAGGCGGCATGGTGGACGATTTCATCGACCGCAAGCATGGCCGCAAGGCGATCGTCTACGACCTGCCAGTGCTCAAGGAAATCCTGGAAGAGACTTACGGCGTGATTGTCTACCAGGAGCAGGTGATGCAGATTTCGAATCGCCTGGCGGGCTATTCGCTGGGTGAGGCTGACATTCTGCGGCGCGCCATGGGCAAGAAGAAAGCCGAAGAGATGGCCGCGCAGCGCGAGCGATTCATACGCGGCGCGCTGGCCAACGGATATCCGGCGAAGAAGGTGGAGAAGATCTTCGACCTGATGGAGCAGTTCGCCGGCTACGGATTTAATAAGTCGCACTCGGCGGCCTATGCGTACCTGGCCTATGTCACCGCGTTTTTGAAAGCGCACTATCCGGTCGATTTCATGGCCGCGCTGCTGACTTCGGAAACCGGCAATGTAGCCAAGGTTGTGAAGTACATCAATGAGTGCCGCGAGATGGGCATCACCGTCCTGCCCCCGGATGTCAACGCCAGCGATTGGAATTTCACGCCCGATGCGGAGGCGCCCAATGGCAAAGGCATACGCTTCGGGCTGGGCGCGATCAAGAACCTGGGTCCATCGGCGGTGGATGCCATCCGCATCGCGCGCGAGAAGGCCGGCCGTTTCCGCTCGATCTACGAATTCTGCGAGCACGTCGATACCGGCTCGATGAACCGGCGCATGATCGAAAGTCTGATCCGCGCGGGCGCCATGGATTCGCTCGAAGGCACGCGCGCGCAGTTATTCGCCGCGGTCGAGGGTGCCATGGAAGCGGGGCAGCGCGTCTGGCGCGACCGCGCCAACGGTCAAGGCGGGCTGTTCGGCGATCTCGTGGCCGAGGAAGGGCCCATCGAAAAACCGCTGCCGCAGGTTCCGGAATGGACCATCCGCGAGAAGCTCGCCGGCGAAAAAGAGATCGTCGGATTTTATGTGACCGGGCATCCGCTCGATCAGTACGAAGACAAAGTCGCCGAGCTGGCCACGCATGATAGCGCCAAGTTGGAGGGTCTGGAGAAGAACTTCGAAGTGGCGCTGTGCGGCGTGCTGACCGGCGTACAGCGCAAGCGCAATCGCGAGCAGAAGCCGTGGGCGTCGATGCGCATCGAGGATCGCGCGGGAGCGGTGGATGCGATGGTGTTCCCCGCGGCGTACGAGCGGTTGGCGGCGGCGCTCGAGGAAGACAAGGCGGTGCTGGTGCGTGGCCTGGTGCTGCCCGAGGAAGGCGCGCCGCCCAAGATTTCCGTGCAGGAGATTGTGCCGCTCGAAGTCGCGCGCGTCCCTCTGCCGGCGCTGATTTCGATTCGCGTCTGGCTGCACCGCAATGGCGCGGACAAGCCCGCCGCGATTCAGGAGCTGTTCCGCGCCAAGCCTGGCGATTCGTCCGTGCGCTTGCGCCTGGAAATGCCGCGCGATTTCTCGGTGATCCTCGACGTGCCCGCGAAGGTGCGGCCCGACCGCGAATTCCGCGCGGCGTTGGAGAAGATCTGCGGGCCGGACTGCGTGGAAGTGCTGGCGGGATAGGGTTCTGAGCGTTGCACTTGAGTCTAAAGGGAGGTGTCAGAGTTGCCGGCGACCATTCGCAATTCTCGCCCGACGCGTAAGCGGGGAGGGCGCGACAATAATTCGTCCGCCGTACAACCTGAGGGGACGCGCCGACGGCCGGTCCAAGAAGGTTCAGTGGCAGAACATCCTTTACCGTAACCTTCTCGCGGAAGGCTATAGTCAGAAAGAGGCTCGCAACCTGGTGCATATTTGCGAGTCCTCCTAATGGCCGTCCGAGTGGCAGACATCCTCGAGGCGATTGGAAAATCAGTCGACGTTCTCGCGAGCTTTGTTTCAAACCGCAACCGGCAGCCGTTATCACAGTATCCTGCCCTTCGATTTCAGACTGAGCTGCAAGAGCGACCTGACTGCATTCGTCGGCCACCGCTTTACGCCACAGGTCACGAACAGCTTGAGGCATAACCTCCGGCGGGTAGCCGAATGTTATGGCATTCGCCTGCTGTACGCTGACACGGACATGCCCAATGCATACATCTTCGAGAGCATCCTGCAGTCGATACGCACCGCCGATTTCTGCATCTTTGACGATCGGGAGACCGAGGTGCGGCCCAAAAGCGATCTGGCCGGCATGTTGTGCCTGCCGTACACCACCTATGAGGACCTCTTCCTGGAGTTCGCCTTGCGCCTGCCCGGTTTTCTGGTGGACCGCAAGTTCGCCGCGCGCTGAATGCGAACCTAGGCGGGACACACGCTAAACAGCCCCCTTGCGCGCCAACTCCCCAATCCGCTCGCCCGCCCGATAAGCCAGCGCCTGTATCGTGCATGTCGGCTGGCAGCACGCCGTCACCACATTGCTGCCGTCCACGATAAACAGGTTCGGCACATCGTGCGCCCGGTGATCGCGGTCAACCACCGAAGTCTTCGCGTCATTCCCCATCCGGCAAGTGCCCAGCAGGTGATTGTGCGGCACCAGCGACAGGTCCGTCTCGTCCGTCCAAATCTTCAGCGCATCGGTCGCCTGCAAAATCTCCACCTGCCGCTTAAGCAGGAACTGCATATTGCGCACATCGTCCGGATGAAAGTCGAAAGTCACGCGCGCCGCCGGCAGCCCCCACGCGTCCTTCACCTCCGGATCGAGCGTAATGCTGTTGCGTTCCATCGGCAGGCAGGTGGCGTGCGCGAGCAGCATCAGGGTCCGTGTGAAATTACGCGCGACCATCGCCTTCCATTCGCGGCCCCAGCGCGGCGCGCCGTCCGGCAGCCCATACAACGCGAAGCTGATGGGATACATGTCGAACCGCGCGTCGATGCCCCCCCCGCCATGAAATCCGCGCTTCGGATCGGGTTCGTAGAAGTCATGGATCACGCGCGTAGTCTGCACGCTCTTGAACTCGTTCAGCGGATGCTCGAATACGCCGAACGCCTCGTACCCGGCGTCCATCATGAGATACTTGCCCACCAGGCCGTTGGAATTGGCCAGCCCCTGCGGGAACCGTCCGGACTTCGACAGCAGCAGCAAGCGCGGCGTCTCGCAGCCATTCGCGCACACGATCACGGCCTTGGCGCGTTGCATCATTTCGCGCCTGCGCGCGTCGAAGTAGACCGCTCCGGTCACCCGTCCATTGGCGCCAATCTCGATCTTGCGCGTGCAGCAATCCGCACGAATCTCGCATCGTCCAGTGTGCTCGGCCACCGGAATCACGGTCGCAAGCGTGCTCGATTTCGCCCGCATCTCACAGCCGAAATCCTCGCAGAAGCCGCAATGCACGCAGGCGCCGCGCCCGCGATAGGGCTGGGAAAGAATGGCCATGGGCGCGGGAAACGGATGCAGGCCCAGCTTGCGGGTGGCGCGCTCGAAGATCACGCCGGACGATTTTACCGGCAGCGGCGGCAGCGGATACGGCTTCGAGCGCCAGGCTTCAAACGGGTTCGCCCCGGCCAGTCCTGATACGCCGAGTTCCTCTTCGCATTTCGTGTAGTACGGCTCGAGCTCCGCATAGGTAATAGGCCAATCTGCGAGACTCGCGCCAGCCACACCGCCCCATTTGCTCTTCTGATGAAAATCCGATTCCCACAGCCGCCAGTAGTTCGCCGTGAAGTGCACGGTTCCGCCGCCCACCTGCCGCCCGTATTGGATGAACTTCTGGCCCGGCACTTTGGCCTTCGCGCTTTCCGCCGCCCGCACCGTGTGCGGCTCGCGCGCGAGATCATTCGTCATCGCCGAGTGCATTGTGTATTTGATTTCGTCGTGCTCGAAATCTTTCTCGCGCAGATAAGGCCCCTGCTCCAGCTCCACCACGCTGAATCCGGCGGTGGCGAGTTCCTTGGCCAGGACGCCGCCCGCCGCGCCCGCGCCGATGATCAGGAAATCCACTTCTTCGGAGGGCTGGTATTGCTTCACGGCTTGCCCTGTGCGCCGCCCGGAGCGTCGTAATAGCCGAATGGCGGCTCGAATTGGAAACGGTCCTCGAATCCGATCAGCTTCCAACCCGCCCGGTCGCGGTTTCCGCCATAACTCGGATTGCCGAAAAAGCCCATGATCGAGTGCGCACGCACCTGTTCGAAGAACTCGGTCTTCTCGATCGCTTGGACCAAGCGGATCTGCTGGTCCCGCGCAAGCTCCGCGATGCTTGTGGATGAGGGAAACAGTGCGGCACGCGTAGCTTCCGCCGCGCGCAGCCCCTCGCTATAGAGCGCCCGCTTTCCGGCGTCGAAGGTAGCCAGCGCGCGGTCGATGAAATAGATGACCCCTGCCTCGCGCGCGCCGGGCGAGCCGTCGCTCGGAATGATCTGGTTCGCGATGGCCGCGATCTCCCGCGCCTCGTCCGGTTCCAGCACGCCGAACGTTGCCGGCGCGGCCGCTTGCATCACCTGATGCGCATGCTGCTGCGCGGCCAGGATGGCCGTACCGAGCGGCGTGACCGCCAACCACTGGCGGCGCGAAATGCGAGAGTCAGGCATGCTGGCTTTCAGTCTAGCAAAGGCGGAGGCTCGGCTCGGCGCGCCCGGCGGGTGTAGACGGTGTAGACGGTGTAGAATGTCAAGAGAACCCGCCGGTCACGCGCTGAGGCGCGGTTCGGAATTGGCACAGCGCTAGGAGCAAGGCCACAAAACACTCTGGAGGATGCGGTGAGACGAACATTTTTCAGGCAAAGAATCGGGATGCTGGCGCTGGGCGCCGCAATGATGGCAGCGACGGCGCACGCTCAGACGTATACGGTGCTGCACGCCTTCATGGGACAGGATGGCGCGATGCCGTTCGGCGAAGGCGTGATCCTGGATAGGGCGGGCAATCTGTACGGTACGACGATCGAAGGAGGACAGGCCTTCGCGGGCGTGGTCTATAGACTAGGCCCGAACGGCGCCGAGCAGGTGCTGTACTCTTTCACATCTGGAGCGGGCGGCGAATATCCGCAGGCCGGCGTGATTCACGACTCGGCCGGCAACCTGTATGGCACCACGCACCAGGGCGGCATCACCACCGGCGTGTGCGCAAGCGTCGGATGCGGAACGGTGTACAAGTTGGACAAAACCGGCACGTATTCGGTGCTGCATAGTTTTACTGGCGGGGCTGATGGCGGATACTCTGCTACCGGCCTGATCCTCGACGCGGCCGGCAATCTGTATGGCACCGCCTCTGAGGGCGCCTTTGGCACGGGCGTCGTGTTTAAGCTGGACACGACCAATGCAGAAACCGTGCTGTATAGCTTCATGGGAGGAACGGATGGGGCGTATCCTTCTGGTGCCCTGTTGCGCGACGCCGCCGGGAATCTCTACGGGACCGCCAGTTTAGGCGGCGCATTTAACCAGGGGGTAGTCTTCAAGGTGGATACTCTTGGCAACGAGACAGTCTTGTACAGCTTCACGGGTGGCGCGGATGGGGGATCGCCGGGTGGAGGGGTGGTCACGGATGCGTCCGGAAACCTCTACGGCACGGCGGCCGCCGGCGGCATCACGAAGGGTATCTGTGCCAAAGGCATACCGGCCGGCTGTGGAGTGGTCTTCAAGCTGGATCCGTCCGGCAACGAGACGGTGCTGCACACCTTCACGGGTAGAGCGGATGGCGGGTTCCCGTCCTCCGGGGTGATCCGCGATGCGGCCGGCAATCTTTATGGAGAGGCCGCGCTCGGCGGCACTGCTACCACATCCGCTTGCTCCAACACCATCGGTTGCGGAGTGGTCTTCAAGCTGGACACCTCGAATGTGGAGACCGTCCTGCACAATTTCGACGAAAGAGATGGCCGGAACCCGGCCGGCGGTCTGGTCCAAGATTCGGCCGGCAATCTGTATGGCACGACCGAGATTGGTGGCAGCAAACAGAACTTCGGGGTCGTGTTTAAGCTGACTCCTTGAAGCCATCCGTCATTCCGGTTGACAAGGCCCCGGCAAGAACCATTCATAGTTGCGGCGCGAACGCCAGCGTTCACGCGAAGCCAGTCTTCCCCTTGCTGTATCCTGTCTCTGTGGGGTGGTGATGAAGTCTTGGATCTCTGCTGTCTGTGTTGTGTTTGCGTCGAGCAGTCTGTTCGCCCAGAAGCCTGCCTGGCAGCCCTCGCCAGGCCATGCGCAAGTGCCGACATGGCCGGGCGCTGCACCTGACGCGCAGTTTGGTCCGCCGCCTAATACCGAAACAGCCAAACCGGGAGAGGTCGCCAACGTCTCACGGCCCACCATGACAGTCTATGCGCCAAAAAGCAAGGAATACGGGTGCTGCGATAGTCGTGTTCCCCGGCGGCGGCTATGACATCCTGGCCATCAATCTCGAAGGCACGGAGGTCTGTGACTGGCTGACATCCAAGGGGATCGCGTGCGTACTGTTGAAGTACCGCGTTCCGCACTCTGGGCCGCAGGGGCCGCGCCAGATAAAGCCGAAGGCCCCGCTGGCGCTGGAAGATGCGCAGCGAACCGTGGGGCTGGCCCGCTTCCACGCCGCGGAGTACCATATCGATCCGCACAAGATTGGCGTGCTGGGATTCTCCGCGGGCGGGCATCTGGTGGCGGATATCAGCACGCACTTCGACAAACGCTCGTATCCCGCCGTAGATGCGGCCGACAAATTAAGCTTGATTTCGCCGTGGCGCTTTATCCGGGGCATCTCTGGATTTCCAGCGGGGGCTTTGAGTTGAATCCGGATGTTCCTGTCACTCGCCAGACGCCTCCTACCTTTTTGCTGCAGGCCGAGAATGATCCCGTGGACAGTGTCAACAACTCCCTGGTTTACTACGTTGCGCTGAAGAACGCCGGGGTTCCCGTAGAAATGCACCTATACGCGGAAGGCAAGCATGCCTTTGGGCTGCGTCCCACGAAGTTCCCGATTACGCGATGGCCTCAATTAGTCGAGACCTGGCTGCGCACCATCGGGATAATTTCCGAGTAGGTCCTCGGCCCGCGCGCCGTCGTCCATCTATCGCCGCGGCCCCAGATTCTCGTACCACTTCAAATTCGCGGTGGACGATCCGATGCAGATGATGTCGGGCCGGCCGTCGCCGTTCAGGTCCGCGATGGCGCATCCGGCGGCCGCGATGGAGCTATCCAGGACCTGCCTCGACCATTGGGCGCCTTCGGCATCCTGCGCATAATAAATGTTGACGCCCTGGCCGCGATAGCCGGCGATGATTTCGTCGGCGCCGTCGCCGTTGAGGTCGGCGGTGAGCAGGGCGTGGCCGTCCTTGAGCGAATCGTCGATGACGTGGCGCTGCCATTCGCCGGCGCGCTCGCGATAGAGGACGACCTGGTTGCCGTGCCAAGGTTCGATGCTGGCGAGGAAGCGCTGCTTGCCGAGGTGGCCGACGGCGATGTCGCTGGCGCCGCAATTCGGCCAGGCTGCGGGATCGCCTTTCGCGATTTCGGTGCGAGTCCAGCGGCCGGTTTTGTCGAGGGCGTGGCGATGGATGCCGGAGAAGCTGCC
>Ga0073928_10004794_pt1 | contig 19565 bp, 17 predicted proteins | sample PaiPotPPA55metaG_FD_76969 | JGI IMG/M metagenome (GOLD analysis project Ga0073928, IMG submission 76969) | Iron sulfur acid spring bacterial and archeal communities from Banff, Canada, to study Microbial Dark Matter (Phase II) - Paint Pots PPA... ...
ACCCAGCCCGAGTTTCCGTTCATGGATCTGCGCAGCGGCGCGCGCTGGACCGTGAAGCTTTCGCCGGGCCGCGTGCCGGGCTGGATCTTCGATTCCGCCGCGCGTGTTCCTGGCACCGTGTCAGCGGATTATTTGTCGCTGGTGCCGCTGCTGTTCGCCAAACCCGGCCGCACGATGCGGCAGACCATGCGCACCAACGGGCGGCTGTGGGACGCGCTGATCAATCCGCTGTTCCTGGCCGTGCTGAATGTCGATCCGCGTGAAGGCAGCGCGGTGCTTGCGGGCAACGTGCTGAAGGAAACGCTGCTGGCTGGAGGTCAGGCGTGCCGGCCGCTGGTCGCACGCAACGGCCTGGGCCATGCGTTCGTCGATCCCGCGTTGCGCCTGCTGCAATATGGCGGCGCGGAGATCAAGCTCGGATCGCGGGTGCGGGAGATCGGCTTTACGGGTACGGATTTGAAGACGCGCGTGACATCGCTTGATTTCGAGGATGGCCGCGTGGACGTCGGTCCTAACGACGGTGTAGTGCTTGCCGTGCCGCCGAACGCGGCGCAGCAACTGGTGCCGGGTATCAGTGCGCCGAACGAATTCCGGGCCATCGTCAATGCGCATTTCGCCATCGATCCACCGCTTGCCTTCAATCCGATGACCGGTTTGCTGAACGGCACCGCCGAATGGCTGTTCGCTTTCGATGGCCGTCTTTCGGTGACCATCAGCGGGGCCGATCGTCTCCTCGATACCCCGCGCGAGACGCTTGCCCAGACCATCTGGCAAGAAGTTGCGAAGGCGGCTCGCTTGCCGGGTGAGCGTATGCCGACCTGGCAGATCGTCACGGAAAAGCGCGCGACTTTCGCGGCCGTGCCGAGCCAGGAAAACCTCCGGCCGGCTACGCGCACGCGCTGGTGCAATCTGATGCTTGCCGGCGACTGGATCGCCAACGGGCTGCCGGCCACCATAGAAGGCTCGATCCGCTCCGGCCAGCAGGCCGCGGACCTGCTTATGGATCCCTCGATGAACTCCTCGGTGCAACGCTGATGAATGAAACTGTCCAGCCGCCCGGCATCCAGCCGGTGACGACGGCGGCGCTGGAATCGTCGGTGGCGCGCGCTGCCGATGCACTGCTCGCCGACCAACATCCCGATGGCTACTGGCTTTACCAGCTCGAAGCCGACGCCACCATTCCCGCCGAGTACGTGCTGCTCGGGCATTACCTTGGCGAGAAGCCCAAGCCCGAACTCGAAGCGAAGATCGGGCGCTACTTGCGCCGGATCCAGCGCGCGGATGGCGGCTGGCCGCTTTTCACCGATGGCGCCATGGACGTCAGCGCCACCGTCAAGGCGTATTTCGCGCTGAAGATGATCGGCGATTCGCCCGAAGCCGAGCACATGCAGCGTGCGCGGCGCGCGGTTCTTGCGGCCGGCGGCGCGGAAAAATCGAACGTATTCACGCGAATTTTGCTGGCGCTGTTCGGCGTCGTGTCGTGGCGCGCGGTGCCCATGATGCCCGTCGAAATCACACTCTTGCCCGAGTGGTTCCCGTTCCATTTGTCGAAGGTGTCGTACTGGGCGCGGACCGTGATCGTGCCGCTGCTCGTGCTGAACGCGAAGCGGCCGAAGGCGCGTAATCCGAAGGGCGTGCGTATTGATGAACTGTTCTTCGATGCCCCTGTTAACGCCGGCATGGCCGCGCGCGCGCCACATCAGCATCAGGGCTGGTTCGTGCTGTTCCGCTGCGTGGATACGTTGCTGCGCGCCGTCGATCCACTGTTCCCGCGCCACACGCGGCAACGCGCGATAGAAGCGGCGGTGCGTTTCGTCGATGAACGGCTGAACGGCGAAGACGGCCTTGGCGCGATTTTCCCCGCGATGGCTAACTCCGTGATGATGTACGACGTGCTTGGTTATCCGGAAGATCATCCGAACCGGGCGATTGCGCGCAAGTCGATTGAGAATTTGTTGATCATCGACGAAGCGCCGGACGGCGAGGCTTATTGCCAGCCGTGTTTATCGCCGATATGGGACACGTCGCTCGCCGCGCACGCGTTGCTCGAAGCCGATACGCCCAAGGCGCGGGCTGCGGTGTCGCGTGGACTGGATTGGCTCGTGCCGCTGCAGATTCTCGATGTACGCGGCGACTGGATCTCGCGCCGGCCGAATATCCGGCCCGGAGGGTGGGCATTCCAGTTCGCGAATCCGCATTATCCGGATGTGGACGATACAGCAGTTGTTGCGATGGCGATGGAACGCGCCGATCGCGAAAACGGGACGGCGTTGTATGGCGAAGCGATTGCGCGCGGGCGGGAATGGGTCGTCGGCATGCAGAGCAGCGACGGCGGCTGGGGCGCTTTCGAGCCTGAGAACACGCAGTATTACCTGAACAACATTCCGTTCTCCGATCACGGCGCGCTGCTTGATCCGCCGACTGTCGATGTCTCCGGTCGTTGTCTTTCGATGCTCGCGCAACTGGGTGAGCAGCCTTCGACGAGCGAGCCGGCGAAGCGCTCGCTCGACTACATTTTGTGCGGTCAGGAACGCGATGGAAGCTGGTACGGGCGTTGGGGACTGAACTATATCTACGGGACGTGGACGGCGCTGTGCGCGCTGAATGCGGCTGGTTTGCCTCTCACCGATAGCCGCATGCAGCGCGCAGCCCATTGGCTCATCAGCATTCAGAACGCCGATGGCGGTTGGGGCGAAGGCGGGGAGAGTTACAAGCTCGACTATCGCGGATATGAAGCGGCGCCAAGCACGGCTTCGCAGACATCGTGGGCGTTGCTCGGGTTGATGGCGGCGGGGTTTGTCGATCATCCGGCTGTGGCGAAGGGCGTGCAGTATCTGCATTCCAGGCAGCGTGAACATGGCTTGTGGGACGAAACGCGATTTACGGCGACTGGATTTCCGAGAGTGTTTTATCTGCGATACCACGGGTATAGGAAGTTCTTTCCGCTGTGGGCGCTGGCGCGGTACAGGAACATGATGCGCGATGGGGCTTCGCGCGTGACGGCGGGCATGTGAGTTCGCTGTCCAGCCCCGGCGATGACTCCGGCTCCTTCGATGCGCGTTTGCCCGTCATTGCGGTGACGGGGATGGCGTTCGAAGCGCGCATCGCGCGTGGGCCGGGCGTGGAAGCGGTGTTTGCGGCGCGGTCGGACCTGCTTGAACGCGCGATCAGCGAAGCCTTGGCGCGGGGGTGTTCGGGGATTATTAGTTTCGGCACGGCGGGTGGGCTTGCGCCTGAGTTGGAGCCGGGGACGCTGGTTATCGCTAGTTCCGTGTCGGGACCGTTTGGAATCCTCGATACCGATCCGGAATGGTCTGCGCGGCTGTTTGCTGCTTTTGCCGGGACGCCGCTGGAGGCGCGAGCGGTTAGAGGGACAATGGCCGGTGTGGCCGCGCCGTTGACTGGGACGCAGGAGAAGAGCTCGATGTATCGCGCTACCGGCGCGCTCGCCGTGGATATGGAATCGCATATTGCCGGAGCGATTGCTACGGCGCGGGGGTTACCGTTTGCGGTGTGTAGAGCGATTGTTGATCCGGCTTGGCGGAGTTTGCCGAGCGCTGCGACGGCGGGCTTGCGTGATGATGGGACGACTACGATTTTGCCGATTCTGCGCGAATTGTTGAAGGAGCCTTCGCAGCTTGGGGTGTTGTTGAGGGTCGCGGGGGATGCGAGGGCAGCAAGGACTTCGTTGGTGCAGGCAAGGCATGCTTTGGGTGCGGCGGGGGCGTTGGGGGTTTAGGGGTTTTGTTTTTGTCGTTTGTCGTTGGCTTGGCTGTGTGGCGCTGCTTTGTTGTGGGTGGCGATTGCGCGGTTAGGCGGGAAACGGCGGCCGGCGGTTTGGCGTCCGACCGCGCGTTTCAATCACCCATGCAGCGATAAGCCCTTGATGGCTTTATCGACTGCTTTCTTCGGGCCTCTTACGGCCAGCCCGACTAGATCGGGCGCATCTGCCGGTTCTTTTAGAAACACTTCACGGTTGGCCTCATCGTGGCCAGTTGAAAACATCGCGCGAACGTAGACGGCGCGGGTTAGTTCTCGTTCGATTCCCTGGCGGAAGGCGCGGAGAAGGCCGGGGCTGTCGGCTTGATACACCATCATCGGCTGGCCAAGCAAACGCGCATGCGTTCTGCCGGCGGCATCGATGTAAGGCTCGCCCATCGCGTCAGGCGCCGCACCCGCTATGCCGGTTGCGAGGAAGGCGGTTACGTTGAGCTTCTGCCAGACGGCGAGATCATCGAGGATGATGATGGCTACTTTGGTGTCGAATTCCATGGGGGCGAGGTTTTAAAGGATGGTCACTGTGGAATGGTAATTGATGGTCGGGTGGGGTGATGGCGTGTCAGAAACGGATATGCTTCGATGAAGTGAAGATTTGCAGCTGTCAGCAAGCGGTTTGGCTGAATGGTGTTCGGTGGAGGGACGGCCTCACGCGCGCAGCAGTTCAGCAGCGAAAGTACAAGACGTCACGCTGTCGGCGCGTTGAATGTAGCCGATTGCTGCCTAAGGTTTCTACTCAGGTCATCGCACGTTATGAACGTATTTGTGTCGGGCGGGAAGGATTTCGGAGCGCGAATTCGATAGGCTACGGTTTGGTCCATCGCATAGGTGTGACTCGCTGCCTTCTATGATCGGTAGAAGTCGAGGGGAGGGTGTAAAACGGTAGTCGCTGTTGCTTTGAACACCCTCCTTCGGCCTCAGCGGTCCTTCGCGGCATCGCAGACCCCGCATTATCGAGCGTCTCCCCTTCGGAGATTTTCGAACAGCCACTCTCGACTTATCAAGATATATTCAGACCTTTATATAGCGAACGTTCAGCGCGGCGTCGCATATTTCAGTTGACTGACGAGCCACAGGTTGCTTCTCAGACATGCAGCGCTCGACCGATCACGACAATCGCGTCGGTTATGATAGCTGCCGACGAGATTCCGAGTAAGACGGTATGCCCAAACAACCCACCACCGAAAAAACGTTGGCTCTTGACGGGCAGAACGACGTTGCCGAGAGCACTGAGGACACCGTTGCCGGCTCGTCCTATCTGGTCCCAGGCCTCGAGCGCGGTCTGCGAATCCTCGCGGAGTTTTCCGCTCGCGAGCCAATCCTGGGTGCGCCGGAATTATCAAAGCGTATTGGCATCCCGCGCACGACGACATTCCGATTGCTGCAGACGCTCGAATCGCTGGGTTTCCTGGAGCGAGTCAATGACGATCGCAATTTCAGGCTGGGTGTCGCGGTGCTGCGACTTGGATTCGAATACCTGAGTTCGCTCGAGCTCACTGACTTCGCGGCTCCGATCCTCGAACGTCTTCGTGACGCTACCGGTCTAAATACCCACTTGCTTATCCGCGATCAACGCGATGTGGTGTTCGTCGCCAAGGCTCAGAGTCACGACGCCATGTTCAGCTCGGTGAGGGTGCATGTCGGCACCCGTTTTCCTGCGCATGCAACCACGCATGGACACGTGCTGATGGGCAACCTTGATTTGCCGCACCTGCGCGCGCTTTATCCGGAAAAACGTCTTGAGCAGTTCACGGACCGGACGCCGGGCACGGTAAGCGAACTGGAAGAACGGGTGCGCGCGTGTGCTTCGCAGGGATATGGCTCGAGCGAAGGGGCGTTTGAGCGAGGAATCTCGGTGGTGACAGCGCCAGTACGCGAACGCTCGGGCGGCATAGTCGCCGCGGTGACGGTCACGGTGCCGCGTTCGGAATTCGGAACGGCGCGTGAGAAGGACGACCTCGTTACTGCCGTCTGCGGCGCGGCGATCGAATTATCGATGCGAATGGGATACCGGCCCTACGACGAGGACCCCACTGCTCAGCTGGCAGCACGCCGTACCAAAAAAACGGAGTGAAAAAGAGTCGCGTCGCGTAGATGCGCGACGCCCCTTGCCACCGGCTTAGAACGAGTGATGAATACCGGCGAGCAATGCCACCTGATTGCGATTGCTCGATACACCTGCCGTGAACAGTGCCGCATTCGCCCCTGAGCTGGCGCGCTCGTACAACGCATTCACATACACCTGCGTCATCTTCGACAGCAGATAGATGTCACCGATTTCAAATTGCGTATAGCGCTTGCCGGCGAATGTCGTCGTGGCTGCGCCGCCCGCGATCCAGTTATCCGGAACCATCTTCCAGGTCGCGCCGGCATCGTAGCTCTGGAACACGTTGGACAAGCCATTCGATTCCAGTTTCACGCGCGTGTACAACGCGTGCATGAGCACGTTGCCGAGCGTGTAGGAAACACCTGCGCCCATGTTCTCGACTTTATCGGCAGTATAGGTCGCGGCCGGCTGATTTTGAAAAGTCGCATAGCCGAGCGTCGAGACGGAGACCGTGCGGTTATGTTCATTCGAATAGGTCGCGGCCGCAGTAAAGGGACCGTTCGCGTAACTCACGCCGAATCCATCTGACTTGCCCGTGGAAAAGTTGGTCGTGTTACCCAGACCCATCATCGCGCCGAAGGTGAGCCCGTGATAATTCGCCGAGGTGAACTTCACCGAGTTGTCGTAGGGAACCACGCCGGTATCCGCGAGTTCGTCAATATTGCCGGGATGGAACGCATACCAGCTTGCCGCTTGATACCCCGTGGACAGCGGCCCGAGGTAGTCAAACGAAAACGGTGTTTGGTGCCCTAAGGTGACCTTGCCGAACTGGTTAGAACTGAGGCCCACGAAAGCCTGCCGGTTCCACTCGACACCGGCCTTCGCAAAGGTGCCGGTGTTCGTGTAGAAGCCGTTCTCTAACTGGACGATCGACTTCAGTCCGCCACCCAGATCCTCGACCGCGCGAATGCCCCAGCGGTCCGGCTGCATGTTGCCTTGCTCTTCCATCCACTTGGCATTGCCGCCGCTGTTGCTGATGTACGCAACGCCGGCATCCAGGCTGCCGTACAGCGTCACGGTACTTTGCGCCCACGCGCCCGATGCAACGCCGGCCACGATCAACCCCGCCGCGATGATGTGTTTCACCTTACGTTCTCCTAATTGTTTGATTGATTCGCGGGCGCCGATCACCCCCGCAGCACATTCCCTTTTCCCTCAAGTCGAGTGATCGGTTGATTTGTTCCATATATGGATCAACGTCTTGCCTATGGAAAGTATATTGAGTTTTCAAGCTGGGAAAAAATAAATTCGTGCAATCGGAAATTGTGACCCAACGAGTCTGCCGGGCACCAAAAATGGGCCATAACTCACTGTTTTGAAAGAAAAAATCCGGTAAGCATACCGGTCCTATGAGAGCGGTGAATTCCCCAACTCTCGGTCGACTAAGTGTTTTCACTGAGAGCGTCATTTTTCTTTTTGATCAACGCGAAACCGCTTCTATAATGACCACATGTAAATCAATGTTCCGTATATGGAACATACAAAACCCCGGAGGAAGTGAGCAATGGCTGAGCAATGGCGTTGCGCCGGACATGCCGGTGATCTGTCGGAGGACTCTCCGATCGAATACAAGATCGAGGGCGGCGCGGAGGTCGGTATTTATCGCGTGGGCGACGAGTTGTACGCGCTCGAGAACGTGTGTCCGCATGCTTATGCGCTGCTGACGCAAGGTTTTGTCGATGGCGACACGATCGAATGTCCGTTGCACGAAGCCGTTTTTCATATTCCGACGGGCAAGTGCCTGAAAGAGCCCGGTGGCCGCGATTTGAAGACCTACGCGGTTCGACTCGCCGGCGAAGAAATCCAGATCAAGGTGGAATGACATGGCAACGAATGACGCGCGCGAAGCAACCGTGAATTTCAATCCCTCGCTCAAGCCGTGGCTTGCGCCGCAGCCGAACAACGTGGCCGGCAAAGGCGTGATCGAAAAGCCGGGCGAGACCGAAAACTTTATTTGGCAAACGCGCAAGGCCGAGCCGACGCAATACGAAAACGACTTCGGCGACGCGCTCGAACGCGTGTTCGATGCGGGCGCGGTCGAGCTCGATCAGGTTGCCGACGGCTTGAACGGAATCGGCTTTCGCACGCCCGAGGGCGCTGCGTGGACCGAAGAGCGGCTCGCCGCCGAGTTCCGCACGCTGGCCGATTGAACGCCGCATCAACCGATATCAGGAGTATTGAATGACTTCCCCCAATACAAATAACGCGAACGTTGGGATTGAACCGGTTCAGGCGTACCTCGATCGAGGCTTGCGCAACTACTGGTACCCCGTCGCGCCGAGCTGGCAAGTGGCGAATGCGCCGATCGGTCTGACGCGTCTGGGGGACCAGATCGTGCTATGGCGCGACAACGACGGCCAGATTCGCGCGCTTGAAGATCGTTGTCCGCATCGTGGCGCGCGTCTGTCACTCGGATGGAATCTCGGCGGCAGCGTGGCATGTTGGTATCACGGCATCGAGGTGGATGGCAGCGGCACTGTGCAGAAGGTGCCGGCTGTGTCGGCTTGTCCGCTCGAAGGGCAGAAGTGCGTGAAGTCGTATCCGGCACAAGAACATGCGGGTGCGATCTTTCTCTGGTTCGGCGACGACGCGAACAAGGAACCCGCACCACTGCAATTGCCGGAGGAACTGGTCGGCGCGGAATACGCGAGCTTCCTGTGCATGTCGAACTGGAAGTGCAATTACCAGTACGCAATCGACAACGTCATGGATCCGATGCATGGGGCGTACCTGCACGCCACGTCTCACTCCATGGCCGATGGCGATAAGCAGGCCGACATGCGCGTGCGCAAGACGGACACCGGCTTGATGTTCGAAAAGGTCGGCCAGCGCGACGTGAATTTCGACTGGGTCGAGATCGGTGAAACGGGTTGCCTGTGGATGCGCCTGGCGATTCCGTACAAGAAGAGGTTCGGCCCGGGCGGCAACTTTGGAATTATCGGCTTCGCCGTTCCTGTCGATGAAAACCATTGTCAGGTCTATTTCTGGCGCACCCGCAAGGTCTCGGGCTGGCAGCGTGATGCGTGGAAATTCATGTATCGCAACCGCCTCGAAGGACTGCACTGGGCGGTGCTGGAACAGGATCGATACGTACTCGAAAGCATGGCGCCGAACGCGCGCGACCACGAGTTCCTATATCAGCACGATGTCGGCATGACACGCGTGCGCCGCATGTTCAAGCAACGCGCGCAACAAAATCTTGCCGCGCTCGATGCGCTAAAGGCCCAACAGCCGGAGCACGGTCATGCGTGACGCGCTCGCCGGACGCCGCATTCTTGTTACCGGCGGCGCGCGCGGATTGGGCGCGGCGTTCGTCACATCGCTGGCGCAAGCGGGTGCGCGCGTAGCGTTTGGCGACGTGCTGGAAGACGAAGGCCGGGCGCTCGCGAAGACGTTGAACGAAGCGGGTCATCGCGTGGACTTCGTGTCGCTCGATCTGAACGATCCGGCGAGCATCCAAGCGTGCGTCGGGACGAGCGCCGAGTTGATGGGCGGTATCGACGGGCTGATCAATAACGCGGCGATTACGAATTCGGGCGGCAAGCCTGCCGACGAACTGAGCACCACGACGTGGGACGCCGTCATGAACGTCAACGTTCGCGGCACCTGGCTCATGAGCGTTGCGGCCATGCCGCATCTTCGTGACTCAGGGCGGGGCAGCATCGTGAATATTGCGTCCGATACAGCCCTGTGGGGCGCGCCGAAACTGCTCGCGTATGTGGCGAGCAAGGGCGCCGTCATCGCGATGACTCGTTCGCTCGCCCGCGAGTTCGGTGCGCATGACATCACGGTGAACGCTATTGCGCCCGGCCTGACCGAAGTCGAAGCGACCGCGTACGTGCCGGCTGAACGCCACGAGTATTACCTGAAGGGCCGCGCGCTCAATCGTGCGCAGGTGCCCGACGACGTCAATGGTCCTGTCCTCTTTCTCTTGTCCGATGCGGCGCGCTTCGTCACCGGCCAGCTATTGCCGGTGAACGGCGGCTTCGTCATGAACTAAATGCAGTCACTCAAGCAGCACCAAACCCAACGTGTTGAAGGAGCAATCAATGGCCGATGCGGATATCGAACGCAAGTCGTGGGAACAGCCCGAAGAAACGAGCTTTGCCCAATGGATGGACTCACGCGTCGCGCGTCTTGAAACGCGCAAGTACGACTGGGACGCACTGAAGTTCCAGGCGGATTACGACCCGAGGTATCGCCGGGCGCAGATGCGTTATGTCGGCACGGGCGGCACGGGCGTGGCGAAGGACGTCAACACGGTTCCGGCCGGCGGCTTCACGTTCTCCACCATGGTCATTCCGGCGGGCAATATCGGTCCGAGCCATATTCATATGGATGTCGAAGAAATTTTCTTCGTGATTCGCGGAAAGATGAAAGTGGTGTGCGAGAGGGACGGCGAGTCGTGGGAGACCGTTGTCGGCGAGCGTGACCTGATCTCGGTGCCGCCGGGCGTGTATCGCACGGAAATCAATATTGGCGATGAAGACGCGCTCATGTGCGTGATGCTCGGCGCGGCCAAGCCGATCACGCCGACGTATCCGCCTGATTCTCCTCTGGCCAAGCTGAAGCGCTAAGTCAATGACATCGCCCGCTTTCTCACTTACTCACGCTGACGCGCTCGTTCGTTTCCCCGAGCAACGCGTCGATACCGCACAGCGCACGATCGGTTATCGCAAGGCAGGTGACAGCCACCTGCACACCATGGCGATCGTGATGCTGCATGGTATTGGCTCGGGCGCCGCGTCCTGGGTGCGCCAGATGGAGACACTGGGGGGCGCACATCAGGTGCTTGCGTGGGACGCGCCAGGGTATGGACAGTCGAGCCACGTCGCGGCTGTATCGCCGGTGGCATCGGACTATGCAGACGCGTTGAGCGACTGGCTTGATGCACTCGGGATCGAACGTTGCGTGCTCGTGGGCCATTCGCTTGGTGCAATCATCGCGGGTTCGTTTGCGAGCCGCCAGGCAGCGCGGGTCGCGGGATTGCTGCTGTTGTCGCCGGCGGGAGGGTACGGCGCGGCCCCGGTGCACGTGCGTGAAGAGAAGCGTGATGCGCGCCTTGCGATGCTCGCGGAACTCGGGCCGCAGGGCTTGGCTGAAAAGCGCAGCGCGAACATGGTGTCGGCCGATGCCGGCGATGAAGCCCGGGAGTGGGTGCGCTGGAACATGGCGCGCATCGACCCGGCCGGCTATGCGCAGGCGACGCATCTTCTCGCCAACGCGGATCTGGCGTCTGACCTGACGCACTTCAAAGGTCGCGTAGCAGTCGCGGTCGGCGCCGAAGACACGATCACGCCGCCCGCTGCCTGCGAACAGATCGCGAAAGCCGCCAACGTCAGCCTGCAAGTGATTCCCGGTGCGGGTCATGCAGGCTACATCGAAGCGCCGGTGCGCTACAGCGCCTTGATCGAGGCGTTTAGCGCGCAGTGTAAGCAGTGTAAGGGAGCCACGCAATGACACTCGGAACTCTCGCCAGAACGGCTGACGACGCTGACAAGGATGACGGAAATTATATCGTGCCGGGACTCGAGCGCGGCTTGAAGATCCTGGCCGAATTCTCACCGCGCGAGCCGGTGCTCGGTGCGCCGGAATTATCGAAGCGCCTGAAGATTCCGCGCACCACCGTGTTCCGGCTATTGCAGACGCTTGAGTCGCTCGGCTTCCTGGAGCGTGCGGACAAGGATCGCAACTACAGACTGGGCGTTGCCGTGTTGCGGTTGGGTTTCGAGTATCTCAGCTCGCTGGAGTTGACCGATCTCGGCTTGCCGATCATCGAAGCCTTGCGCACCTCGACCCGGCTCACGAGTCACATCCTGATTCGTGATGGCCGCGATGTCGTGTTCGTGGCGAAGGCCCAAAGCCAGGAGCCGATTTTCAGCTCGGTGAAGGTCAATGTCGGTACGCGGTTGCCTGCCCACGCGACTACGCACGGTCACGTGCTGATGGGAGATCTTTCCCTCGATGAACTGCGCGCGTTGTATCCCGAGCCCGTACTCGAGCGCTTTACGCGGCTCACGCCGGAGACGGTCGAGGTGCTGTACGACATGGTTCGCGCCGATGCCGAACGTGGTTATGCGATCAGCCAGTCATCGTTCGAGCGCGGCATATCTGTCGTCACGGCGCCGGTGCGCAACGACACGGGGCGCATTGTCGCGGTGATCACGACCACGATTCCGCGGCCGGAAATCGATGCAACGCTGCTGGACACCGGCCTGGTGGACAAGGTGCGTCATGCGGCCGCCGAGTTGTCTTCGCGCCTGAACTACCGGCCGGGTGCGCAAAGCCAATATCTGAAATCGCTAGGACTGAAATTATGATCCAGATCGACCTCACCGGCCAGATGGCCGTGATCACGGGCGGCTCGTCGGGCATCGGCCTGGCGACAGCGGAACTGTTCCTGCGTGCCGGGGCATCGGTAGCAATTTGCGGACGTGACGCCACGCGGCTCGAAACCGCAAAAGCGCGACTGATCAGTCAGTTCGCCGATGCCCAATTGCTCGCCGTGCAATGCGACGTACTCGATGCAAAGGATGTCGAAGCATTTGCCGCGAAGGTCTCTGAGCGCTTCGGCCGCGCCGACATGCTGCTGAACAATGCGGGTCAGGGCCGCGTGTCCACTTTCGCCGATACCACTGACGAAGCCTGGCGCGATGAACTCGACCTCAAGTATTTCAGCATCATTCGTCCGACCCGCGCGTTCCTGCCGATGCTTCGCGACGCACCGGCACCGTCAATTGTCTGCGTGAACTCGCTGCTCGCGCTGCAGCCCGAGGCGCATATGGTCGCGACATCGTCGGCACGCGCCGGGGTGCTGAGCCTCGTCAAGTCGCTCGCCACCGAACTCGCGCCGCAGCGCATTCGCGTCAATTCGATCCTGATCGGCATCGTGGAGTCGGGTCAATGGCGCCGCCGGCATGCCGCGCAAGCGCAGGACGGCCAGAGCTGGGAAGCATGGACGGCTGAGCTGGCGCGCAAGAAAAACATTCCGCTTGGCCGCTTCGGACGTCCCGAAGAAGCGGCGCAGGCACTCTTTTATCTGGCCACGAACCTGTCGTCCTATACGACGGGGAGCCATATCGATGTTTCCGGAGGTTTTGCACGTCATGTCTAACACCACTACCGTTGGCGAAGTGATCGCCGCTTTTCTCGAACAATGCGACGTTCGCACGGCTTTTGGCGTGATCTCAATCCACAACATGCCGATCCTTGATGCCATCGGTACGCGCGGCAAGATTCGCTACGTTGGCGCCCGCGGCGAAGCGGGCGCGCTGAACATGGCCGATGGTCTCGCGCGTGTCTCCGGCGGCCTCGGCGTAGCGTTCACGTCGACGGGAACGGCCGCCGGCAACGCAGCCGGGGCGATGGTCGAAGCGCTGACGGCGGGCACGGCGCTCCTGCATATCACCGGCCAGATCGAGACGCAGTTTCTCGATCGGGACCTGGCTTACATTCACGAAGCGCCGGACCAGCTTTCCATGTTGGCATCGATTTCCAAGGCGGCGTTTCGCGTGCGTTCGGTCGAGACCGCCCTTGCCACCGTGCGTGAGGCCGTGCGCGTCGCGTTCACCGCGCCGAGCGGGCCGGTGAGCGTCGAGATTCCCATCGATATCCAGGCTGCTGAAATGGAATGGCCGGCCGATCTCGCCGCCCCTCACGTGAGCACGCTCACGCATGACAGCGCGCGTGTCGAACAACTGGCGCAGGCGCTGATGCGCGCAAAGCGTCCGTTGCTGTGGCTCGGCGGCGGCACGCGGCATGCACGTACTGCTGTGGACCGGCTCGTTGCGCTGGGGTTTGGCGTGGTGACAAGCGTGCAGGGACGCGGCGTGGTCCCGGAAGATCACTCGGCCACGCTCGGCGCGTTCAATGTGCACCCGGCCGTGGAGAGCTTCTACAAGACCTGCGATGCGATGCTTGTCGTCGGTTCGCGTCTGCGCGGCAATGAGACGCTCAGGTACAAGCTTGCTTTGCCGAAACCGTTGTATCGGATCGACGCCGATGCGTGCGCCGACAACCGGGGCTATCGGAACGAACTGTTCGTGCATGGCGATTCACTGTCCATCCTCGATGAACTCGCGATGCGCCTTGAAGGCCACATGAAGATCGATCCGTCATTCGCCGGCGATCTCGCGGCCGCACGCGAAACCGCGACAGCCGATGTGGCTAAGGGCCTGGGCCCGTACAAGCGTCTTGTGGAATCGCTGCAACGCGTGATCGGCCGCGATTACAACTGGGTGCGCGACGTGACGATTTCCAACAGCACGTGGGGCAATCGCCTTCTGAAGGTCTTCGAACCGCGCTCGGGCGTGCATGCGCTGGGCGGTGGCATCGGCCAGGGGATGCAGATGGCGATCGGCGCGGCGTTGGCGCACCCGGCGAAGAAGACGGTGTGTCTCGTCGGTGACGGCGGCTTGATGGTGAATGTCGGAGAACTCGTGACGGCCGTGCAGGAAGATGCGAACGTGATGATCGTGCTGATGAACGACCAGTGCTATGGCGTGATCCGCAATATCCAGGACGCGCAATATGGCGGGCGGCGCATGTTTGTGGATCTGCATCAACCCGATTTCGCGCAGTTTTGCGCCAGCTTCGGTATGACCCACCACCGCATTACCTCGCTGGATCGGGCCGAAGAAATCATCCGTCAAGGCCACGAGAAAACCGGCCCGGTGATGATCGAGGTGGACATGGTGTCCGTCGGCTCGTTTGCGACGGCATTCGCGGGTCCGCCGGTCAAGAAGGAAGAGCCGAAGGAGCCCGAATATGCGTGATGCCAACGGCCACACCGTACCCGTCGATGTTGCGATGATCGGTTTCGGCGCGATCGGCTCGACGGTTTATCGTGCGATGGCGTCCGATCCGATGGTGCGCGTGTCGCATGTGATCGTGCCGTCGCGCTACGCGGATGAGGTGCGCGCGGCGGTCGGCCGGGACGTCGATGTCGTGTCGTCCGTCGATGCGCTCAGCCGGCGTCCGCACTTCGCGCTTGAATGCGCTGGACACGGCGCGTTGCTCGATCACGTGGTGCCGCTGCTCAAAGCGGGAACGGACTGCGCGGTGGCGTCGATTGGTGCTTTATCGGACGTGCTGCTGCTCGACGCATTGTCGAGCGCTGCCGACGAAGGGGAGGCCACGCTCACGCTGTTGTCCGGCGCTATCGGTGGCGTCGATGCGCTGGCTGCCGCCCGCGAAGGCGGCCTCGACGAAGTCCTGTACACGGGCCGCAAGCCTCCATCGGGCTGGCTTGGCACGCCGGCGGAAGACTTGTTCGACCTGCTGAGCCTGACCGATGAGCGCGTGATTTTCGAAGGCAGTGCGCGTGACGCGGCGCGTCTCTATCCGAAGAACGCGAATGTCGCGGCGACCATCGCGCTGGCCGGTCTCGGTCTCGATCGGACGATCGTGCGGCTCATTGCCGACCCGCATGTGGAGCGCAACGTGCATCGAATCGTGGCGCGGGGCGTGTTCGGCGAGATGTCGCTGGAAATGTGCGGCAAACCGCTTCCCGACAATCCCAAGACGTCCGCGCTGACGGCGTTCAGCGCGATCCGCGCTTTGCGCAACCGTGCAGCGCGCTGCGTGATCTGATTGATCTGAATGATCCGAAGGACAAACTGATGAACTCTCCCGAATCCAGTCTTCTTGTATCGAGCGACATCCTGATCGGCGGCGAATGGCGCGCCGGCCGCGGCACGCCTTACACGAGCCTGTACCCGGCCGACCAGTCGATCAACGCCGAGATCAGCGCCGCCAATGCGGACGACGCCCGCGATGCCGTCGAAGCGGCCGATGCGGCGTGGCGCCGGTCGAACTGGGCGGGGTTGAAACCGCATCAGCGCGCGGCCGTGCTGCATCGCATTGCGGACCTGATCACCGCGCGCCATGAAGCGCTCGCGCAACTGCAGCGCCGCGACAACGGCAAGCCGATCACCGAGACGCGCGGACTGGTCACGAGCGCGGCCAACACGTTCCGCTACTTCGCCGCGTGCGTCGAGACGCTCGAAGAGTCGCTCACGCCTTCCCGCGGTGACTTCATGACGATGAGCGTGCATGAACCGCTCGGCGTCGTAGCGGCGATCACGCCGTGGAATTCACCCATCGCTTCCGATGCGCAAAAACTTGCACCGGCCCTGGCCGCCGGCAACGCAGTCGTTTTAAAGCCCGCTGAGGTGACGCCACTGGCGTCGCTGGCGCTCGCCCGTATCTGCGAGGAAGCCGGCGTGCCCAAGGGCGTGCTGAGCGTTCTGCCGGGCAAGGGATCGATTGTCGGCGACGCGCTGGTGCGCCATCCGCTGGTTAAAAAGATCGCGTTCACCGGCGGTACGGAAGTCGGGCGCGGTATCGCGCGGTTGGCAGCGGACAAGCTGATGCCCGTCTCGCTGGAACTGGGCGGCAAGTCACCGACCATCGTTTTCGCCGATGCCGATATCGACCACGCCGTGAATGGCGTGCTGTACGGCATCTTCAGTTCATCGGGCGAGTCGTGCATCGCGGGTTCGCGTTTGTTCGTACAGCGCTCGATCTACGACACGTTCGTCGCGCGCCTGGTGCAAGGCGCGAACCGCCTGCGCGTGGGCGACCCGTCGCGCGAGGACACACAGATGGGACCGCTTATCACGGGACAGCATCGCGACTCGGTCGAGCGCTATGTGGCGCTCGGACTGGAAGAGGGTGGCAAGCTGTTGTGCGGCGGAGAACGTCCCTCCGGCGATGGGCGCGAACAAGGCTTCTTCTACTCGCCCACGATCCTCGATGGCCTGACTAACGAGGCGCGTATCTGCCAGGAAGAAATCTTCGGGCCGGTCCTCGTCGTGCTGCCTTTCGACGACGAAGCGTCGCTCATGCATGAAGCCAACGACAGCGTCTTCGGGCTAGCAGCCGGCATCTGGACGAACGACTACAAGCGCGCCTGGCGAGTGGGCCGCGCGCTAGAAACCGGCACCGTCTGGATCAACACGTACAAGCAATTTTCGATTTCGACGCCATTCGGCGGCTGGAAAGACAGCGGCATTGGACGCGAAAAGGGCCATCTCGGCATTCGCGAATACATGCAACAGAAGAGCCTTTACTGGGGCATGAACGACGCTCCGCTGCCGTGGGCCAACTAGGAAAACGAGTTATGACTATTCTCGGCATTGAACAGGTTACCTACGGCGTGACCGATCTGGCAACCTGCAGGACCTTCTTCAGCGACTGGGGCCTGAAAGAAGTCGCGCACGACGAGACCCATGCGCGTTTCGAAGCGCAGAACGGCTGCACGATCATGGTCGTCGATGCAAACGATCCAGCGCTCCCGCCCGCTTTCGAACCGGGTCCGACGCTACGCGAAGTGACATGGGGTGTCGCGAGCGCTGCGGAACTCGACGCTTTGCGTGGGAAGTTTGCAGGCCGACCGGGCCACTTTGAAACCAGCGATGCGGTAGGTTGCATCGACCCGAACGGCATGGCTATCCGCGTTGAAGTCACGCGCAAGCGCATGCTTGATATCAAGGGCTCGCCCTCTAATGTGTGGGGGCAGAATCTGCGCATCAATACGCCGAGTCCCGTGTATGAACGCGCCGAACCCATCGAAGTCGGTCATGTCGTGTTCTTCACGAATTGCGTAGCCGAACAGGAAAAGTTCTATCACGATCTGCTGGGCTTCGAGACGTCGGATCGCTATCCGGGGCGCGGCGCGTTCATGCGTTGTGCGCCGCACGGCGGTCATCACGACCTGTTCCTCCTGCAACTCCCCGACGGCCGCCGCGGCCTGAATCACGTTGCGTTCACCGTGCGCGATATCCATGAAGTCTTCGGCGGCGGCCTGCATGTCAGCCGATGCGGCTGGACGACGCAACTCGGCCCGGGCAGGCATCCGGTGTCATCGGCTTACTTCTGGTACTTCCAGAATCCGGCGGGCGGCTTGATCGAGTACTACGCCGACGAAGACGTGCTTACGCCCGACTGGCAGCCGCGCGACTTTGAACCCGGTCCGACGGTGTTCGCCGAATGGGCCGTCGATGGCGGTCTGGACGGCAACACGCGCCGGCAAAAGAACGCGAAGGCGCCGGAAGGGAAGTTCATGACGGAGCGCAAGGATGGCTGACGATCTGGCATTGGGCGAGCCGCATACGGTCGTGGTGATCGGCGGCGGACAGGCGGCGGGATGGATTGTCAAGACGCTGCGCAAGGACGGTTTCACGGGGCGTCTTGTGATGATCGCTGACGAGATTCACTTGCCTTATGAGCGCCCGCCGCTCTCGAAGGCGGTGCTTTCAGGCGATGCCGATATCGACACGGTTCGGCTCGTTTCATCGGATGACTTCGCGGCGCTGAACGTCGAGGCGTGGCAGCCGGATTGCGCGGTGGCGATCGATCGCGAACAGCGGATCGTGCGTACATCGCAGGGCCGCGAGGTGCGGTATGACCGGCTGGTGATTGCGACCGGTGGTGCCGCGCGGCGCTTGCCCGAATCGCTTGTGAAGACGTCGCACATTGCCTATCTGCGTACGCTTGACGACGCCGTGTCGCTTGGCGCGAGACTACGCAAGAGTGCGCGCGTGCTCGTGATCGGCGGAGGCTGGATCGGCCTCGAGGTGGCGGCGACGGCGCGCAAGCTGGGCGTGGAGGCAACCGTCATTGAAGGAGCATCGCGTCTGTGTGGCCGCTCGTTGCCGCAAACGGTGTCGAATTTCCTGCTGGAGTTGCATCGATCGAATGGGGTCGATGTAAGGCTCGATGCATCGCTCGCCGCGCTGGACGATCACGAGCAAGGCGTACGCGCCACATTCGCGGACGGCAGCACGCTCGATGCGGATTTCGCAGTCGCGGGGATTGGCCTGACGCCCCACACATCACTCGCACAAGAGGCAGGACTCGACGTGAACGACGGCATCGTGGTCGATGAATTCGGTGCGACGTCGGACCCCTTCGTCTTCGCTTGCGGCGATGTCTCGAACCATCCGAACGCGTGGCTCAAGCGTCGCGTGAGGCTCGAATCGTGGGCCAACGCGCAAAACCAGGCTATAGCAACCGCACGCGCGCTGATGGGTACGCGCGAGCCCTACGCGGAAATTCCGTGGTTCTGGTCCGATCAATACGACGTGAACCTGCAGATCCTCGGCGACATTCCCGCAGGCATCGAACCGGTCATACGCGGTGACCTGAACGCTCGCCGCGCGAGTCTTTTCTTCCTGGAGGCGGGGGTCATCCGCGGCGTGATTTCGATCAACATGCCACGGGACCTGAAGCTTGCCCGCAAGTGGATGAGCCAGGGCCGCGCGATCGACGTCGCGACCCTGGCCGATACGGCCAAAGCACTCGCTTAACCCCATGGACGGCATACGAGAACAAGGTACAGACATGAGAACGTTTGGCAATACGTTAGGCAATACGATTGCAGCGCAGGGCGGGGCGAGTGCCTCGGGCGCGCTTACCGCCGGTTCGATCATCGCGCGGATCGAGCGTCTGCCGACCAACCCGATGCAGGTGCGCGCGCGGTTCCTGATCGGCGCGGCGACTTTCTTCGATGGCTTCGACGTCATCACCATCGCGACCACGCTGCCGCTGCTGATCCAGAAGTGGGGTCTCACGCCCGGACAGATCGGATTCCTGATTGCTTCGGGTTCCATTGGCCAGTTGATTGGTGCATTCCTTTTTCCGGCGCTGGCCGAACGTTTCGGTCGCGTGCGCTCGATTG
>Ga0073928_10004795_pt1 | contig 19563 bp, 24 predicted proteins | sample PaiPotPPA55metaG_FD_76969 | JGI IMG/M metagenome (GOLD analysis project Ga0073928, IMG submission 76969) | Iron sulfur acid spring bacterial and archeal communities from Banff, Canada, to study Microbial Dark Matter (Phase II) - Paint Pots PPA... ...
GATCTGGTGACGAATCGGGACTTCGGGAGTCTGTGTCGCTTCATAGTCTGAAAATAGAGGGGGTTTGCCGTGGACGGGTTCGTAATGCGCAGGTCATCGGTTCAAATCCGATCGCCGGCTCCAGTAAAATAAGGGTTTTCGAAAGCCGCCAGTCGTCCAAAACCCTTCCCTTGGGGCACCGTTCAGACAGTCCGCCCTCGGCCACCTCCGCCGTTAGTTCGTCGAGTTTCTGGCTCTGCGGTACGCCGAACGAGGGTTCGGCGGATGGTTGAGTCGCCCGCCCGCGCGCCGCTGCAATAGCCGCACGGCGACAATGGACAGTGTGGGCCCGGGCCCATTCCGGAAGAAGGAGCGGGGCAAAAAGTAGGAAATCCCAGAGGTCCGACTGGGCACAAGCATTTGGACCGATGGTTCTTCGAAGGCTCGCGGGTCAATCGCCGCCTTCTCGACGTTGTTATCGGGTCGAATGGGCCCGCCCTCCGATCGGCGCGCGCTCGATGAGAGAAATCTGAGCAGGTGGGCACGTTCGCACTAAGCGCCGCGTCACGACCAGGGGCGCTCATCTGCTCGGGTGCGCAAGGACGGAGCGGGGCGGACCTCCCTCTGCCAACGGCAGAGGCCGTATGGTTTCGGACGGTTACACTACTCCCGGACGATCAGGGCGACCCAAACGTTGTAGCGGCTAGAAATTCCCAAGATCTAAAGGGGATCAAAACAAACGATGTGGGACTCAATCTTCAAGTGGACGGCATTCGTCGCGAACGTGGTAACTATCATCGCGCTCTTCGTAGCAGTTTTCTTAGCGATCATCCCCTTATGGATGGATAGGAAGCGGCGAGCCCGCGAGCGGCTAGAGCAACGAAAAAATCTACTTTGGGCTCTCCATGCAGACATGGAGGGTCTCCAGGCCGCAGTGGAAGTGGAGCACAAGGGACATCAAAGGATCTTCACTCAGATCCAGGGCGACCTCCGCAATTCCTACGCGTGGGCGTCGTTTTCTAGTGCAGTCGCTGAAACCGCACTTCGCGAAACGTTCTTGCTATCGTTGACCGGAGACGAGATGCGTGATTTAGCGTCGCTACGCAACAAGATTGACCAATTGAATGCGTTCGTGAGAACAAAGCGGGGCTTTCTCACTAGCCTGGCCATTAGTCCAAGTGAAACGACCGGTCAAAATGCCAGCGTGATAGATGCCATGGTGATGGAACGATTAGAAGCGTTGCGGAAGCAGGCCGAAGACATTCTCCATTGGACGACTAAGAAGCTCGCCCAACTTATTTGGAACTGACAGTTACGGTCAAGGTGCACTACAAATCTGTCGGACAATAAAGTGGTGATGTGTATCGCCACTGGGATGGGCGTTGCCGTTGGACTCGTCCCGTACTGGCCGCAGACGCCCGGCCTCGCGACATGGGAAGGCAGCTTTGGCCCCGTGCTATGGGGTTCACAGCGTCCTTGACAGCAAAGCTTAGTGGAACTCATCATCTGATCATATGGCAAGCCCGACCTTCGAGTTTGGGCCGCAGATTCCGGAAGAATACGGGGACTGGGCATACTGGATTGAGCGCGCGCGATTGACCGAGGGATTGTCACCGAGTGGTCGGGACACCGTCGTCGCGGGCTTGGACCATCTCCGCCGACTGCTCGGCAACGACTGGCTCAAGGCAGCGCTCGCCGGCGGGCATCCATTATTCTTGACGCTGCTTAATGCCGCTCCCATGGCTCAAATGGCGCTGGCGGGGCTCGGGCACGACTTGGTGCGCCTGGCAGGAATGACGAGCGTGAATCATCTCGTGGCGCGCCTCAAAGATGCCAGCGAGTTCGATGGGGCGATCGCGGAGGTTAGTCTGGCGAGCAAAGCCTGTAATGCGGGGTTTACGATCGAACTGCCGAGCGTGAAATCTGAACGAGTCGCCGATATCCGAATTGTTGAACCGGAGGTGTTCATCGAGGTCACCGCGCTCGACACCTCGCAGTTGCAACAGGAAACGGTGCGCACCGCGCGCGCAATTTTTGCGGCCGCCATGGACTCGGACGTTATCTCGGGGGGCCGCGTCTTTCACCCATTGCCGGACACGCTCCTTACGAACTATCAGCGTCAGATTCGGGCCACCATCGACACGGTCAAAGCCACGGGACAGCCAGCAAGGCTGCACGAAGACCAGATCATCGACTTGCGCTTCGCGCTGCGAAGTGACGAGGCCGCGATCGCCTCCATGCGGGCAGACGGGTACGGCGGGCTGGCTGGCCCCTCATTGCAGGCCACGGAGTTGTATCGGGTTAGGCGGGCGCTCGAAGGCAAATTGCGGAGCTTCCCGGACGTGCCGCTCGGGGCGGGCGTAGTTGTGCTGTGGGACAGTTGGTTGCCGGTTGAGGCTCCGTTGAAACTCGTAGCTCACTACTTCGGCGATCTCCTCGCGAGATATCCTAAGGTGGCCGTTGCCGCGCTATTCTACCCGTCCATGACAGTGGGACGGATTGGCAAGGGGACTGCCATGGTGGATCGGCGAGACTACGGGATTGTCATTCGTGATATCGGGGTTCCGGGCGAAGAGGCTCTGATCGTGCAGCGAGCGACGAGTCCGCTGTCCGAGGACGGGCTAATCCGCCTCTTCAGTGCTGCAGCGCGGACGTGACCAGAGGGTCCAAAACGCATGACGAATGAGACCTTCACCGTCGCAGAAGTCGCCGAAAGGACTCGGCGTCACACCGGAAAATTTCACAGTCAGCTGCGGCCCCCAGACGGACATGGCCGGAAGACCCCAGACTACGACGACCACCGAGCGATTGCATCGACTTGAACTGGATCCCGCAGCGGTGCGTGGACGGCTGAGTGCAGTACGACGACAACCAGAAATTCGTCGAACTCCTCGAGTTGGGACGTAACCCCTCCGGCTTGATACGTAACGCCGACGCGTGACAGCGCGGCACGATGAAAGGCCGCTGACGGCGCGATCAACCCGTCGGCACCGAGGCCCAGCGAGAGTGCGGCGATCCCATTCGGGACGGAAAAATCTTGCCACAGCGTGACGGCTTCCGCCTCCAACGCTTGCCCCCATGGGACGAGTGCGCGCCGCACATCGATCGCGGTGAGATCCAGCGTCTTCTCGATCCGGACGCGTTCGTGGTGGAGCAAGGCGCTGACGGGTTGGTGTTCCTGACGCGAAACGAACTCGAGCAGCGCGCCGTCAAACGTCGTGGCGAAATAGATCGCGCCGAAGAGACCGGTGACATGGTAGCGGCCGGGACGTTTCGTGCGCGACCCGGTGTCGTCGAAAGGAAGCGGATGCGCAAGGGGCCGCGCCCGCCACAGATCGTACTCGGTGGGGATTAGTGCGGAGCGAAGAGCAGTAAGGTCCGGACCCTCAAGCGTGGTCCTCGGACTCACGCGTAGGCCGGCTCATCAGGCATTTCAAGATAGTTCAGGACTTGGAGCGGTCCGCGCGTCAGGACGATCTGCATCGGGGACGATCCGCCGAAGGCAGCATTCGGCTCGGCAAGCCACGCCTGCGCCGCATCGGTCGATCCCTTGACCTGGAGGAGTAGATCCATTAGCTCACCGAGCCGCCCGAGTTCCCGTAGATTGACACCTCGAGGTTCGCCACGGCCCGTCGCCCATCGGTCGACGGCCTGCTCGGGGACACCCAACGTCTGCGCGAGTTGCGCGCGCGAGATCTGGAAAAACGTCAGGATCTCGTCGAGCCGATCCGTGGGGCTCTTCACTGCCATATATCTTGCCCCCTTATGGCTAGACGCACCCTTCAATTAGGAATGGTACACGTTCTAGTAGGGATTGCCAAGAGTTGCTAAGTGGACCACGTTGATGATGGGTGAGATGGCGATTCCCTTCGGAAAATAGTCTAAAGCTGGTCGGTACCCGGCCTAGACTGGCGTAATTCTTTCCTGCGCGCCGATTCGCCTGGCCGGCCATTCGCGGTTTCGGCCCGGAGAGTCGCACGGCGGCCGCGGAGTCGAACCCGCGCAGAGCCGATGCGCACGTCTGCGGCTCACCTCCGATCGCCGGCTCCATGTTTTTCCGCGGTTTTCGAAGGCCCGGTGTTCGCCACCACCCTCCGTTGGGGCACCCGTGGGGCACGGGGTCGGTGCGCCGCCGCGGCGAGCTTCCGGAGCGTCGTGTCCTTGTCGAGCTTCCGGCCCTGCTGGATCAGGTGGGCGTAGGTCGACAGGGCTTGAATCTCGCCGACCGTCAAAGAGGCCGTCGTGGTCCGGGAATCGTGCGGGGTCCAATCTGCTCCTGGAAGGAGGGATTTGGGCGAATTGTTAACAATCTACAATCGTCGTGTTTCGGCTTGGCCGGGAGTTGAGCCCAATACCGCATCCTGAGCGCACAAGGAATCGAATGCGCGCCAGCACTTTGGCCACGCCTCCTCATGATGCAGACGGCGCCGAGTCGACGCTCACGCCCGTTGCCGCAGCCAGTCTCGGCCGACTCGCCGCTGCGCGTCTGCTGCAGGCTCTTGAGACCGGAGCCATTCCGGTCGGCAGCCGACTCGTGGAGGCGCGTCTCGCCGCAATGCTGGCCGTAAGCCGGGGGCCAGTTCGTGATGCGCTGCAGTACCTCGAGCAACAAGGCTTGGTTCACCGCCTCCCGCATCGGGGTAGCTTCGCCGTTGCGTTCGCCCCCGACGAGCTCGCCGAGGTGGTCATCCTGCGAGCAGATCTCGAGGCGCTCGCTGCTCGGCTCGGCATAGTTCGCCGTTCGATCCGCCCACGCGACTTAGCGGTCCTTCTTGAGCACACAGATGCGATGGCGCGCGCCGTTCGCGCGAGGCAGTTCGAAATGTTTTTGGATCACGAGATGGCGTTTCATCGGCTGTTGGCCGAGCGCTCCGGACACCTGCGCCTGCTTGCGCTTCTCGATGGGCTTCGGGCGCACACGCGCATTGCCATTTCTCTTGCGAATCGAAATGTACGGACGCGTTCCGGTGTCCCGACCGCCGTACATCATCTCGTCCAGACTCACCGCGATGTGGTCGTGGCACTGAGAAGTAAGGATCTGCGCCGGATCGATGCAACGATCAAGCGACATGTATTGGAGACCCTCGACTTCCTCGGATTGAGCACGCCCACCCTCGCCGCAGATCGTGGAGCGCTAGGCGATGTGCTCCCGCGCGACAACACGCGTCCAACGGCGGCTCGGCGGCGCCGGCGACAGTAACGACTGGTTCGTTGTGCCCGTGGGTTACGTATTTACGGCAAGCAGCGGAGAAGATGCATGTCAACGGGGTTAGGCGAGCGGGTCATCAGTCGCGAACAGGCCAGGAAATATGCCTTCGATTGGAACGACGAGCCTCTTCTACACGTGAAGTGCGGGGAACGATTTGCGGTCGAAACGTACGATGCCGGTACAGGCTACTTCCGGACAGTAGAGGACAAGGACATTCCAGGTCGCCGGCCTGGCTTTGATCGAATGCCGCCGCTCGCAAATCCGATTGCGGGCCCAATATGGCTGGAAGGGGCGGAGCGGGGCGATACCTTGGTGATCACGATCGACGACATCGTCGTGGATGATTATTCGTGGATCGCGATCGGTCCGAAACGTGGCCCGCTTGGAGAATCGACTCGTTGGCCCGAGTTGTCCAGTGAATATGAAACCCGAATCTTTCGCCACACGGTTGGTCCCAGCGGCACCACCCGAGACGGCACCTTGCAGTTCGATGAGCGAATCACCTGGCCCATCGCGCCCTTCATTGGAACGCTTGGCGTGGCTCCCGATCGCGAGGTCGCGACTAGCCTGGACGGCCAGGGGCCATGGGGCGGCAATCTCGATATCCGTGACGTGGCTCCGGGCAATCGCATCTATCTTCCGATCTTCCACACCGGCGCACGATTCTATCTTGGCGATGTACATGCGAGTCAGGGAGATACGGAGTTCAGCAGTACGGCAGCCGAAACTCAGGCAACGGTGCGGTTGCACCTGGATGTTGTCAAGGCCAGGCGCATTCCCTGGATGCGAATCGAGAAACCTGCGTCTGTCGTCTCAGTGTACGCTTACCGTCCGCTGGAAGTCGCCGTGGAGACGGCGACGGTAAACCTCATGGACTGGTTGATCACCGAGCACCAATTCACGCCGGCCGATGCCTACTGTTTCGTCAGTACGTGTCCAGATTTCCGTATCAACGTCTACCAAATGTGCAAGCTCGGCAACTTGAACTACGTGGCCGGCGCAGAGATTCCCAAACGTTACCTGCTGTCAACCACCTGAACGACCGCAGTTTTACGGCCGTTAGGAAAAGGTGCAATTCGCGTTGGGGGTGAGGGGATCATGGAGTACCGTCGGCGTGATGCTCTATCCAGAAGAGAGGTGCTTGCTCTCGCAGCGGGTGGCACCGCAGCACTCTTGTCGAGGCCCATACTCGCACAGGCTGCGCCCAAGGTCGGCGGCAGCGCTGTGGTGGCGATGCAGTCGCATGTGACGTCGCTCGATTGGCAGATGACGAACGACGAAGCCAGTCGAAACGTGAACAGCCACATCTACGAACTACTCGTGACGCGCGATGAGAATATGAAGCCGCTTCCCGATCTCGCCGAGCGGTGGCGCGTCAGTCCGGACGGGAAGCTCTATACGTTCACCCTCCGTCAAGGTGTGCTGTTTCATAACGGCAAGGAGCTGACGTCGGCTGACGCAAAGGCTTCATTGGAGCGATATGGCCGGATCGCTCCGGACAAAGCGATACTCGGTTCGGTCGATTCCATCGCGGCCCCCGACAAGTACACGGTCCAGATTACTCTCAAGCGCGCCCTTCCAACGTTTATCGAACAGCTGAGCTCACCGCGGAACCCCGCCGCCATCATCCCGGCAGAAGATGCCGGTAAGGAGGCGGGCAAAAGTAGTTTCATCGGCACGGGCCCGTACCAGCTCGACAAATCTGTCCCGGACGCGTACGTCTCGCTGCGCCGCTTCGATCGTTATCAGGCGAACCAGAACTACACCAAACGTGACGGTTTCGGTGGCAGGAAGACCGCGTATTTGCAGGCTGTCACGTTTCGAGTCGTGCCCGAGTCCGGCGGGCGGGTGGCTGGGCTCCAGACGGGCGAGTACGATCTCGTCGATAATATTCCGGTCCCTGTTGCCAACAGGCTCGCATCGGATCCCAAGTTGAAAGTCTACCGCGTGTTGCCCTGGGGGATGTTGGTGGAGTACGTCAACTGCGCGTTTCCGCCGACCAACAATCTCGACGTTCGCCGGGCCATGCAGGCGGCGCTCAACATCGATCAAATATCCAGAATTGCCACGGACGGCCTCTATCAACTTGACTCCGGTTATCAGTACGCGAAGTTTCCTTACTATGTAAAGGGACCTGGCAACGACTTGTACGATCAGCGCAATGCGGCGCACGCAAAAGAGCTACTGGCTAAGGCAGGCTATCGCGGCGAAACGCTGGCGCTTGTGACGAACTCTGATTTCGAACATCTCAACAAGGCCACGATCGTGATTGGCGACCAACTCCGCGCGATCGGAATGAAAGTGGATATCAAAGTGTACGATTGGCCCACCTCGTTGGCCAAGCTCAACGATTCCGCAGGGTGGAACCTTTGGAGCGATTCACTCGGCCTCGCACCGTCCGTCGGGGATGCGATAGGCGTGATGAGGCGCTTTACCGGCAAGGAGAACTTCCAGAAGTCCGAGGACGCCGTGCTGGATAGCCTCTTCGCGGATCTTACCACCGGTCCAACGCTTGTTGCCCGGCGGGAGGCTTTTCGGAAGATGCAGGCGCGCGTGTACGATCAAGTCTATGCCATTCGCCTCGGTGACGAGGGATACGTCCAGGCTTCGCGGAGCTGGGTGAACGGGTTCGTCCCGTACCGGGTGCCGCGAATGTGGGACGCATGGGTTTCGAAATAGAGGCGCGAGAGATCTACGCAGGCTCGTTCGAGCAGTTGAACCACAAGCGGTGTAGTGGGAGGGGAAGACGTGGCCGATCGCCCCAATATTGTTCTGATCATGTCGGATCAGCAGCGTTACGACTCACTCGCGTGCAACGGCAATAAATTTGTCGTCACGCCGGAGCTCGACCGACTCGCCGAGCAGGGTGCACGCTTTACGAAATGTTTTACGCCATTTCCGGTCTGCACCCCCGCTCGGGCGTCGATGTGGACGGGAGTCTACCCACATGCCCACGGCGTGATCGAGAATGTCTACGGCATTGATAACGCGATGGCGTCTGTCGCACGGGTGTCGACGACGTTGTTCGATATCCTGAAAGAGCGAGGTTACTCGACCGCATATTTCGGCAAATGGCATTTGGGCGAGAAAAACCCGGGGGCCTTTGATGTTTGGGAAGCGTTCAACTCGTTGGGCGGTCACTGGGTCGACGGTGTGACGTACGGCCGATATAAGCCCGACGTTCAGACAGACCAATGCATCGATTTTCTGCGGTCAGCAGCCAGGCGGCCGCAGCCATTTATTATGGTGCAGGGATACTATCCACCGCACGATCCCTTCACCGCCCCCCGTCGCTTCTATGAGCCTTATTTGGGGAAGGGCGTCCCGTTCCCGGGCTACTATGCGGCCGTGAGCAACATCGATTACAATGTCGGCCGCATTGTGAGGGCGGTGGATGAGCTGGGACTTGGCGAGAACACGCTGGTCATGTTCTTCTCCGACCATGGAGAGACGTTTTTGTATCGCCCCGACGGCGAGCATAAGTTTGTCTGCCACGACGAGGCGATTCGCGTGCCATTGATTGTGCGCTGGACCGGACACGTTCGACCCGGCACGGTGCACGACTCGATCGTGGGCCTTGAGGATCTGATGCCTACGCTGCTCGATTTCGCCGGCACAGAGGTACCGGCATACCTGCACGGGCAGAGCTTTCGTCCGTGGCTCGCAGGCGCGTCACCATCCTGGCGCGACAGTTACTATGTCGAAAACCTGACCCACAATAATCGGTATCCGCAGCGGTGCATCAGGACCGAAGACTGGAAGCTGATTCTCAGCGACGGCGGACCCCACTCGCTCTACAATCTGCGAGACGACCCGGAAGAGGAACTAGACGTATTCGATACACCGCGGGATGATTCGATGAAGCAATTCGCTCATCTGCCGAGTTACAGGGCTGAGATTCGTCGGCTGGCCGCTCAGTTGCGCGCCTACGCGGTTCGGATTCAGGATCCCTTGGGGATACGCCTTGCCGACGAGGTCATGTCGTAGCGACGGTACAGGATCGCGCGGCCGGTTGGTGGGTATTGCGGTCAGAACGCGGTTGTGTGCTTGGGGGGGTCGCCGGTTGGCGCGGTATGTTGCTAGGCGGCTAATCAGCGCGGTGCCCGTTATCTTCGCGGTAACGTTCATCGTGTTTCTCGTCATGCATCTCGTACCGGGAGATCCGGCACTCGCGCTTGGCGGCACCGAAGCGAGTCCGGCCGAGATCGCGCAGATGCGCCACCAAATGGGGATCGATCAGCCGCTCGTTGTCCAGTTGCTGGCCTGGTATGAGCACCTGCTGAGAGGGGATCTTGGACAATCGTTACTGTTGGGGCAGAGCGTCATCCAGTCCATTCTGGCGCGCGTCCCCGTCACGTTTTCGCTGGCCGGTTGTTCGCTCGTGGTCACTGTCGCGGCCGGCATCCCATTCGGCATCGCCGCCGCAGTGAAGCGGAATTCATGGATCGACCAGCTGATTATGGGGACGGCATTGCTCGGGCTGTCAGTGCCAAATTTCTGGCTCGGATTGATGCTGATCTACCTCTTTGCCGTTGCATTGGGGTGGTTGCCATCTGGCGGGTACGTTCCCTTGTTCCAAGATCCGGCGCAGTGGTTGCGCAGCATCATTCTTCCCACGATCTCATTGTCCTTGATGCAGATCGGCTTCATCGCCCGCATGACGCGATCCAGTGTGCTTGAGGTCCTTGGCGAGGACTATCTGCGAACGGCGCGGGCAAAGGGGCTGTCCGAACGGATTACGGTATGGAAGCACGCGTTAAAGAACGCGATGATCCCGATCCTGACCGTGGTCGGCATGTTGTTCGGTCTATTGCTCGGGGGAGCTGTCGTGATCGAGACCGTGTACGCTCTGCCTGGCGCCGGCCGTCTCATCGTGACGGGGATCCTCCGCCGCGACTACCCGGTTATTCAGGGAGGCTTGATGGCCACGGCGGTCGTCTTTGTCGCCCTCAATCTCCTGGTCGACGTTCTGTACGCTTATCTGGATCCTCGTGTTCGATACGAGTGACGAACCGTTGGGCGACGCATTGCGGCTGCAGCATCAGACCACGAGCGGCGCTCGCAGTCGTCTGACCTTGCTGCACATCACCCGGTCCCGACTCATACGACGGTTTTCTCGCCACAGGCTGTTTCTTACGGGGCTGGTGCTATTTTGTAGCATGGTCCTGATCGCGCTGTTCGCCGGGCTCCTTGCACGCCATCCGATTGAAGAGAAGTATGCGTCTCTCGCCACGCCCAGCACTCAGTACTTCTTCGGCACCGATGACTTTGGTCGGGACGTGTTCAGCCGTGTCCTATTTGGCGCTAGGATTTCGCTCGGAATCGGTTTCAGCGTGGTGTTGACGTGTGGGATCGTCGGCACCGCGTTGGGCAGCGTCTCTGGCTACTTCAGGAAGCTTGACAATCTGATCATGCGAATTGTGGACGCCCTAATGGCGTTCCCCGCCGTCTTGCTCGCGCTTGGCATCGGCGCGATGCTCGGTCCGTCCGAGGTTAATGCCATTATCGCGTTGGCGATCGTTTACACGCCAGGGACGGCGCGGATCGTTCGTGCATCGGTGTTGGTCATTCGTGAAAAGCTCTACGTCGAGGGGGCCACGGCCTTTGGCGCCAGTCCCTGGCGAATTCTTGTTCGACACGTGCTCCCCAACAGTTTGGCGCCGTTGATCGTACAATTGACGTTCGTCTTCGCGTACGCGATCCTAGCAGAAGCGATCCTCAGCTTTCTCGGCGTCGGCCCGCCGCCTCCCATACCCACCTGGGGGAACACGATCGCCGAAGGCCGCAACTATATCACGGTGGCTCCGTGGATTGCCTTCTATCCTGGGATCTTTATTGCGGCTACGGTCCTGGGGCTTAACCTATTGGGAGACGGACTGCGTGATGTCCTCGACCCTCGGCTCGTTTCGTAGCGGCAAACCGTCCGGGCTCCCTCCTGCCAAGGGAATGGTCTGGATTCCCGGTGGCGAGTTCATGATGGGTTCTGAGGAATTCTATCCGGAAGAGCGACCCGTCCGCCGGCGTCGTGTTGATGGATTTTGGATGGACGAGCACCCCGTGACAAATGCGGAATTTCGACGGTTCGTGAAGTCCACAGGCTATGTCACGATGGCTGAACGCCCCCCAAGCCGCCAGGACTATCCGGAAGTCGCCGCGGCGTTTCTAGTGCCGGGCTCGCTCGTGTTTCGCGCAACGCGCGGGCCGGTCGACCTCACCGATTATCGGCAGTGGTGGGCGTGGGTTCCCGGTACGACATGGCAGTGCCCGGAGGGTCCCGGTAGTACGCTGCACGGTCGGGAGAGGCACCCGGTCGTGCACGTCGCGTATGCGGATGCCATCGCCTATGCGCGGTGGGCCGGGAAGGAGCTGCCAACGGAGGCCGAGTGGGAATTTGCCGCGCGCGGCGGTCTCGAGGGAGCGGTCTTCGCTTGGGGCAACGAATTTGCGCCACGCGGACGCATGATGGCAAATACTTGGCAAGGAGAGTTCCCGTGGCAGAACCTGAAGCTTGACGGTTACGACGGGACTTCTCCCATTGGGTCATTTCCTCCCAATGGATATGGCCTCCTCGATATGACCGGCAACGTCTGGGAGTGGACGCGTGATCTGTACACGGTCGCGGAGGCCGAGGCGCCGCACCACCCGTGTTGCGCGCCGAGCGCTGTCCAGATCAGAAAGAGTACATCGCTCGGAGATCACGGTACGCCAGGCAGTCACATACCCCGGCGGGTCACGAAGGGCGGGTCGTATCTCTGTGCGCCAAACTATTGCCTTCGATATCGCCCAGCGGCACGTCAAGCGGAGGCCGTCGATACCTCAACGAGCCACATCGGCTTTCGGTGCATCGTTCGCGTCTACGATAACGAGCCGGCCGCGCGTTAGCGCGTGAGCGATGCCAATCCCGAGACACAGTGGGATCTGAAAGTTACACCGTCTGCTACGCGGAGGCGAAAGCGACGTGAAGATCAACAGCGTTGAGGCCCTTCATCTTCGCTTGCCGACCGTGCATGAGGTTCACGATGGCACGCAGGACGTGCTGCTCGTGAAAGTCGGCACCGACGACGGCATTGAGGGCTATGGTGAAGTGGTCTCTTGCTCCGCCGTTGCGAAGGCAGTGATCGAGGCTCCACGGTCTGCCCCTCGGCGCCACGGCCTCGCTACCGCGCTGATCGGGGCGGATCCACTTGATCCCGCCGCTTGCTGGTCGATCATGTATGAGGCCACCCGCTGGTACGGGCGGCAGGGCGTGGTGCTCCACGCCATGAGCGGCGTTGACCAGGGGCTGTGGGACATCGTCGGCAAGGTCGCTGGCCGGCCGGTGTCGGCGGTGTGGGGCCAGCGGCGGCAGCGTGTGCGGGCTTACGCGAGCATGCTCTTTCCGGATTCTCCTCGCGACGCTGCCGCGATGACTACACGTTGTCTCGAGTCAGGCTTCACCGCAGTGAAGTTTGGATACGGTTCGTTTGGGAAAGAGCGCGAACATGACCACGCCTTGCTGGATGCGATTGTCGGTGCTTCCAACGGTTCGGCCGATATCATGATCGACGCGGGGCGGGTTTGGGCCACGGAGGAGGGCATAGAGAGGGCCCGGGAGCTCTTCGAGCGATATCCGATCACGTGGCTCGAGGAGCCTCTGCATGAAGAAAATCTCGACGGGTATCAGCGGATGGCGGCTGCGATCAGTGGGCGAATCGCCACCGGTGAGACCGAGACGACCCTTCGATGCTTTGAAGAGTTACTAACGCGAGGCGTGAAGGTACTCCAGCCGGACGTGGGCCGCGCCGGTGGTCTCGACGTATGCAGGACCGTGTCGCAGCGCGCTGCGCAGGCGGGCGCATGGTGCGTCCCCCACTGCTTTGGCACCGGCGTGAATCTTGCGGCCTCGTTACAGTGGATGGCGAGCGCGGAGGACGCTCCGTTCATCGAGTTTCCGTTGACGGCTTCGGATCTTCGCAACAAAGTCGTAATGAACCCCCCCAAGAGAATTGACGGTTGGGTGCTCGTTCCGGACGAGCCGGGTCTGGGCGTCGTCATCGACCCGGACATGATCGGTCGGTACCGGCAACCTTGAACTGCTCTGTGCCATAGCAACTCGACATTCGTAATGCGCAGGTCATCGGTTCAAATCCGATCGCCGGCTCCAGTAAAATAAGGGTTTCCGAAAGCCGCCAGTCGTCCACACCCGCTCCGTTGGGGCACCCTTGGGGCACCGTTCAGACAGTCTGCCTCGGCCAGCCTCCGGAGGGTCGTTTCCTTTCAAGTCGTTCTCAAAATAATCTTCAGTTCACACGTCGAACGAGTGTGCGATCAAACAGTACGTTGAGATCGTTGTTCCAGCCTTGTTGTCGACTTGGGCGAAGAGCGTATGGCGCGACGCCCCTCCCTTCGGGAACGTGATTTTTGGCGCAACACGTACCCTCCCAAAGAGTATACCATTTGTGATATACTACCTTTGTGGAAGTGTACTTGCATCCCGCTGCGCGAGCGGAGCTCGATGCTTTGCCGGTGGTGGAGCAACAGGCGATAGATCATGCAATTGAGAAACTCACGGCACTTGGTGCGCAGCTCCCGTTCCCACACACGAGCAACGTGCGGGGAGCGACCACGCTGTTCGAGTTGCGCCCACGAGCCGGGCGGAGCCGCTGGCGGGCGTTCTATCGACAGGTTGGTACAAAAATGGTAATTGCGGCGATCGGTCCGGAATCTGAGGTGGATGGTCGCGGCTTTGCGCGTACGGTCGCGACAGCTGAGAAGCGGCTGAAGGATCTCGGGGAGGTAGGGTAGCGTGGCCACAAAGGTGACGCTTGTCAGAGCGAAGGATGTTCTAGCGAAGCATCTTGAACGTCCGGAGTTTCGGGCACGCTGGGAGCAGTCTGCCCTCGCCCGGGCTGTGGCTATTGCGGTAGTGGATTACCGCGCCAAGCATCGGTTGACGCAGACGCGGCTCGCTCATCACCTTGGTGTTCGGCAGCCGCATGTCGCGCGACTCGAGACAGGAGAACACACCCCATCGATCGAGATGCTCCAGCGGCTTTCTCGGGTGCTGGGACTCCGTTTCATCGTCGATGTTTCCCCGGCCCGGAGAGGAGCACCAACGCGGTCCCTGAGTTTGCCGCCAGGCGTAAAAGTCATGGGGGACGTTGTCGCCGGCGGAAGCCGTGTCCGGGTTGCGGCCGGATAGATACAACGACTTTCTCGTAGTGTCTTCCCTTTCTTCGATTCGCTCCCGTATCCGTTCGTTTCCATCCGCGGTGAAGTGCTGCCTATCAAGCGGTGCTTAGTCACTGTTCGTTCGAAACGCTTCGTCGTCTTTCTGGCCAACGGCTCGGGCGGACAAACTGAGGTGGCCCGCATTTGACATCCCGTCAACGTTCGATTGAATCGCGAGCGTAAGGCTATCGTGCGCCAGAGATCCATTCCGAAAGTGTTGGAAACAGCAGCGGAACAGTTTGAGATTCTTGTCGCCGCGTGGGAGGCTATGCACGCATGACACGCCATCGGGTCATCACAACGGACGCGGAGATCGATGCCGCTATTGCGGAAGCACGCGCGCAAGAGAATAATCGATCCCGTGCGGTCAAGGCGTATTATGACGCGTCCGACGATAAAGTCGTCATCCGTCTCGCTTCCGGCGTTGATGTTGCCATTCCCCGCACGCACCTACAGGGTCTTGAAAATGCAACACGCACCCAAGCGGCTGAGCTCCAACTGGAAGGGGCAGGCTCCGGGCTCCACTGGGCGTCCTTGGATGTTGACCACTATATCCCTGGGCTTCTCGCTGGAGTGTTCGGAACGCGACGCTGGATGAGCGAGCTTGGCCGCAAGGGCGGCGCTGTCCGAAACGCGGCAAAGGCCGCGGCCGCGCGCGCGAATGGCCGTAAGGGCGGCCGTCCTCGTCGGAATGCTCGGGCCGTGGCGGCGAGCAGTCTCGCCGCACGCCGGAAGCGCAAGCGTGCCGCCCGCCGCGCGTAAACCGTTATCAAGTTGCATAGAAAACGAAACACTTTCCTGAGGTGCGCCGTTGCACCTTCCACGAATTGACCTGGTTCCCTCAAGAAGGATATGATGCCATCGAGGGTAGGAGGGTTATGGCCATGGGCAAGTTCATCAGGGCGCGGATTCGTGAGGGCCGGATCGAGCCGGCGGAGTCAGTGCAGCTCCCGCCCGACGGCACTGAGGTTCTCGTCAGCCTTGAAGAAGCAGACCGCGCGAACGAGTGGTTCCGAGAGCTGCACAGGCTTTTCACACCGATGCGCGCGGAACTCGCCGCGGAGTCGGAGGAGGCAGTTGACGAGCGGATCGCCCAGGCAGTGAAGGTGAGCCGGGCGAGGAAGCGTGGCAAAGCCTAAGGTTGTCTTCGACACAAATGTCTTCGACCGGGCGTTGATCAACCCTAAAGGGGTCAACGCCCGAGTCATTGCGTCTCTTGATCGGTACATTCTGGTTACCCAGGTCATCGGTTCAAATCCGATCGCCGGCTTCAGGCCACCTCGAGCCTGCTAAAGATGCTTGGGGGGGCGATGCTTACCGGGCCGAACGCTGCGAGGGGATCTTGGAGTTACAGCTTCCGGCAGCTTAAGCGTGAAGCCTTGCGCGTTCGGCAGAACCGCTCGGATCTCCAGTTCGGCACCAAGTGCCTTGATTGCTTTTCTTAACGTTAGCAGTTGCGATTTCGCGACGTTCTTCTCGAGGTCAGACACGGCAGCCTGTGAGACCCTAAGACGTCGTGCCAATTGTGCCTGCGAAAACCTAAGATGTTCCCGTAGTTCTGCGAGTGTTAGTTCGGATGGAGCCGCAGTACTTTTTCCTAACTTGATTAGCTCAAAGACTCGCTCCACGGTTTCTTCCACGCTCGAGAGAACCTCGTCAGGTCCCTGGCCATAGTAGATCTTCCGATGAGGGTCCGCGGAAGAAATCCCGAAGCCACGGTGTGGGCGCCACTCGATATTGACAGCCTTGTTGGCAAGCGCGACATCCAACATCCATGGACCGTTGGAATTGCGAGGCTCGTCTATCACAGCTGACAGTCCAGGGAGGCGTGCTTCGAGTTTCTGCTTGAGCGTTTGGATCTGGCTCATTGCCCGGTTACCCCCTTGCCATCTGCACCGTTCTTCGACAAGACGACTCCGCCCGCGAGAGTCCTTATCTCAATTGATCCATTCTCGCCGATCAGAGTGTTGTGTTGCAGGCTTCGGAATCTCCGCACTTTCGGATACCGACTGACCTTGCGTTCGCTATCCGGTTGCGGCGGATATAGCCGGCCGTCCGTTTGCCATTTCGACGGGTCGTACGGCACGCCGGACATCTCGCCCTCCACTTGGTTGAGCGTCCTGTTGATCTGGGTCCAAGCTTCCTCAAAACTGGTCGCCGCCGGGAGCTCCCGAAGCCGTCGGTAGAACTCCTCCAAACGCTTGGCTTTGGAAGCAGCCATGACGGATAAATAATAAACCGCAGTTTATAAATTGTCAAACACAGGATTTGCCCCATGGTTAGGGGCACCAGCGTATCAGGTGTCTTCGCCACTCCTTTTAGTTCTCAGACCTCTAGATTGCTATCGGAGGAGGGAGCGCAAGCGGTCGCCCTAGGTGGCAATGCGTTCGTAATGCGCAGGTCATCGGTTCAAATCCGATCGCCGGCTCCATATTTTCAAGGGTTTTCGGAGCCCCCGGGTTGTGGATAACTCCTCCGTTGGGGCACCCTTGGGGCACCGTTCAGACAGTCCGCCTTGGCCAGCTTCGCGGGCCGATTTCTGTTCGGGCCTGGCGGCTCGGAGTAAGGTCTCAAGGTGGACACGCCAGAGTTCCCCCGAAGCGAGGGCATACCGTGCGGGTTTGAATCCGGTTTCCGGCACCAAATCTACCAAGCAACACGGCCTACCAACAGTTTAGGCCGCCCTTTGACAGCGCATTCGATCGATCCAGGATTCTCTCCCTGCGCGAAGTAATAGTGCGTTGTGATGGAAGCCGCAACGTTGCCCATACGCGTCGACAAGAGCCACCTCGTTACGATCGGCGAGCGCCTCTACGCGGAGAGCGTCGAGTTGATCCGCGAGCTGGTCAACAACGCGTATGACGCGGATGCCACGGAGGTTCACGTATCGATTACCGACGAGGAGATCCGCGTCGAGGACAATGGCCTCGGCATGGACCTCGACGGATTGCGCGAGTACTTTACGATCGGGACGTCAGACAAGCGGCTCCATCCCAAGTCTCCGCGATTCGGACGTCCGCGCATCGGCCAGTTCGGAATCGGGAAATTCGCCACCCTCTCCGCTTGCGAGCGATTTGTGGTATTCACCCAGCGCGGCCCGTTTGCAGCGGAAGTCGTATTCGACAAGCAAGCCTGGGAGGGCGACGACGATCGCTGGGACCTGCCGATGCGGCTCGTCTCCCCTGATCCGGCACGCGGCCATGGAACCACGGTGACGCTATCCCGGCTGCGCCGGCGCTTTGATCAGGCAGAAGTCGAACGTCGCGTCGTCGATAGTGTTCCGCTGGGTGCTCCAGATTTCGCTGTCTTTCTAAACGGCCGGCGCGTGATGCCGCTGCGCCTGCCGGGGCATCGCATCCCGGTTCTCGAGGGCACCCCTTTTGGGATTGTGAACGGCGAGATCGTCATCGTGCCGACTCATCTCGCGTCGACGACGGATACTGGAATCGAGATCAAAGTTCGCCAAGTCACGGTGCGCCGGGATCTCTTCGGCATGGACGGGAGGGACGCGATCCGGATTAAAGGGGAGGTGCACGCCGATTTCCTGCCGGTGACAGCTGACCGGACGGGATTCGTGAGAGATACCGACGAGTATCGCGCGTTCCTCCAGGTCATGGAGCGAGTGATGGCGGGCGTTCGGGCAACTTTGGGGCATCTTTCCGATCGTACCGAGCGACAGAAGAGTCGACAGGCTGTTCGGGAAGCGTTCCGTCGCATTCAACGGGCGCTCGCTATGAACCCAGACTTGTCGCCGTTCGGACCCGTGCCCTACGCTCAAACGTCCAAGACGCCATCCGGTGGTGCCGGTGTCCTTTCCGAAGGCAGCGCCTCCAAGCAGACGGGCATCGGTGAGGGTGATCACGCCGCGCCCAACGGTTCCTCTCCGCCTGAACCATCCCTAGCCGAGCCGGCCGCCAAGGGGCGTCGGAAGCCGCGGGTTCGCCGGCTTACCCCCGACGCCGTCGTGCAGCGGGTTAAGCTCGGTGAAGCGGGCGTGACGTGCTGTCTTGATCACTTCGGGCCTGATGGGCGGGAAGCGTTCTCCGAGGGTAGCACGATCTACGTGAATCGCGACCATCCGCTGTATGTCCGGAATAGCCGACGTCGAGAGACTCATATCCTGCACGTCGCGCGGCTGCTGACACAAGAGATCAGCATGATGAAAGACCCTCGCAGTCCGCGGCAGGCATTTGAGCGGCAGAGTAAGCTTCTGCGCGACGCATTTGCTGACGATGAGCGCTGAGCACCAGTCGGCAGACCGCGCGTCAGCAACCTTCGTGCTTGAATGGGACGGGTTGCAGTAGATTAACAATTTCACGCGGCGTCGACCGTACGAACTTGAAGGGCGACCCTCAACTTCTTGCGCACGACGCTCAGGATGGTGGCCAGGTTATCCATGCTCGGATTGCCTCTTCGTGAAAGCATCCGATGCAGGCTCTTGGTGGGCTTCGCCGTCTTGGCGGCCAATGCTTCGAAGCCAATCGTAGCGTTTACGAGATCACGCAGAATAAGACGCGCTGTGTGCGGCTCGCCATTGAGAAACAGCGTAGTGGCTTCATCAAGAAGCGCCTTAGCGAAAGCTGGGTCGCGTTTCGCGCGATCCGCCACGGTCTGCTTGAATTCCCGCGTCAGCGCCATGTTGTTCACCTCTTGTGGTTTGACCGGGAAGCGGCCTTCCGTGCTTTGTATTCTGCCGCAAGAGCCCGCGCTCGGGCGATGTCGTCCCGCTGGCCCTTCTTTGTGCCGCCCCCCAAAAGGACGATCAGCGCGGTACCATCGCGCATGAGATAAATCCGATATCATGGCCCCCAAATCGATACGATACTCACCGATAGCGCCCAGCCATTTCACGCTCGACGTGTTGCCGGTCTCGAGGCGCGCGACCGCCACAGCGACTTTCGCCGCCGCGTGAGCGTCAAGACCGTCGAACCACTTTCTATACGGGTTGGCGCCGTCGCTCCGGACGTATTCCGCAACAGTCGGCATCGCTGAACTTATGGTAACATATACGTTACCATTGTCAATCCTCCGTTTGGTGCCCGGATCTGGTGACGAATCGGGACTTCGGGAGTCTGTGTCGCTTCATAGTCTGAAAATAGAGGGGGTTTGCCGTGGACGGGTTCGTAATGCGCAGGTCATCGGTTCAAATCCGATCGCCGGCTCCA
>Ga0073928_10004799_pt1 | contig 19540 bp, 15 predicted proteins | sample PaiPotPPA55metaG_FD_76969 | JGI IMG/M metagenome (GOLD analysis project Ga0073928, IMG submission 76969) | Iron sulfur acid spring bacterial and archeal communities from Banff, Canada, to study Microbial Dark Matter (Phase II) - Paint Pots PPA... ...
CCGCGGCGGTAGCCGTCGCGGAGCAGCCATCCAAATCTTATAACCCGCTCTACATCTACGGCGGGGTCGGGCTGGGCAAGACGCACCTGATGCAGGCGATCGGGCACATGCTCAAGCGGCGCAATCCGTCGTTGCGATTGACGTACATCAGCGCCGAGAAATTTACGAACGAAGTGATCGCGTCGATCCGCTTCGAGAGGATGGCGAACTTCCGCGACCGCTTCCGCAACATGGACGTCCTGATGATCGACGACATCCAGTTCATCGCCACGCGCGAGCGGACGCAGGAAGAATTCTTCCACACGTTCAACGCGCTTTACGATCAGCAGAAGCAGATCGTCATTTCATCGGATTGCCCGCCGAAGGAAATTTCTGCGATTGAAGAGCGCCTGCGCTCGCGTTTCGAATGGGGGCTGATCGCGGACATCCAGCCGCCGGACCTCGAAACGAAGATCGCGATCCTGCAAAAGAAAGCGGATAACGAGAGGGTTGCGGTGCCCGACGACGTCGCCGAGTACATCGCGCGCGCCATCAAATCCAACGTCCGCGAGCTCGAGGGCGCGCTGATCCGGCTGATGGCCTACGCATCGCTCACCGGCGCGGCGATCGACCTTCCGACAGCGCAGCAAGTGCTGAAAAACATCATCGAGACTCAGGAAAAAAAGGTGACCATCGAGCAAATTCAGAAGCGCGTGGGCGAGCATTTCGGGATGCGCGCTCAGGATCTGAAGATTCGCAGCAACTCGAAGGTGATCGCTTTCCCGCGGCAGGTGGCCATGTTCCTGGTGAAGCAACTTACGGCCGCTTCGCTGCCCGAAATCGGCCGGCAGTTCGGCGGAAAGCATCACACCACGGTGCTGCACTCGATACACAAGATCGAGACCTTGCGGCAGGTCGACAAAGATTTGAACAAAACGATCAACAGGCTACTTGATTCGTTCGGATAGGTTTGAGAGGCGAACCGGCTCCCGGCGCCCTTTCCGGCTGTGGATGCTCTGTGGAAGACATCGGCAGCTTCCGCCAGGCCCGAAGTTTTCCCCCGTTGCGCGCGGGTATCCACAGGACGGTCGATTCCGCAAAGTTGACGAGCAAATCGACTTACGCGCTTATCCGCAATTTCCACACTTGCGGCGACGGCGGCGGTTGTTATTTATATTCAAATAAATAAAGGAAAGAAGTAAAGTAACCGGACCAATGCCTACAACAGGAACGCAAACGATGGCCGAAATGGAATTCAGCGTCAAGAAATTCGACCTGCTCGAAGAGCTGGGCCTCACGCAAGGCGTCGTCGAGCGCAAGACGACAATCCCCATCCTCTCGAACCTTCTCTGCGAGGCCAAGGGCAACCGCCTGACGATTACGGCAACGGACCTCGAACTGAGCATCCGCACGTCTTGCGAGGCAAAAGTTAAGAAGGAAGGCGCGGGAACGATTCCGGCCAAGAAGCTCCACGAACTGGTGCGCCTGCTGCCGGAAGAAGAGATCAAGTTCAAGCTGCTCGAAAATCACTGGGTACACATCAGCTGCGATCGCAAAAACTACAAACTGGTCGGCATGTCGAAGGACAATTTTCCGGCGCTGCCGGTGTTCCCCCACGCATTGGTAAAGATTCCCGCGAAGCTGCTTTCCAACGTGATCGCCAAGACGACCTTTGCGATTTCGCTCGAAGAGTCGCGCTACACGCTGAATGGAGCGCTGCTAGTGTTGAAGCCGGGATCGATCACCATGGTTGCGACCGACGGGCACCGCCTCGCCATGGTTGAAACGGATCACAAGTTCGAGGGATTTACGACGGAGAGCCGCGTTCTGGTGCCAAAGAAGGCGATGACGGAAGTGCAGCGCCTCGCCGCCGAGAGCGCTGACGACGCGCAGGTGGAATTCGCGCAGGACGAAAGCCATCTGTTCTTCCAATTCGGCGGGCGCCTGCTGACGTGCCGCAAGCTCACCGGCCAGTTCCCGAACTACGAAGCGGTGCTGCCGCGCGACGCCAACAAGACGGTGGTCATCGAGCGCAACGAGCTAAATGACGCGCTTCGCCGCGTCTCGCAGCTTGCTGACCAGCGCTCGCACGCCGTGAAGTTCATGCTGGCGAAAGAAGGCCTCGAGATTTCCGCGTCCAGCCCGGAATACGGCGAAGCAAAAGAAGCCATCGAAAAGGAATTCAAGGGCGAGCCAATCGCGATCGGTTTCAACGCGCAGTACCTGCTCGATTTTCTCGCCGCCGCCGCCGATGGCCCGATCAGCTTCGAGTTGAAGGACGAACAATCCGCCGGCCAGCTGCGCCCGCTCGGCGACGAATCCACGCGCTACCGCTACGTCGTAATGCCCATGCGCATCTGACCCAGTTCCTACGTCGGGATTCCGAGCGTTCCAAAACGGAACCCAAAACCCGAACACGTTTAGGTATATCGTTCCAGATTCAGGCGCTTAGGACTGGCATGAAAGGTGCCCTAAGCAGGGATCTCTGCGTTGATTACAAGTCTACCTTTACGCGGAGTGATTTCGATGATCGCGCCCGAAAATATGCGGGACCGGCCGAAATCCAAACGCAGTTGGTGAGGGACCGCGCGAAGCTTGAGCTTTGAATCAAGTTGTTCAACGCGAATTCTGAGACCTTGGAACTGAAACGTAGCGTCGAGAGCTATTGCGGCACGGGCTAGGACATCAACACACGGCATTGCTTTGCCAGCTTCATATCGGGCAATCATTTGACGAGATACGTCGAGACTTTGCGCCAACTCGACCTGAGTCAAGCCAGATTCGACCCTGGCGCGACGAATTTGCTCGCCGAGTTCTTTCTTTAATGACAATTCTTCTTTCCACTCTGAGGTCGAAAATACATGAACCGGCCTGAAAATTCTGCGTTGACGGAGCCTTGTATGTCAACTACAATTCCCCTCTTTCCTACTGAGATGACAACCAAGGTTTCCATACCGACGAAGGTTTTGAAGGAAAGAAGAGTTCGATTGGTGCCGTCCCTGCCCATACAGCATCAACGAAATCAGCTGCCGAGGCCGAATCATGGAGGTCGGGAACGCCTGAGGTCATTTGGTTGGTACGGCGGAAAATTTAGCCACTTGGAGTGGCTACTGCCACTGCTACCCGCGACACATCATTTTTGCGAGCCTTTTGGGGGTTCGGGATCCGTCCTTCTCAATCGAAACCCGTCCCCTGTCGAAACCTACAATGATCTAGATGGCGAGGTTGTGAATTTTTTCAAAGTTCTGCGCGAATGCTCCGACGAACTCATTAGATCGATTAGCCTCACTCCATTTTCCAGAGAGGAATTCTACCATTCGCTTTCTCGGGACAATCAAACCCACGACGACCTGGAAAGAGCACGACTTTTTTTCGTAAGAGCACGGCAGGTCCGTACGGGCCTGGCGCAAACAGCAACCTTGGGAAGATGGGCGAATTGCAAAAATACCAGCCGTGGTGGCATGGCAGGAGTCGTATCGAGGTGGCTTGGGAGCGTGCGGGACTTACCCGAAATAGCGAACCGCCTTCTACGAGTCCAGATCGAAAATAGGCCAGCACTGGAGCTTATTAGGCTCTATGACGACAAGAAGACGCTCTTCTATTGCGACCCACCATATCCCCATAACTCCCGAGGAGATAGTAAGGCCTATCGTTTCGAGATGGACGACAAAGAGCACAAAGATTTGGCAATCGCCTTGGAGCGATGCCGAGGGAAGGTGGCGATCTCAGGGTATCGGTGCGAGATCATGGACGAACTGTACTCGGGTTGGCGACGTGTCGATGACACCCCCAAGAAATGTCATTCCATAAAAAAGACGCGACAAGAAGCTCTGTGGGCGAATTTTTAGAAAGGAGCATATACTTTTAGGGTTAATATAGCCGGCGATTAAGAATGATCGCCTTAGACTATGACAATGCCGGTAAGCTTCTTGAAGAATTCTTTCCCCGCGCGGAGCATGATTGCCTGAATTTATCACCCCCTAAAGTTTCGGCAGCAATAACCCAAGCTTGCGATGTCATCTTTGAATCACGGACACAGGCTTATCGAGAAACACTTCTCGGCTGCCTGCTTGCCAAGATGTTGAGTGCAGCAAACATTCGGCAACCATATGTGGATCAGAGCGCTCAAGCCTTTAGCGGCAGGACTTTAGATGAAAAAGTAATTAACCCATTCCTGCAATCAAAGCAGGTTCCCTGTTCCAAAGGTCCATACCTAAGTGTATTCCGGCGGAGTATCCGGTTTGATAAGTCCACCCGGGCGGGCCTTCGGGACAAGATGGGGTACGACGCGTTTCTTCGCGCCCTCACACAAATTGAGCAGGAAATTGATGGTGCGAAACTCCGTCAGCTTCTGCAATATCTCTTGTATCGATTTGTGGTATTGCGCGAAGGGGCCAGAATTGAATTAGCTCGCCTTGAAAGAATAAGCCTCCCGCAATACGAAATGCTGCTTTCCCTACTGCTTGGGACTCAGAGTGGAGGCAGGATTCCTGTGATGTTGGTTGTGGCCATGTTTGAAACCATAAGGGAATATTACCAGCAAGATTGGGTTGTGGAGAGCGTAGGCATTAATGTGGCCGACTCGGCGGCTGGCGCTATGGGTGATATCACGATCAAAAGTAGGGACGGGACAGTTCTTTTGTCAATCGAAGTTACGGAGCGGCCCGTGGACGCCAGTAGAATTCAGTCGACGTTTCGCACAAAAATAGCCCCCGCCGGACTTGTGGACTACCTTTTCTTAGTGAACGGTGAAAAAGTTTCCCAAGCAGCAAGGGGTGAGGCCGAAAAATACTTTGCTCAAGGACACGAACTCAATTTTGTCGACATTATGGCTTGGCTCTTAGCCCAATTGGCGACCATGCGAATTATAGGGCGCAAGCTTTTTAGCAAACACCTTCTAGCTTTACTGGATGCACGAACGGTACCAAGCATTGTAAAGACGGCTTGGAATAGAGGAGTTCTAAAGATCGCAGGCCAGTAGCTTTCGAAGGCCTGCCGACGCGTGTAGGTTCTCTGTTTTGGGGGCTGCCAAACCAGCCGAAGACGAGAATTTAAGCCACAGACCGTGTGCACTGGGTCGTCCTAAATCGCTAAAAACAAATAGGATAGCAGCCAGACTGTGCCTGACAATCGCCTTGTCAAATTGTTGCGATTCCAGTAAAATTAGTGCTCGGATTCCTCCAGAAATGCGCAGCTTCCGGAGACCGGACTAGCTTCACGAAGTGCTTGCCTGCGCCAGGGCGAGCGAAGCCAGCGAGGCAGCCGGAAAGTCCCCTCCGGGGGAGATGAACGCTCCGCCGCGTCCGCCAGTAGCGGACGGGATGGAGCGAAGAAGAACCCTTCGAGTCCCAGCGCGAAGTTGCTGGGGCCAATGGGCAAGGCAAACGTCGAGCACCTTCCGCGCGACCCGCCTTCCCTAAAACGAAATCGCAAACGCGCGTTCGCAAGAACGCCGAGCGAGCAATCGCTCGAGCATTGCCTGCACTGAGGAGACGCACCACTCATGGGTGACAAAGAAGCTCCAGCCCCTAAGATTGCGGGGCACAAGTACGACGCGACTTCCATCAAAGTTCTGGGCGGCATCGAAGCGGTACGCAAACGTCCCGCGATGTACATCGGCTCGACGGGCGAGATGGGCTTGCACCATCTTGTCTGGGAAGTTTGCGACAACTCGGTCGATGAGGCCATGGCGGGCTTCTGCGACGAGATCAACGTAATCGTTCACGACGATAACAGCGTCACCGTGATCGACAACGGCCGCGGCATTCCCGTCGACATGCACGCCACCGAGAAAAAGCCGGCCGCCGAAGTGGTGATGACCGTGCTGCACGCCGGCGGAAAATTCGACAGCGACTCGTACAAAGTTTCCGGCGGCTTGCACGGCGTGGGAGTTTCGGTTGTCAACGCGCTTTCCGATTGGCTCGATCTGGAAATCTGGCGCGACGGTGAAGTGTGGGAGCAGTCGTACGAAAAAGGCGTGCCCACCACCAAGCTGAAATCTTCCGGCAAAACAAAAAAGACCGGGACGAAAATCACGTTCCATGCCGACCAATCGATCTTCACCACCATCAATTACAGTTTCGACACTCTATCGCAGCGGCTTCGCGAGCTGGCCTTCCTCAACAAAGGGCTGAAAATCACGCTTGAAGACGAGCGTTCGAGCTCCGGCAAGAAAGCTGAGTTCCGGTTCACCGGTGGCATCTCGGAATTTGTGAAGCATCTGAACCGCGGCAAGCAGACGCTCCACGATTCGCCGATTTATATGGAAGGCAAGCGCGGGCAGGTAGACACCGAAATCGCGCTGCAATACAACGACAGTTACGCGGAAAATGTCTTCTCGTTCGCGAACACGATCAACACCGTCGACGGCGGCTCCCACCTCGCCGGCTTCCGCTCCGCGCTGACGCGCACAATTAATTTTTACGCGACGTCAGCCGGAATGCTGAAGGAACAGAAGGACGAAGTTTCGATCAACGGTGATGACGTTCGTGAAGGCCTCATTGCCGTCGTTTCCGTGAAGCTGCCGCAGCCGCAATTCGAAGGGCAGACGAAAGGCAAGCTCAACAGCGACATCAAGGGACTCGTCGAGCAGCTTGTGAACGAACGCCTTGGCGAGTATTTCGACAAGCACTCTTCGATCGCGCGGAAAATCATCGGCAAATGTATTGATGCCGCGCGCGCCCGCGAAGCCGCCCGCAAGGCTCGCGAGTTGACGCGCCGCAAGTCCGCGCTCGATTCCAGCGGGCTGCCTGGGAAGCTCGCCGATTGCCAGGAACGCGATCCCGCGCGCTGCGAAATATTTATCGTTGAGGGCGAATCGGCAGGCGGCTCGGCCAAGGGCGGCCGCGACCGCCGCTATCAGGCCATACTGCCGCTCAAAGGCAAGATTCTGAACGTCGAAAAAGCGCGCTACGACAAGATGCTGGGCCACGAAGAAATCCGCTGCATTATCACAGCGCTCGGCACCGGCATCGGCAAAGATGATTTCGACGCCGCGAAGCTCCGCTACCACAAAGTGATTTTGATGACCGACGCGGACGTCGACGGATCGCACATTCGCACGCTTCTGCTCACGTTCTTTTTCCGGCACATGCGCGAGCTGATCGAAAAGGGACACATCTACATCGCGCAGCCGCCTTTGTATCGCGTCAAGCGCGGGAAGATGGACCGCTACATTCGCGACGAGCGCGAGTTCGCGCGCGAGTTGATGAAGCGCGCCACCGAAGAGCAGGTGGTGAAGGGAAAAGACGGCAAGGCCATCGAAGGCGGAGATCTCACGCAGTTCCTGCTGAACATTCAGGAATACGAACAGGTCGCCTTGAAATTGGGCCGGCGCCTGCGCGAGCCGAAGCTGGTGGAATTGCTGGCCGATAGCGCGCTCGATAAGAAGGCCGACTTCGCCGACAAGAAAAAACTGAACGAACTAGTGAAAGCGATTGAGAAGGCGAAGTTGAACGTTGAAGCGAAATTCGAATTTGACGAAGAGCACAGCCTGCACGAGCTGCTGCTCAAGAATGGGGGAGAGCGGCGCGTGAATTGGGCGCTCGCGGCCACGCCCGAATATAAGCGCCTGCGCACGCTGCGTCAGGCGATTGGGGAGCATGACCGTCCACCGTTCACCATCGCGCGCAACGGCACCAAGGCCACGCAGGAAAGTTCGCTGGCGCTTTTGAATTACGTGCTGGAAGACAGCAAGAAGGAATTCTCCATCACGCGCTTCAAGGGCCTGGGCGAAATGAACCCCGAGCAGCTCTGGGCCACCACGATGAACGCCGAGACGCGCACGTTGTTGCAAGTGAAGCTCGAAGACGCTGTGGTCGCCGAAGAAATTTTCGCGACGCTGATGGGTGAAAACGTCGAGGAGCGCCGCAAATTCATCGAGGACAATGCCCTCGACGTCGTCAATTTGGATATTTAGCGCGGCGACTTCACGGGTAAAGCTTTTCGTCAGGGCACGGCTTCAGCCGTGCCGAAAACTTGCAAGGGAGGGCGGCTTTAGCCGCTGAGGGAATGGCTGTTCCAAAGCGCCATAAGCGCGTTCCAGGAACATACTTCGTGACGTCGCGTACATGGGAGAGTCGCGCCATTTTCAAGGCTGCACAACCGTGCGAGATTTTCGTCGCATCGCTGATGCACTACCGCGACCAAGGCGCGTATCAATTGCTCGAATTCGTACTCATGCCCGACCACTTTCACGTGCTACTAACTCCCGCCGCCGACACTGCTCTTGAAAGGGCCGTCCAATTCATCAAGGGTGGTTCGGCCAAGGCGATTCGCGACGCGCTCTCGTTTCGATTTCCCGTGTGGCAGCGCGGATTCAGCGACCATCGGATACGCGATCTGGCGGCTTACGAATCGCACGTCCGTTACATCGATGAGAATCCCGCGAAGAAGCTGCTCGCAATGAGCGCCGGTGAATATCCGTGGTGTTCAGCTCGGGGCACATTTCGGATGGATGACGTACCTCAGGGGTTGAAACCCCTGACGCAAGCCCGGCGCATCGGCACGGCTGAAGCCGTGCCCTGACGAAATTCAAAGGCCGGGGTCTCTGGCGAGTTGAGCGCGAACGCCACGGCTGGAGCCGTACCCTGACGGAGCTTCAGGGGCTAAAGCCCATTGCTTCGAGCTTCGTTGTGTCGCGGCTGAAGCCGCGACCTACAAAGCGCTTACGAGTGAGGCGCTACTCCTAGAGTCGAATTGGAAATGATTTATCAACTCAATTGGAAGATTTTGCCGGGGTTGAAGGGGCTGGGCTGCTCGGAATTTAGCGCGACGCCGACGAGCGCGCCAAACAACGAGCAGGGCGTCGCTTTCGAATGCGCGAGCGAAGCCGAATGCGCCGCGCTCTTGCAGCGACTCGAAGCGCATTTCGGTGCCCCGCGCTTCTCAAACAACGCAACGGCGTTCGAGTCGGTCAAGACTTTCGTGCTGGAAAGATCTTCAGCGTCATAGCAGTGCTTGGCAAACGAAGCAGGTGGCAAACATCAGCGCGGGTTGGAAAGCTTTTTGTTAAAAGTAACATGGCGCCTTTTGCGCCTGAGGAGGTAGGCCTTATGTCGAGAGGCAGCATGGCGAAGGAAGCTGGCAGCGCAGTCCGCCCTGTTCTAATCGACAGAGCATGCCGATTAGAAACTGGCCTAACTCACTCACAACAAACCACAAACCTTTTTCTAATCGTCGCTGAATCACGGTTTCTGCAATCCAGACCTGTAAGCCGTTTGATAACACCAGCAATTCTAAACGAATCGCGAATTACCAATTACGGGGCAATCACGGGGGAATGATGGCGGACGAAACTACAAATCAGTCGATCCTGACGCCGGTAGATATCGAAACCGAGATGAAGAAGTCGTATCTCGATTACGCCATGAGCGTAATCATCGGCCGCGCTCTGCCCGACGTGCGCGACGGCTTGAAGCCCGTCCACCGGCGAATTCTCTACGGCATGTACGAGCTGGGACTCACCTCGACGAAGCCTTACCGCAAGTGCGCGAAGATCGTCGGCGAAGTGCTCGGAAAATTCCATCCGCACGGCGATTCGCCCGTTTACGACGCGCTCGTGCGCCTGGCGCAGGATTTCAACATGCGCTATCCGCTCATCGACGGCCAGGGAAACTTCGGCTCCGTCGACGGCGATCCTCCGGCGGCGATGCGGTACACGGAAGCGCGCCTTTCAAAAATCGCGGAAGAAATGCTCGCGGACATCGAGAAAGAAACCGTCGACTTCGTACCGAACTTCGACGAAAGCGAGCAGGAGCCGACCGTCCTGCCAACGAGAATTCCCAGCCTGCTCGTCAATGGTTCGTCCGGCATCGCGGTCGGCATGGCGACGAACATCCCTCCGCACAACCTGAAAGAAACCATCGAAGCCGCGATCCTGCTGATCGAAGAGCCGGACGCAAATCTGAAGAAAGTGATGAAGCTCGTCCCCGGCCCCGATTTTCCCACCGGCGGTTATATCTACGGCCGCGAAGGAATCGAGCAGGCTTATAAGACCGGCCGCGGCAGCTTCCAGGTGCGCGCAAAGGCTGCGATCGAACAGCGCGGTAAAGATCGCCAGGACATCGTCGTCACCCAGCTTCCCTATCAGGTGAACAAGGCCCGCCTCATCGAGCACATCGCCGAGCTGATCCAGAACAAAAAGATCGAAGGCATCGCCGACATTCGCGACGAAAGCGACCGCGACGGCATGCGCATCGTGATCGAAGTGAAGCGCGACGAAGAGCCGGAAATCGTCCTCGCGCACCTGTTCAAGCACACGCAGATGCAGGAATCGTTCGGCATGATCCTGCTCGCGATCGTGGCCGGGCAGCCGCGCGAGCTGGGCCTGGTCCAGTTGCTGCAGCTCTTCATCGAGCATCGCGCCGACGTGGTCCGCCGTCGCACGCAATACGAGCTGCGCAAGGCGCGCGAGCGCGAGCACATCTTGCTCGGCTACCGCATCGCGCTCGACTACATCGACGACGTGATTAAGGTCATCCGCGGATCATCGAGCCGCGCCAACGCCCGCGAGAATTTGCACGAGTTCTTCGAGAACAAGTCCGTAAAAGTTTCCACGGGCACCGTGCGCGGCGTGAAGCTCGACCGCAAGAAATACGGAATCACCGCCGAAAACATCGGCACCACGGAAGGAATCGGGCTTAGCTACATCCAGATCGACGCCATCCTCGAATTGCAATTGCATCGCCTCACGCAGTTGTCCGTGGACGACATTCTTAAGGAACTCAAGGAAATCCGCGACCGCATCACTGAGCTAACAGAAATCCTCGCGAGCGAGAAAAAGCTGAAGGCGGTGATCGTCGCCGAGTTGCGCGACGTTCTGAAATCCTACGGGGACGAACGCCGCACGCAAATCGTCGATCGCGTCGAGGAAATCAAGCTTGAAGACCTGATCAAAGACGAAGAAATGGCCATCACCGTCAGCCACGCTGGCTACATGAAACGCACCTCGGTGGACGTGTATCGCCACCAATCGCGCGGGGGCAAGGGACGCATCGGCGCAAAAACGCGCGATGAAGATTTCGTCGAGCATCTCTTCGTGGCCTCGGCGCACAGCTACATTTTGCTGTTCACCTCGAAAGGCCGCATCTACTGGCTAAAGGTATACGAAATTCCAGAAGCGGCAGCGGCCACGCGCGGAAAAGCGATTACGAACCTCGTCCGCTTCCAGGAAGGTGAAAAACTCACCGCCGTAGTTCCCGCGCGCAACCTTGAAGAAGCCGGCCGCTACGTCTTCCTCGCCACGCGCAAGGGGACCGTTAAGAAGACGGAGCTCGCAGAATTCGCGAACCCGCGCCCTTCCGGCATCATCGCCATCAGTCTTGAGAACGACGATGAGCTGATCGGCGCAAAACTCACCGACGGCAAGCAGATGGTTTTCATCGCGAGCCACGAAGGCCAGGCCATCCTCTTCCGTGAAACGGAAGTTCGCGCCATGGGCCGCGCGGCAGGAGGCGTGAACGGCATGGATCTCGGAAAGGGCGACTTCGTCGTTAGCATGGACGCCGTGCAGGTGGACTTCGGGATCATCCAGAAGGAATACAAAGCGGAAACGCAGAATCTCGATGAACTCGAAAGCGATCAGCTCCGCGAATCGCTCACCTCGCTGATGCTCACGGTAGCCGAAAAAGGCTACGGCAAGCGCACGCCGCTCGCCGAGTATCGCGTCACATCGCGCGGCGGCAAGGGCGTAATCAACCTTAAAACCACTGACCGTAATGGCTCGGTGGTCGCGGCTCTTCAGGTGCGCGAAGACTCCGACGTGATGATCATTACCGGCCAGGGCAAAGTCATCCGCGTCCACTCCGCGGAAATTCGCGAGGCGGGCCGCTCGACCCAGGGCGTCCGCTTGCTGCGCCTGGACGAAAACGACCGCGTCGCTGCCGCCGCTGCCATCCTCGAAGAGGAGGAAGCCGCCGCGGCGCCCGAGCCGGAAAAGAAGTAGCGCCGGAGCGATGGGGTGAACGCTCGCGAAGAGATACAACTGGTGCTGAAGATCGTGCTGAAGTATGCGCGCACGCAGCTCCAGGAAGAAGGCGGCTTTCAGGCGTTCGGCGCCACGCTCGGTTCGAACCGCGACGTTCTCATGCTGCTTCCCGAATCTCAGCCGGATGACGCGTCCTTCGCGGACGTGCGAGAACACTGGTACCGCGCGCTGCGCAAAGCGATCGATGACGGCGGATGCCGAACCGTCGCGTGGTGCTGCAACGTGAAAGCTCCAGGCGAGAACGACACGCGAGTCCCCGCGGTCTTCGTGCACGTCGAACACGTGGAGGGCCAGGCGTGGGAGATGTATTTCCCATTCGCGACCGACTCAGACTCGAACGTGCTTTACGGGGAGCAAACGGAGCTAGCAGTCAAAAGCATTCTCTTTACGCGGGACGCTCAACGCAGCGCGGAGCCAGATCTCCCAATACAATAGCCGCAGAACACCTTGCTCCACACGGAGAGGCAACATGATCGAACAGGCAATTGCAATTCGAACGCCCGACGGAACAGCGGATGGGTTTCTATTCCAGCCCGAAACCACGGGACGCTGGCCGGGCGTGATTCATCTCACCGACATCGCCGGAATTCGCCCGTCGGAGCGCGATATGTGCCGCCGCCTTTCGTCCGAGGGCTACGTGGTATTGATGCCCAACGCGTTCTACCGAACCGGCAAGCCACCCCTTGTCGATTTTCCCTTCAAGCCGGGCGATGAGAAAACCATGAACCGCATCAGCGAGCTGAAAGCTCCGCTGACGCCGGAAGCGATCGCGCGAGACGGATCCGCTTACGTGGATTTTCTCGCGGCGCAGGAGTCCGTGAAGGGCGGCGCCATGGGTATCGTGGGTTATTGCTTCACCGGTGCGGTAGCGCTGCGAATTGCCGCCGACCGTCCGGACAAGATTGCGGCAGCTGCTTCGTTTCACGGCGGCGGCCTTTTCACCGAAGCTCCTACGAGTCCGCATCACGTGCTACCGCAAGTGAAAGCGCGGCTCTATTTCGGCCACGCCATCGAAGATCGCTCCATGCCGAAAGCCGCGATCGAAAATCTCGAGAAGGCGCTAAAGGCTTGGGGCGGCAAATTCGAAAGTGAAACCTACGAAGGCGCGCATCACAGCTGGACCACGCCTGACAGTCCCGTTTACGACAAGAAGCAAGCCGACCGTGCGTTCGGAAAGCTAACCGACCTTTTTTCTGCGACACTTCGCTGAAGATAAAACGGATCAGTCGCTGTCAGGAGGCGGGAGATAGTAGCCGGGGCGACTGCGGACGGTAACTCCAGGGCGATCTACGACAACTTTGATGTCGTGGAAGCCGGAAGGCTCGTCGCCCGGCGGACGGTAGCCGAGCGTGTACTGCGCGTGAATCTCGCCGCCAATGCTATCGAGCGCTCGCTCGATGGTGCGGTCGCGCATGGTGTTCAGATGCAGCCCGCCCGTGGATTTGCTCGCAATCTCAAGTGAGTTAGGACCGAGCGCGTTCTTTCCCGTTTTAATTAGCCAGATCGCCAGAGCGAGGTAATCGATATTGCCCTGCTGAGCCGCCTGTTCCGCCTCCGGTGTTTGCGGGCGGCCGCGCGGAGTGGGAACGGGAAAGGTTCCCGGCGGCCCGATCACTTGCGGCGTGTCTTTCGGCTTAGCGCGCAACTCCGCCATCGTGGTGCTCAACCCGATCGAGTAAATAATTACGTTCGCGAGATGCGCCTGGCGTAGAACTTCGCCGAGCTTGTTTTCGCTGCCCGTGTCCTGCGCTTCCCCTACCACAACCATGATTCGCCGGCGAATCGGCGGGCGCTGCTCGAGCAGCGAAATGCCACGCGACATAGCGTCGTATAGGCGGGTTCCCGAGGTTCCCATGCGCAGGTGGTTGACGGCGCTCTGCATGCCATCGGAATCAGTGGTAAATTTTTGAAGCAGATCGACGCTGTCGTCGTATCCGATCAGCGCCGCTTCCGAAGTCAAACCCATCACGGTCTCTGCAAAAATAATACCGGTGTGCTGCACCGCCGGGAACATCGGCTCGATGTGCGAGCTTGTTTCGATGACCAGGACGATCGAAAGAGGATCGCCTCCCAGGTCGAAATGTTCGATTTTTTGCTCGGCCCCGTTGTCAAAGAGATGGAAATTCTCTTTCGCGAGGTCGAACACCATTTCGCCGGAAGCGTTCAGCACGGTTACCGGCGCGGTCACTTCGTTGACGCGCACGCGGATCATGCGCTTCCGCTGTTCCGGCGTCGGCGTGTCCTCTGGGTGAGCACCGGGCTTGGTGTGGATCGGCCCGGGAGGAGCCTGTCCCCAGACCGGCCGAGGAAGACTCAGGGAAGCGAGCGCGAGGCTCATGCAGAATACGGGCAGAAATAAAGCGCTTCGAAGCGTCATATGTTCTCATCTTATCTGATTCGACGCGCCTGACGCGTGTTGCATGCGCACTGACGTACGACGCGCGGCATTACGCTTTCGGAGACATCGCGCGAGTGCGCAGGTGCGGCGGCGCGGAACGGTAATAGAATGTAGTTTCGCTTTTCTTTTGAGGGGGATTCATGAAGCGCTCGGGTCATCTGCGGATGGCGAAGCTCGCGTATCACGATCAAAGTTTCATGGAGAGCCTGAGCGCCAGGCCGCTCCGCATCCTCGCCGAGTATCTTGACCCGCTAACCCGGCTGAGGCGTGGCGGAGTTGCCGATACGATCGTGATGTTCGGCTCTGCGCGGATTCGTTCGCGTGACGAAGCTCTGGGACACGTCAAGGAAGTCGAGCGCGCATCCCGCGGGCGCCGAACGCCGGAATGGCGCACCAAGCGCCGCGCGGCGCGCTCGCTGGTGGAGATGTCGCGCTACTACGAAGAGGCCCGGGAACTGTCGGGGCGCATAACCAAGTGGTCGATGACGCTCGGCTCGCACCCTAAGCGCTTCGTGATTTGTTCCGGCGGCGGCCCGGGGATCATGGAAGCGGCGAATCGCGGCGCCGACGAAGCGGGCGGCTCTTCGGTGGGGCTCAGCATCCAGCTTCCGCACGAGCAGCGCCCGAATCCATACATCTCGCCCGAGCTGAATTTCTGCTTCCATTATTTCTTCATGCGCAAGTTGTGGTTCGCGCAGAAAGCCAAGGCGTTGATCGTTTTCCCGGGCGGTTTTGGCACGATGGACGAACTCTGGGAAATGCTTACGCTGTTGCAGACGGGAAAACTCTCATCGCACCACTTGATCCTGATCTACGGACGGAAATACTGGGACAAAGTCCTGGACTGGCGACACATGGTAAGCACCGGCATGATCAGCCAGCGCGAATACGGCATGCTTCAGTTTGCCGACACCGTGGACGAAGCGTTTAATCACGTGCGTGCCGACCTTGAGAAGCATCACTTGACGCTGGACGCAGACTGGGACCGCAACTAAATATCTGCTTCGGTTTCAATCGCTGCGAGGTAGCGGCAAAACAATCAGACCGCTGCGGAGATAGAGATGGAAGAAGGACAAGCCGCCAGCCGGTTCATTTGGGAACTCGAAATTCGCGCCCCTCAGCGGCCGAAGCCGCACCTAATTGCGCCGATTACGGCACGGCTGAAGCAGTGCCCTGACGCAAACCACCGGTTCTCGCAGATTCTATTAATTGTTTGACACTGCGAGATCAGCTTCGAAAACGGCCTCAAAACGCCGCTTCTCATCCTGATCGTGCAGCATCACCACGGGAGCCACGCGCAACGATTTCTTGCATCCGCGGCAGGCCGACATCTCACCTTGCAGATCCTGCACGAATCCATCGGTGAAATGGTATTCCGCCCGCGGACGGCGAGCGGCTTTGAATCCGGGTGTCCCACAATGCGGACAGGTGTACTCGACACGATCGTCGAGGGGATCGCGATTCAGTGCGGCCCAGCCGGTGTAGCGAACGCCCACTGTTTCACTAGAAGTTCGATGCATGATGAATACCTCGCTTCGTATAAGCCCCAAAAGGGGCAAAGACAACCGATTAGACGCATCCGAGCGGAAAATCGATGCACTTCATCTCAAAGGATCCAATTCATTTTTGACCCTTCTAATCGCCTGATACTGAACACTTTATGCTGTGCTTTAGCTGCCGGGAGTGGCGGATAGGCCTCCGCTCGCGCCAATGCTGGGAACACGCGGGTGAGGCCGGTGTCTATCAGTGTAGAGAACGCGCGAACTTTCGGGCAACGCAGGGCGGCCCAGCCGGTTTACCTCGAACGCCCTGAGACTTAGGTTCCATTCTGTTTGGAAGCATTGCCGGAGGTGTGTCAATGAGCAGCCTCGGAAGTCTAGCTGAATGCTTGATGGAAAGCGATGCGGGGGCGCTCGTTCGGGCGCGGCGCTTGCGGCGCAAAGCGCTGGTTCTTTCGATTGCATTCGAAGCAGCGCTCATTGCGGCGATGCTTGTTTGGCCGCTCATTACGCCTGGCGTGCTGTCGCGGCGATACGTCTTCACGGCCGCGCCGCCTTATCATGGCGGAACAAACGTAACACCAGCGCGCCAATCGGGGAACCCGCACCCCGCCTCGAAGCCGCACCAAGTTGCAGCGAACATTCTTCTCCAGCCGCCCGTGATTCCTCCTTACGTGCATACGTCTTCGGGCGACGAAACTCCAGTGATTGAAACTGGTCCTGGCAGCGACCGGCCGGGAATCCCCGGAGGCCCCGACGGCGGATTGGATATTCCAGGAACGACTGTCAAAAACGTGCCGATTGTTCCGCCACCTGTCGAAGTACGGCACAGCAGCGCTCCGTTACATCGAAGCGAAGGCTATATGGAAGCGGCGCTGATTCGCCGAGTGCAGCCCCTATATCCCGTGGTTGCGAAAACGGCGCACATTTCCGGAACCGTGCGGTTACGCGCGATCATCGCAACGAACGGCTCGGTGCGGCAACTCGAAGTATTAAGCGGGAACTTGATTCTGGCGCAGTCTGCCATCGCGGCCGTGCGCGAATGGCGTTATCGCCCCACGCGGCTTGACGGAAACGACGTGGAAGTCGAGACGTTTATCACCGTGAATTTTGTTCTGGAGTAGGGAAGCGGATGCAATTGCGAGGGCGGGATCGAAACCGCCCTCACAAAAGCCCTTACTAATTCAAGACCCGCGGCTAGAACCGGACAACGATCCCAGTCGAGATGCGCGCGTTATTTTGAGTCGTGCTCCCGAAGCGAGTGATCAGGTAATCCCCCTGAATAATTCGCCAGGAAAGTCCGTGAGCGATCCTGGTATCAATTCCGCCTCCGATTGCCGACGCAAACGCCGTATCCGATCCACCGGGTACGCCCAAGTGCGCGCCGCCGAATAGAACATGCGCGAACGGCGAGACGCGCGCCGGCCACGATACCTGCGGTCCGAATAGGAACGTGTGAAAATGAGTGTTGACGCCTGCTACCGTTCCGTAATCGCCGCTGAAATCAGCGACGCCGCCGAGCCAGTTGGTAACTTTATACTGTCCGGAAAGTTCCCATCCATTCAGGTTGCCTGCGGGACTGCTATCCAGGTGCAGGTAGGAATAACCGCCGAACAACTCCACTTTGTCTGTTATGGCCTGGGCGTGAGCCGAGAGCGAAATCAGGAAAAATAGCCCCAGCAACAGCGACAATTTACGAAGCATCAAGTCTCCTCCTCAGGAGTATTGGATCGGGATTCACCGAACAATTAGCCGCAGCGAGTCCCGTTTTGCCCCAGCACCCCGCGAGCCTCCGAAAGGACCCGCGACATGCTTCGCTGGAGCCAACTTAGATGCAGCGCGTTGCCCTGAGGTTTGGTTAAAGAAGTGGCTCTTTGACGTTGTGAGCAATAAGGTTACGCGTAGCGTCCCGCAGGCGAACGATCTCGTGCCAGTCGCCCGCGGCCGCAGGATCGGAATTAATCAGCGGCCCAAAGGTCACCGTTATGCGCCCCGGCCGTGGCATGACCGTTTTGTCTCGCAGAATTTGCCTCGCGCCGCGGACCGATACCGGGCAGATTGGCCGGTGCGTGTCGACGGCAGCCTTAAATGCGCCCAATTGAAAAGGACGTATTCCCGCGACTGATGTGAAAGTCCCCTCGGGATAAATCACCACGGATTCGCCCCGCTCGAGCGCCGCATTCACTTCCTGCGCCTGCTTGATACGCGCCTGCGGATCGTTGCGATCGAACGTGAATTGCCCGCTGCGCTCGCACAACCTGCCGACCAGCGGCATGTCAGGCACTTCTGCTTTGGCGACAAACCTGGCGCTTGACGGCAAGCAAGCCATCGTCACGAGAATATCGACGTAGCTGGAATGATTCGGCGCGAAAATACACGGCCCTGACTTCGCCAACTCGCCGAGAATCTCATCTCCTTCGATACGAACCGGAACTCCCGCAGCAAACAGCATCAGGCGAGCGCCGACGTGAGTGAACCGCGCCGCGCGCCGGCGATTGTGCGTTAGCGAAACAAGCACCCAGACCGGCACGAGCACGGCCATGAACGCCGTCAAGGCATAAGCGCCGTAGAGAATCTCGACGCCGCTCCGCAAGCCGCGTTTGAGCAGCGACCATCCTTGAGGCGCAGCACCACCCGCCGCAAGCTTCGCAATCTGCACCCATGCCGCCGGTTGTTTCTTGCCGAGCTTTCCATCGAGGAACAGCCGCTGCGTTTCGCTGCGCCGCAATTTTCCGCTCGACGTCTTGGGAATCGATTGCGGCGGCAACACTTCCACCAGGTCGGGGGGAATCCCCAAGGCGTCGCTCACAGCCTGAGAAATCTCGCCGGCGATGCGCTTCGAGTCCGCCACGTTGCGTGCTTCGGCCGCGATTACCAGCCGCTCGGTTCCGGTGCGCGCGTCCGCGGCGCCAAACGCTACCACGCATCCAGGCCGCACTCCCGCGATGCGGCCAACGGTCTCTTCCACTTCGTGGGGATAAATATTGCGGCCCGCTTTGATGATTACGTCTTTCGCGCGGCCCGTGATGTAAAGATCGCCGTCTGCCCAGTATGCAAGGTCGCCCGAATCGAGCCAGTCGCCGTCGCGCATCAGTGCGCGCGTCGCTTCGGGATGCCGATAGTAGCCGCACGTCGCGGACGGCCCGCGGAACCACAGGCGTCCTTCGATGCGCTCTGCCACATTGTGACCTTCTGCATCCACGAGCCGGACTTCGACACTGGGCAGCGGCTTGCCGGCGAACACGAATTCAAGCGCCGTGCCGTCGCCCGCAGCAACGGGAATCGCGCGGCCTTCCGACTCAAACGCAGCGCGTTCGATGCGGTCCACCTTGTAGCCCGTCCCCATTTGCGGCACCGCAACGGCCAGCGTTCCTTCCGCGAGCCCGTACACGGGTGATTGCGCCTCGCGACGAAAACCGTAAGGCGCGAAGCGAGCGGCGAAACGTTCGAGAGTTGCCGCGCAAACCGGTTCAGCGCCGTTCGTAGCCGCGCGCCACGAACTGAGATCGAGTCCCTCCAAATCTTTGTCAGCAATTTTCTTCACGCACAATTCGTACGCAAAGTTCGGCGCCGGGCTGATCGTGGCGCGGTGGCGATGGATGGCGCGCAGCCAGCGTTCCGGCCGGCTCAGAAATGCGAGCGGCGACATCACCACCAGCGGAATCCCGGTGAACAGCG
>Ga0073928_10004800_pt1 | contig 19536 bp, 15 predicted proteins | sample PaiPotPPA55metaG_FD_76969 | JGI IMG/M metagenome (GOLD analysis project Ga0073928, IMG submission 76969) | Iron sulfur acid spring bacterial and archeal communities from Banff, Canada, to study Microbial Dark Matter (Phase II) - Paint Pots PPA... ...
CGCCTGCTCTCGTCTAGCCGGGCCACGCAGTAGCGAGCCGCCGCATCGCGCGGTGTGCTCGTCGCGACCACCCACATCGCAATTCCAAGCCGCACCGTGCGGCCACCGGTAACGCCGACGGCGGCACGTCGGCGTTGACGAGGACTAGTCATGCAAGGAAACCACATCCGCTTTGCCGCGGCCGCTGGCAGCTTGCTGCTCGCCGGCATCTGCCGCGCTGCACCCGCGCACTTCATACGCCCGAGTGCAATCGTCGCCAATGGGGACATTGCCGGAAGCGTGAACGACAGTACCAGCGGACAACCGATTCCGAGCGCTGAAGTGAGCGTGACGCAAGGCCCCGCAATCCTGGCCAACACCTCGACGGACGCCTTCGGGCGGTTCATCGTCCACAACCTGCCGGTGGGCGACTACGTCGTCGGAGTGCATTTCATCGGCTTCCGCGCGACGTCAGCGCACGTGACCGTGACCGATGGCGGAACGGTGAAGCTGGCATTTCGGCTGGTGCCCGCGACGACACAGCTGCAGACCGTTGAAGTATCGGCGCAGACACCCGTGGCGGTCGATACGCGGACCGGCGACCAGGTATTCCAGCAAAATGACTATCACGGGGCGCCGACCAACACCACCACGCAGATCATACAGCAGTCACTGGCCGGCTCGGTACGCGCGCCTACGGGCGAGGTGCACATCCGCGGTCAGCACGCTGAGTACACGTACTACGTCGATGGGACGCCGGTCCCATCAGGGATTTCTGGCAGTCTCAACGAACTCTTCGACCCGAGTATAGTGAACCGGATCGATTTTCAGACGGGTGGCTGGGACGCCGAGTACGGCGGGAAAAACGCAGCTGTCATCAACATACAGACCAGGGTCCCCGTAGGCGGATTCCACGCGACGACATCGGAGTACGCTGGCTCGTTCGGGTCCTTCGGCCAGTCCTTGCAGTTGAGCGGGAACAAAGGGCAATGGGGCGCAGTGGTATCGGGGGCGGGCCAGCAAACCGACATGCGTTTGGAGCCAATCGTCGCTGACTCGGGGGACAATTACAAGAACTACCACAACCACGGCGAGGACTACTACGGCTTCGGAAAAATTCAATTCACGGGGGGCCAGAATGACATCGTGAGCGTCGATGGCAACTACTCGCGGACGCATTTTCAGGTGCCGTTCGACTCCACCGCCGGCGTCACGAACGACCGGCAGCTAGATCAAAACGCATTCGTGAACATGAGCTACCATCACCGCTTTAACGCGGGGCTAGCAACGGACTCAGGTGCGCCGGCGGAATTCTTTGCCGGACCTTTCTGGCGGCATGGGAGCCTCGACTACACGCCGGGCGGGATCGACCAACCGAGCTTCATCGACGCCGAGGACCCGACGCACACGCCTCGTACCGTCTCCGAGGCTCGGGATTTCAACACGTTCGGGATCAAAGCAGACTTGTCATTCCCGATTGTCTCTGGTCTCATGGACGGCAAGGTGGGCACGCTCTCCTCAGCCACCACGGGTCACGAGAGCTTCCAGCTCATCGATCCCACGGGCAAGCAGCCGCCGATCCAGTCGATCTCGAATCTCAACGGATACGATGTCGGGACCTACGCCGAAACCATGATCCGGCCAATGGAACTCATCGAGATCCGGGCGGGACTTCGATTCGACAGCCACGTTGCTCCATTCGCCGGGAACCAGACGCAGTGGAGCCCCCGTATCCGGCTCAACTTGTACTTGGATCCCGCTAACACCGTCTACCTCTACTTCGGGCGGATGTTCATCCCGACCAACATCGAAGACCTACGCTCGATCACGGCGCAGGCGGACAGCAACGTCATCACGACACCTACGCTGCCGGAACGTGACGCGTTCTACGAGGGTGGCTACATTCACCGCTTCCCAATCGGCATCGTCGCGAAGTTCTCTGGGTACCGCAAGGTGTCGACGCCAGGGATTGACGACAACACGATTCCGGGGTCGGCCATCACGACAGACGTCAACATTAAGCACATCACGGTCACAGGCCTCGAAGGCGTCGTGGAAGTCCGACCTGCTGGGCCGGTCTCGGGATACGTCAATGCGGCAATCAACCATGCAGTGAACCAGCCGCCCGTGTCTGGGGGCTTCTTCCCAATCGTGCTACCGCCGACCGCATACTTCGACGCGGACCACGACCAGCGCCTGTCGATCGTGGCCAACGCCCTCTACAGCCACTACGGCTTCTTCATAAGCACGACGGGCATATACGGAAGCGGGCTCACGAACGGCATCACGCCGGATTCGACGGTAAAGACAAGCGTGTCCGGCCAGCCCGCGTACAGCGAATACTGCACGGGGCTCTTTTGCTTCAACACCCGCTTCAAGGTGCGACCGAGCTACATCCAGGGCGTTGCTGTGGGCTACGGCTTTCTAGTCAACCGAACCGTCGTCAAGCCAGAGCTTTACTTCGACAACATCTTCAATGACCACTACATCCTCAAAGGCGCGTTTTTCAGCGGCGAGTCAGTCGGCCGACCATTCAGCATGCAATTCCGAGTGACGGTAGGCGTTTAGCGCCGGGCGCGGACGCGCGGCCGACGCCGCGCGTCGCCTCGGCCGGTGGCCAAGGCAACTGAACTCAAATAGTTGTGGCGTGGTCAGCGCGCCCGGAGGGAGTCGAACCCCCAACCTTCTGATCCGTAGTCAGATGCTCTATCCAGTTGAGCTACGGGCGCAATGCCATGGGCGGTACAAGACTCGAACTTGTGACCTCCACGATGTCAACGTGGCGCTCTAACCAACTGAGCTAACCGCCCCGATCCCGTCACTTGGGAGCGACCGCAGAATGTTCTCGGGCTCACCCCGTCGGGGGAAGGCCTCGCGGGAAGCCATTTCGGCCGCCAAGACTGCCGTCGGGAAGCACTACGTCTCGAGGCCCGCCAGTGGAGGCGAGGGGAATCGAACCCCTGACCTCGTGAATGCCATTCACGCGCTCTCCCAACTGAGCTACGCCCCCCGGCCTGCCAGGAACAGATGATTCCGTACGGGAGCCAAGGAAGCTATACAGACCCGCGATGAGTGTCAATTCTCTGAGGGCTGGCGAAAACGGGGGGGCTCGGTATCTTGCACGACCTTTTCTGGCGTTCCTGATACCGGCCAGCCCCGAGACTCTCAACAAGCACGTACCGTCCGCCGGTAATGCGGAGTCTTATCATGCAGATGCCAGCCACCGTCGCACCCTCCTCACACCTACACCCCCGCTCCCACCCCCCCAACCCCCCCCCACACCCACACCCATCGGCTCCGCTTCCGCACGCGCTGTCCATGAAGCCGACGGTGCGGCGGCGCCGGTCTGCCTCGCCCGCTGGAATCGCGCCTTCGGAGCCGGAGCGCGACATCCTCGATCAGTACCTGTACGAGGTCAGCACGTACCCGCTTCTAAAGGGCACCGAAGAGCTCGATCTCGCGCGCAAGATTCGCGCTGGGGATGGGGAGGCACTTCAGGAACTGGTCAAGCGCAATCTGCGGTTCGTGATTTCTGTGGCCAAGAAATATCAGAATCGCGGGCTTCCACTCATCGATCTCATTGGCGAAGGCAATGTCGGGCTGCTGACCGCGGCGCGAAAGTTCGATCCTGACCAGGGCGTGAAGTTCATCTCCTACGCCGTCTGGTGGATTCGTCAAGCGATCCTGTCGTCGCTCGCGCGTCAGGGGCGTACGGTGCGAGTCCCGCTCAATCGCACCGCCGACCTGTCACGCATCATCAAGGCATCGGAGATCCTTCGGCAGAAGCTCCGCCGAGAGCCGAATCCTAAGGAGCTCGCCCATCTGACGGGGCTGTCGGTGGACGTCGTGCAGTCGCTCGCCGCGCTGAACACGGGCGACGTCAGGCTCGATGCTCCAATGGATCCGGAGGGGGACCGCTCGCTACTCGAGCGTTTTGTAGCGGATGCGATGCCGGATGCTGAAGACGAGGCGATGAATCGCTTTCTCAACGACGAGATTGAGACTGCGCTGGCTACGCTTCCGGCGCGCGACGCCAAGGTGCTCCGCCTTTACTTCGGGCTCGAACGGGGCCGGGAGCACACTCTCGAGGAAATCGGCAGCATGCTCGGCGTCACTCGGGAGCGCGTGCGCCAGCTTCGCGACCGCGCGCTCAAGCGTCTTCGCGAGGGGGACGTCGGCCGAGCGCTGGGCAGCTTTGCCGCGTGATCTCGCTACGCGACGTCCACAAGTCCTTCGGCTCAAACACCGTCCTTGACGGGTTCTCCCTCGACGTGTGCGAGGGAGAGACCGTGGTGCTCATCGGTTTTTCCGGAAGCGGAAAGTCGGTGGCCATCAAACACATCGTGGGACTGCTAGAGCCCGACAGCGGTGATGTCGTGGTGGATGGCCTTCACGTGCCGCGCCTCAGCAGGCAGGAGCTGTACGCCATGCGATCGCACATCGGCTACGTCTTCCAGTTTGCGGCGCTTTTCGATTCGATGTCGATAGGCGAGAACATCGCCATGGGACTGCGCAAACAGAAGACGATGACCGAAGCCGAGATCACCGCGCGCGTGCAGGAGGCACTGGACCTGGTCGATTTGCCAGACGTGGCTAATCTCATGCCCGCGGAGCTTTCGGGCGGCATGCGCAAGCGCGTGGGGATCGCGCGGGGTATCGCGCTCAGGCCGAAGTACATCCTGTACGATGAGCCTACTACCGGTCTCGACCCGGTTACGAGCGCCGTGATCGATGATCTCATGTGCCGTATGCAGAAACAGCTTGGCGTTACCGGAGTGGTGATCACGCATGACATGCGAAGCGCGTATGCGGTCGGGACCCGGATCGCCATGCTGTACGAAGGGCGCGTTCGGCAGGTCGGCACAGTGGACGAGATCCGGAACACGACCGACCCGATCGTTCGCCAGTTCATCGAAGGCCGCGCGTCTCTCGCCTCGGTCGCGCCAACGCTAGCCCTCGCGCCATGATCCAGGGCGGATGACTCGCACGCGCGCGGCTCACGAGGTCGCCGCCGGGGGCGTCGTCGTTCACACCTCTGGCGGGCAGCCGCACTATCTCCTCATTCGGGACGGGAGTAAGAGCTGGGGTTTCCCCAAGGGGCACATCGAGCCCGGCGAAAGCCCCGACGACGCTGCGCGGCGTGAGGTGGGGGAGGAGACGGGACTGTCGTCGCTGGTGGTTCGGGGCGAGATCGATACGATTGACTGGTTTTTCCGTTTCCGTGGCCGCTTGGTGCACAAGGTGTGCTCGTACTACCTGATGGAGAGCGATTCGGCAGAGACGTCGCCCCAAACCGCCGAAGGCATCACCGAGTGTCAGTGGCTGCCTTACGACGACGCTCGCACGCTGCTGACGCACGCCAACGCGCGGCGCGTCCTCGACAAGGCGCAGTCGATGGTCGCGCCCTCCGGGTGACGGCGCTCTGGCCGCCGGAGTCGCGCTCCCGCTTCCCTGCATCGCCGTCCACACGTCGCGTGAGCGGCTGAGGACACTGGTCCGCGCGGCGCTCCCGCCGCGACGCGCCCGCCTCCTGGTGGTGCACACGGCGACGGCGTTGGAGCGAGCCTTTCACCGCACGCTCATCGACGCAGCGCTGGTCGATGTCGCGACGAACACCGATGATGCATGGCAGGGCGCCGCGCTTGCCCGCGAGTTTCCGAGCGCGCCGTTCTTCGCGGTAACTCCACTGCGCTCCACGGACGCCCCGATCCTTGCGCGCTGCGTCGAGCTGGAGCTTGCCGACGTTGTAATCGATGGGGTTGACGATGCGGCCATCCGCGCCATCTTGCTCGCCGCAGCGTTCCGCGCACGCTTCGCCATAGCCCTCGCGGTACCACCCGTGGCCCTTGGGCTAGCATCGAAGCTGCAGCGCGATACCTGGTCGTGCGTCGTGGGCCACGCGGGGCTGCCGGTCCGTACCGACACCATCGCGAAAGTAGTGGGCGTCACCCGAGAGCATCTGAGCCGCTCGTTCGCCGCGGGCGGCGCGCCCAATCTCAAGCGGGCCATCGATCTCGTGCGACTCGTCGCCGCCGCGGAGCTTGCCAAGAACCCTGGCTACGATCTGCGAGACGTGGCGACCGTGCTCGCCTTCGCATCTGCGTCGCATCTGTCCAGCACCGCGCAGCGAATCATCGGGATGCGTCCGACAGCGCTGTGCCGGTTGCGCGCGGTGGATCTCTTCACCCGCTTCGCGGCCGGCCGCGGCCGATCTCGCCGGTCCGTGTCAACGCGCTGAACGCATCTGGTGCGCCGGCGTGCCGGGTGGGCAGAGGCCCTTGCGTACATATCCCGGACATATCCATGACATAATCCCAATAAATATCCAAATAGTTATCCCACATCGCGTTGGCGCTCTGGTTAACTGATGGCGCCGGCATTACACTCGCTCGCCACAGTCATGCCGATGCTACGCGTGCCCCCCGGGCGCGCCCCTGGGCGCGGGCACGGCGAACGCGGGAGGTGGGATGCCGATCTTTGGTGGGCGAAGTGTTGCAGGGATTTGCGCGGCGGTGGCATTGAGTGGCGGTACAGCGGCGCACGCGCAGGCGGTCACGGGTACAATCGTAGGACGGGTGACCGATACGGCGAATAAGGACCCCGGTGCCGTCCGCGCAGGTGCGCGTCGTGAACAGCACGCAGGGTGCTCTCATCAGCGTCAACAATTTCCCTTACGGCCCCGACGCCGAGTTCCAGATTTCGGAGGACGAGCGCAACAACCCGAACTTCCATGGGTGCCTAAACCTGAACCCGTAGGGCCACAACCCGTAGGGCTACAAACCATAGGGGCACGCCGAGATCGATTAGGCGCAGGGTCGCGCGAAACAAAGGGGTCGTCGTGTACGGGCGACCCCTTTGTCATCCTTTCCAGCCGGCCAACAATGGCCGAGTCTGCTTGTGAAAAAACTCTGGTGCGTATTCGAACTTCGCATTACACTCGCGCGATCCGGCCAAGTAACTGTCATGCTTCAATCAGCGAACTGTCTGAACCGATGGCCATCACCGGCATTCGGCTCGTAGCCGCCGCGCTAGCGGGGAGGTGTGCATGCGAATGTTTGGTCCGAGCACAAATCTGTGGAAAGGTCACCCGCGGCTCGTACCGTGGGTCGCCCTGGTATCGATCGGGGCAGCGACGCCGCTTATTACAGGCGCCGCGATCGCCCAAACCGGCGTCGTAATCGGGCGAGTCGTCGATGCTTCGAGCAAAGCCCCGGTGCCGTCGGCGACAGTTCGGGTCGTGAACACGACCATTGGGGCTGCCACTGGTTCGGACGGCCGGTATCGCATTCTGAACGTGCCGGCGGGCTCGGTGCAGCTCCGGGCCGTGCGGCTCGGCTTCTCTCCGCAAGTGCAGACGGTCACCGTGCCACCGGGCGACACCGTGAGCGCGGACTTCGCGCTCGCGCCGACCCAGGTGACGTTGGACCAAGTAGTAGTGACCGCGACCGGTGAAACCCAGGAAGAAAGGCAAACGGGAAGCACCGTCAGCCTGGTCGAGGCCGACTCGGTGAACAAGGCCGCAGTGAGCAGTTTCTCCGAGCTACTGACGGCGAAAGCCCCAGGCGTCCAGGTGAGCCAATCGTCCGGCACCGTTGGCGGCGGCTCGCGGATCCGCATTCGCGGAAACAATAGCGTCTCGCTCGCGAATGACCCGCTGCTGGTCGTCGACGGCGTCTACGTGGATAACAGCTCAACGAACGCTACCCAAAAGAGCCTTACCGGCGGCCAGGAGACTTCCCGCTTCGACGATCTCAATCCCGACGACATCGAGAATATCGAGGTCCTCAAGGGTCCGGCGGCCACGGCCCTCTATGGAACGGCCGGCGCAAACGGAGCGCTGCTCGTAACAACAAAACGCGGGACCGCCGGCCGGCCGCAATGGACGTTCCATGGCGACTACGGGCCGCAAACCAATGCTTACAACTTCCCGGCTAACCACGACGTGATGGGCACCTCCCCGGGAGGCGTCGTCGACCACTGTACGCTCATCTTCCAAGCTCTGGGTGCCTGCACGCAGATCCCAAGCTCGGCGCAATCGTTCAATCTGCTGGAGAACCCATCTACAACGCCGTTCATCACGGGATCACGCACGCTATTCGGCGGGAGCGTGACTGGCGGCAACGCCGCCACTCGCTACTTCGTGAGCGGCGACTACGATGCGGAGCACGGCATCTACGTCAACAACTTCTCCAACAAGAACAACGCCCGAGCCAACATTCAAGCGTCACCGTCCCCCACGGTCGATTTGTCAGTGAACGCCGGATTTTTCCAGGGGCGGGAGCAGCTTCCACAAAACGATAACAACGACTTCAGCCCGCTCGTGAACCTCGAGCTGGGATCCGCCAATCCCACTCCGCCGAATTTCGGGGCGCTGCTAATTCCGACGTCGGCGCTGAATCAAGTGATCACGAGCCAGTCCACGGACAGATTGACTGGATCGGTAAACGGCACCTGGCGTCCGATTTCCTGGTTGGCGCTGACCGGGATTGGCGGGCTGGACTTCGAGCAGATCACCGACCGCAATGTCGTTCCGCCGAACGTCATCACGATCTTTGGCCCAATAACGGCGAGCGGCACCGCGGAGACGGCCCCGTCATCCAACTACGTGTACACGACCCAAGCCAACGCGACCGCATCGTACGGTCTCGGGTCATCGATTCATGCAACGTCGTCAATCGGAACGCAGTACACCAATCACATATTCCGCCAGACGATCGGGACTGGCAACGGGCTCGCCTCTGGCACGAGCACACTTGGTGGAACGACTTATCAGTTTACGGCAACCGACGTAGACCAACAGGTCGTCACGGTCGGCTTTTACGGCCAGGAGCAGGTTCAGTGGCGCGACAAGGTTTATCTCACCGGCTCACTGCGCGAGGACAACAACAGCGGCTTTGGACAGAACCTCGGCTTTCAGGCATATCCGTCAGTGAGCGCGTCCTGGGTAGTCGGCGACGAGCCGTGGTTCCCGAAATCAAGCGTCGTTAGCTCTCTCCGACTGCGAGCCGCGTACGGATTCTCCGGCGAGCATCCAGGCTTCGAGCAGGCTCAGACGTTCTATAACTCGCTTGCGTACCATGTTCCGGGACTGGGAGAAGTTGGCGGTGTGACTGTTGGCGGCTTCGGCAATGGGAACCTCAAGCCGGAGCGCACTGGGGAGTTTGAAGCCGGATTCGACGCTGGCTTCGACAACGATCGATTCCAGCTCACCTTTACCGGCTACAGCAAGACCACGCGTGATGCCCTTGTTCTCGCAAACCTCCCGCCGTCCGTGGGCGGCATCACGACGGGCGGCAATTTCGGCACGTCTGCCCGTTTCGAGAACCTTGGACAAGTGGACAACCAGGGTGTCGAAGTCCAGCTCACATCGACGATCCTCGACACACGGAATTTCGGCGCGGATCTGACCGTCAACGGGTCCTTCAACCACAACAAGCTCGTGACACTCGGCCCCGGGATCGCGCCGATAATCTTCGGACTGAGCACTGCCAGCGGCGCATTCATTCAACGCCAGGAGCCCGGATTTCCGCTCGGCGGGTTCTGGCAGAACACCTACACCTTCTCTGACGCGAACCACGACGGAATAATCGAACCGGGCGAAGTCACCCTAGCTGCCAACCCCAGCTTCGTGGGCAACCCGTTTCCTCAGACGCAGTGGTCGCTCGGGCCGAGCATTACCGTGTTGCGGTATTTCCGTGTCGGCGCACTGTTCGACTTCCACGGTGTCGTATTCAACTACGACGGCACTGAGAACCTGCGGTGCTCGTCGCTCGGAGGCCTCGCCAACTGCTTCTCGGCATACAGTGCCAAGGCGCCGCTGGCCGTCCAAGCGCGTAACGTTGCCGACTTCCTTGGCTCGGATGCAGGATTCGTCCAAAACGCGTCATTCTGGAAGTGGCGCGAGTTGACGATCACAGCCACGGCGCCGAACAGCTGGGCGCACGGGCTGCACGTTCATAACCTGAGCGCCACGCTCGGCGGGCACAATCTGCACACTTGGACGCCCTATACGGGACTCGACCCCGAGGCCACGTTCTTCGGGCAGTCCAATTTCCTCACGACGAATTTCTTCACCCAGCCCCAGCTGATGTATTGGACGGGGCGGATCAACGTCACACTGTGAGCGCCCCCACCATGTCGAACCTCCGAACCAACCTAGTGATTGGGATCGGGCTCGCTCTGGCGGCGGCCGCATGCGATCCTAACAAAGTTATCAAGGTGCCTACGCCCGACTCGTTGTCCCCGGGCTCGCTCGGCAGCGCCGCGTCGCTGCCCGCGCTAGAGAATGGCGCGCTCGCCCAGTTTCAGATCATGTATAGCGGCGGCGCCGACCAAGTTAACAACGGTCATGAAGGCTTCATCAATATCACGGGACTGTTCACCGACGAGTTCATAGATCTGGAGACCTTCACGACGCGCCAGCAGATCGATGCTCGCAGCGCACTACCCTCGAACGGCACCCTCAAGGGACTGTTCATCGATCTGACGCAGGCGCGCGCAATCGCTGACAAGGCCGATGCCGGGTTCGCCGCGTTCGCCCCAGCAGACTCGGGGCGCTCTACCGTCCTCGCGCTAGACGCCTACGCATATACGTTCTTTGCCGAGTACTACTGCGAAGGTGTGCCCGTCAGCTCGATCAGTAACAGCGGTCAGATCACCTTCGGAGTTCCCCTCACCCGCGAGCAATTGCTGACAATCGCCGCGGCGAAGTTCGACTCGTCGATCACGATCGCGACTGCGACGGGTAATGCCACGACGTTGGCACTGGCGCAGGTGGGCCTGGCCCGCGCCCTAGTCGATAGTAATGACTATGCGTCCGCCGCAACGGTGGCAGCGGCGGTCCCGTCGGGATACGTCTATCTGATTGGCGCGTCGACGAACACACCGTTCGAGAACAACGGCGTTTGGAACTACACTCTCAACTTCGCCGGCTTTGGCGTTTCCGACAGCGAAGGCACCAACGGGCTGCCGTTCGTAAGTGATTCGGATCCACGGGTGCCGACTCTCAACACCCATGCGTTGGGCGTGGGCCGGCAGCCAGACACGCTGATCGCGCAGTTGCTTTACCCGACGCAGGCTAGCCCGACTCCGCTCGCCACGTACACCGAGGCGCAGCTCATCATTGCGGAGAACGATTTGCGGACTGGCAATGCAGCAGGGTGGCTTGCAATACTTAACGCTCTTCGGGCCGGATTCCCCGGTCCGGGTACGCTCGCTCCGCTAGTGGATCCAGGCACGGCTGCTGGTCGGGTGAACCTACACTTTCACGAGCGCGCGTTCTGGCTGTATCTCACCGGTCACCGGCTCGGTGACATGCGACGGCTGCTCCGGCAATACGGTCGCGCCGCCAGTACGGTCTATCCGATTGGGGTCAGCGTCAACGGTATCCCCTACGGCACAGACGTCGAGTTTCAGATTTCAGAGGACGAACAGAACAACCCCAATTTCCATGGGTGTCTCAATTTGAATCCGTAGCGTATTGGATATCCCTCCCACTAACCCCCTCCCCTATTTAGGGGAGGGGGATTTTTTGGCCCAACACAAACACCGAGGGAGATCAGGTGGCCCAGGAAACTCCATTGCGCTTCGTTTTCTACTTCGCCGCAGCTCCGGATAAAGTCTGGGAGGGCTTCGTCTCCCCCGAATCCAACCGCATCATCTTTACAGGGGCCGAACTCGAAGTCGAACTGAAGCCCGGCGGCTCGATGAACTGGGTCGGCACTGGGGCCGATGGCAAGCGCAGCATCTACGTTCGCGGCGAGGTGCTCCAGTCTGAGCCGCCAAGGTTGTTGCAATACACATTTGCGCTTGGCTCTTCCAGCAAGATCTCCCGGGTCACGATAGAACTCGTACCGGAGACCGAAGCCACCAGGGTCTCTGTTATGCATGACCAGTGGGCGGAGGACGATAGCGGCTACGCTTCCTGTGCGGATGGCTGGCCACGCATCCTCTCTCGCCTCAAAACACTGATCGAAACAGGCAAAACGTTTAAGCCGCACTGATGGGCCACTCATAGCTCCCCGCTTGCGGGGAGGGGGTCAGCGGGAGGGGCAGCGAACGCAAAGTGGGCGCTGTCGTGCGCGTCCCCGTCGCAAACTCTCCCCGGCGATATTGGCAGTGCCTCGGCTTTGTGACTATTTTCACAAGCTGGGCTGCAGCTAGTCTCTGGCGGCCAACTGGCACACTTTACCGACACACATGGCAACCGAGACAACACTTCGGCCTGGCGAGATCAAGGATATTCTGCTGCGCGAAATCGAGGCCGCGGACCTTCGCGAACTCGATGTTGAGGAGGTTGGCTCCATCCTCGAGGTTCGCGACGGCATCGCCCGCATCTATGGATTGAACAAGGCGATGGCGGGCGAGATGTTGGAACTCACATCGTCCGAGACCGGTGAGCACATAACGGCACTGGCCCTCAACCTCGAAGAAGACAACATCGGCGCGGTAATCCTTGGCAATTACCTCAAGCTCCGGGAAGGCGACGAGGTTCGCCGGACAGCTCGCGTGCTGGAGGTTCCAGTCGGGCCCGCTATGGTCGGCCGCGTGGTCGATCCCCTCGGCCGCCCGCTGGACGGTCTCGGAGAGATCAAGGCCACGACGCACCGCAAGATCGAATCGCAGGCGCCGGGGATAATCGTCCGGCAACCCGTCAAGGAACCGCTGCAGACGGGACTCAAGGCCGTAGACTCGATGATTCCCATCGGCCGCGGCCAGCGCGAGCTCATCATCGGCGACCGCGCGATCGGCAAGACCGCGATTGCCATCGATACGATCATTAATCAGAAGGGCGCCGGTGTCATCTGCGTCTACGTGGCCATCGGGCAAAAAGCATCCACCGTGCGCGGTGTGGAAGCCAGGCTACGCGACTCGGGGGCGATGGATTACACAATCATTGTGAGCGCAACTGCCGCTGACCCGGCGCCCATGCTATACATCGCGCCGTACTCTGGGTGCGCGATGGCCGAGTATTTCATGTACAACGAGGGGAAGGCGACTCTCTGCGTGTACGACGACCTGTCCAAGCAGGCCGCCGCATATCGCGAGATCTCCCTCATCCTGCGTCGCCCGCCCGGCCGAGAGGCGTATCCGGGAGACGTGTTCTACCTGCACTCTCGGCTCCTCGAACGTGCCGCGAAGATGCGCGAGGATGATGCCATCGTCGACGGCAAGACGATTTTCAAGGCGGGTGGCTCACTGACGGCGCTACCGATAATCGAGACGCAGGCGGGTGACGTTTCCGCGTACATCCCCACCAACGTCATTTCGATTACCGACGGCCAAATCTTTTTGGAAGCCGACCTGTTCTACTCCGGGGTTCGTCCCGCGATCAATGTTGGCATCTCGGTCTCTCGCGTTGGCGGGTCGGCGCAGATCAAAGCCATGAAATCCGTCGCGGGCCGCCTGCGGCTCGACCTGGCGCAGTACCGCGAGCTGGAAGCCTTCTCGGCGTTCGCGTCAGACCTGGACGCCGCCACCCGTCGGCAGCTTGATCGCGGCGCGCGAACCGTCGAGATACTGAAGCAGCCGCAGTACTCGCCAATGCCCGTCGAAAAACAGATCGTCAGCATCTTCGCGGTGACGAACGGCTACTTGGATGGCATTCCCGTATCGGACGTTCGGGACTGGGAGAGGGGTTTTCACGAGTTCCTGGACGCAAACGCTCCAGACATCGGCGACAGGATACGCGCCGAGAAGGTGTTGTCCAAGGCCACCGAAGGAGACCTGCGAAAAGCCATTGAGCGCTTCTCGGCCGAGTTCTCGGCAGCCCGCAAGAAGACCGAGCAGCAGCCGCCCGCTGCCCAGCAACCCGCGCAACCCGCGCAACCCGCGCAACCCGCGCAACCCGCGCAACCCGCGCAACCCAAGCCGCACGAGGCCGCGAAGTAAACGGTGGCCAAAGGCAGGGAGATCAAAGGGCGCATCCGCTCCGTCGAGAACACGCGCAAGATCACGCGCACGATGGAGATGGTCGCCACGTCGAAGTTGAAACGAGCGCAGGACCGCGTGGTCGCCGCCCGACCGTACGCCATTGCCCTTCGCGAGGTGCTCGCGAGCCTGTACAATCCCGACTTGATCGAGCGATTCCCGTTGCTGCGGCAGCCGGCGAACGCACGTCGCGCAGGAGTGCTGCTGCTGACGTCCAATCGGGGACTCGCCGGCGCGTTTAACGCTAACCTCATTCGTGAGTCGCGCATCGTCATTGGGCGTCTCGAAGGAGACGGCACCGAGATCGAGCTCCATATCGTGGGTCGCAAGGGACTCGGCTACTACCGCTACCTTGGCCGTTCGGTGGCGTCGAGCCGGACGGATCTAGGCGATAGGCCTACGCCAGATGACGCGGCAAAGCTGGTTGGCCCGATGATGGATTCGTTCGCGGCCGGGACCTTGGACGCCGTGTACGTGGTATCGGCGCGCTATAACTCCGCGCTGTCTACGCCGCCCGTCGCCGAGCGCGTTCTGCCGGTGGAGATTCCTGGCTCGGGCGACAGCCAGCAGCCCAAGACGGACCATCGCTGGCGCAAGGATTACATTCTTGCGCCGTCGGCGGAGGCGATCTTGGGAGCGCTGATCCCGGCGTACGTGCGGAACACGGTATACCGCGCGCTCGTGGAGACGGCGGCAGCTGAGCAGAGCGCTCGTCGGACCGCAATGAAGAATGCGACCGATAACGCGAGCGACATCTTGACTGTGTTGCGACGCACGTACAATCGTGCGCGCCAGGCGCAAATCACGCAGGAAATCGCGGAGATCGTTGGCGGCGCAGCAGGTCTCCAGACATAACTTTGACAACACGAATGGCAAACCAAACGGTAGGGAAGGTCGTGCAGGTGATCGGGCCCGTGCTGGACGTGCAGTTCGAGCCGGAGCATCTGCCCGAGTTGCTCAACGCATTGCGGATCGACGCTCCAGCGACCAAGGAGACGGGCGGCACGGCCATCAAGGTGGTAGCCGAAGTGCAACAGCACATTGGCCGCGATCAGGTGCGCGCCGTAGCGATGTCGACCACGGATGGCGTGCAGCGTGGCATGGATGTGATTGACACCGGTGGTCCGATCACCGTGCCGGTGGGGGAGGCCGCTCTCGGACGAATTCTCAACGTGCTGGGTGAGCCCGTTGACAATGGGCCGGCCATCTCGCCGGATGCGCCTCGGTGGCCGATACACCGCGCACCCCCGGCGTTTACCAATCTCGAGCCCGACACGCAAGTCTTTGAGACCGGCATCAAGGTCATCGATCTCATCGCCCCCTTTGTGAAAGGCGGAAAGATCGGGCTATTTGGCGGCGCTGGCGTTGGCAAGACGGTCATCATCATGGAGTTGATCAACAATGTCGCGAAGGGCCATGGCGGCAGGTCGGTGTTTTGCGGCGTAGGTGAGCGTACGCGCGAAGGGAACGACCTCTACCTCGAGATGAAGGAATCCAAGGTGCTGGCCGCCACGGCGCTCATCTACGGACAGATGAATGAGCCGCCAGGAGCCCGTCTTCGTGTCGGTCTTTCTGGTCTCACCGTCGCCGAATACTTTCGCGACGTCGAGAACGCGGACGTCTTGGTATTCATCGACAACATTTTCCGGTTTACACAGGCTGGTTCCGAGGTGTCTGCACTATTGGGTCGCATGCCGAGCGCCGTTGGATACCAGCCAACGCTGGCGACGGAGATGGGGAACCTCCAGGAACGGATTACATCGACGAGGGCAGGGTCCATCACGTCGGTGCAGGCTATCTACGTCCCTGCCGACGATCTCACGGACCCGGCTCCGGCGACGGCGTTCACCCACCTCGATGCCACCGTGGTGCTCTCGCGCGCGATCACCGAGCTGGGGATCTATCCCGCGGTAGACCCGCTGGGTTCGTCGTCCCGGATCCTGGACGCGCAGTACATCGGCGACCGGCATTATCGGGTGGCGGTCGAGGTGCAGCGTATCTTGCAGCGATACAAGGAATTGGAGCAGATCATCGCGATACTGGGCATGGATGAGCTGTCCGAGGACGACAAGAAGATCGTCGGGCGCGCTCGGCGTATTCAGCGCTTCATGTCGCAACCATTCGCGGTTGCCGAGGAGTTTACGGGAACGCCCGGCAAGTACGTGAAGCTGGAAGAGACGATCTCGTCTTTCGAGCGGCTCGTGTCCGGAGAGTTTGACGCGTTGCCAGAGCAGGCCTTTTTTATGGCGGGTGGGATCGACGACGTCGCGAAGAATGCGGAAAAGCTTGCCCAAAGTTGATAGGAGCCGACCTCGGTCGGTCCAGCCGGAGCCGCAATGCGCGTCGCGGTGATCTCGCCGGATCGCGTGCTGTTCGACGGCGACGCATCGTCAGTCGTTGCGCCGGCATTTGACGGAGAGGTCGGCATCTTGCCGCGTCACGCTCCCATGGTCACCCTGCTCGGCAAAGGTGTGCTTCGCTTGGATGGAGGTAGTCGGCAGTTCACTGTAGCCGGGGGCTTTCTGCAGGTCGCGGACGACACGGTGCGAATAATCACTGAATCGGCGACCGAATCGAGCGCGGGGCCCACGACGGGATGAATCGCGGCGCGCGTCGGGCTGCGCCGTGGCTCGTGGCCGTGATCGTCGCCATTCCGGCCGCATCTCGCAGCGCGTCCGCGCAGGCGTGGAACTACCCTGCGTTCCAGCAGTCGCACGTGGTGAGCCGCGAATTCAACTTCGGCATCGCTGATGGCGGCGATGTAGGAACCGATTTCCTGTTCCAGTGGCGCGAGGGACTCACACCGCTGGAGCAACTGTCTCTCGACGCGGGCTTCGCCGCGCCCAAGGCGCATCGCAGCGGCATCGGGTTTTTCGGCGGGCAATACGGCTACCAGCTCATGCCTTCGAACCCTCAATTACCGATCGAGATGCTGGGAGTAGGCGGCTTTAACGTTGCGTTCGGCGGAGGCGACGTCTTTTTTCGTATACCGGTTGGCGTCTCGGTCGGACACAAGTTCGGGCTTGGCCAGGAGGCCGCTTTCACTCCGTTTGCGCTGCCGCGCATTGGGCTGGATTTCTGCAACCAGTGCGGCACCGCTCGACGCGGTCGCGCGGAGCTGGGGGTCGGCACGGATCTGGGATTCAACCTCGACCTCACGGCGCGAATCGCTCTGCGCTTTGCCGCTGGATTTGGCGGTACGACCGTCATCTCGCGGGACAACACGTTTGGATTCACCGTTGCCTGGAGCCCGCCAGCCCTCGTCCGTCATTGATTCGTGCTTCCCACGGTAGCTGATACGATCGATTCCATCCGCGCACCATTCGTAGCGCGGGGCGAATTGACGGTCACATACTGCAGCTTTGTTCGCTTCGCCAAGATCGAGGGGATCTACGGCTGGGAAAAGCTCGACGCCGTGATCGAGACTGCCGCGCGCGCCGTGCAGAGCCTCCCCGAAAGCAAGGCCGGCGATGGCGCGCGTGGTTTTTCGCGCGCGGCGGTCTCGTACCCGCATGATGGCGATATCGTCTTCCTGCACGTTCCTGCGGCGGGCCAGGCCGCGGCCGATGATCAGAGCGTGACCGCGCTCGCGAGTCGAGTGCAGCGGCTGGTGGCAGATCACATTGTGGCCGAGCACGGGGAGGACATTGCCGCGCTGGTAGAGGTATACGCTGGCCGAGCGCACGTAGTCGCCGACCCCAAAGTGCGATATGAACGACTCGTCTATCGCGGAATTCGCGAAGCCGCGAACGCGGCCAAGAGCCTCGAGCAGCGCGAGCGCGCGCGCAAGGTAGGTGAGCTGCGCGAGAGCCTGCGTCAGCGGGCCATCTACATCGACTATCACCCAATAGTCGTGGCCGAGAGCGGGCAGGTGTTCGGTTACGAAGCGCTTGCGCGCGGAGTGGCGCGGTCGCTACGGAGCCCGGAGGTGATGTTTGAGGTCGCGGCCGACGCGGACTTGATCTGGCAGCTGAGCCGTCTTTGCCGCAGCAAAGCCATCGAAGGGCTGAAGACACAACTGGGGCCCGACGAGATGCTCTTCCTAAACGTGGACCCTCATGACTTCGACGATCCGGAGTTCACCGATATCGGAGCTCACGACCCGCGGCGCGTCGTCATTGAGATCACCGAGCGGACGGCGATCAAGGATTATCCGCGGATTCGCGAACGGCTGCGCAGGTTTCGCGAGCGTGGCTACCGTTTCGCCGTGGACGACGCGGGAAGTGGCTACGCTGGGCTTGGCTCCATCGCCAACCTGCAGCCGGATTTCATCAAGCTGGACATGTCGCTAATCCACGGGATCGACAGCAACGCCAGTAAACAGCGACTCGTTGAGACGATGGTTCGCTTCGCCAATCAGGAGGGCGCTCGGGTGATTGCGGAAGGCGTCGAGCGCGCGGAGGAATTTGCCGCTGTGAAGCGACTCGGCGTGCACCTCGTGCAGGGATTTTTCCTGCAACCTCGCGATGGCAGCGGCTCATCCGGCTACAAGAGTCTTTCGACCAAGGTTACGGACTTGTCGACTGCGCCGAGTCCGTGACGGACGACTTCTCGAGCGCGCTCACCCACGGCACGACGCACGTGAGGCGTCCCCACCCAGGTGAGGCATTGAGTTGCCAGTTCTGCGGCCGTCCGAACGCGATGGCCCGCGCGCGCGTCGAGTAGCAGCTCGGCGTCCCGGCTCGACTCAGATCGTGGACCGATCAGCACGGGGACTCCACACGCCGCCGGCTCGAGAACGGAGTGAAGGCCAGCTTTGTGAAACCCTCCGCCAACGTAGGCCACGTCGGCCAGCGCGTACAGGTCGGCCAGAACTCCGACGCGATCAACCAAGATCAGGTCGGGCGCCCTAGCGTGCTGAGGCGAAATGTTCGCGCTGTCGGTATCGGTGCCCGTCAGGCGTCCCAACCGCGCGTGCCGCGCACCGCACGAATCGGCCCATTGCTCCAAGGCGCGAAGGCGCGACTCCGTGGGCTCGTGCGGGGCGACGATCAAGCGAAGCGGAACATCTCGCGCTCGCACCGCGTCCCACCCCTCGAGCAACACCCTCTCATCCGAGGGCCACGTCGAGCCCGCAACCAGCGTGCATTGCCTCGCCCACTCGGGAGAGCGAGCGGCGGCTATCAGCGCGCGACCAGATTCGAGCGCATTTTGCGCCCGTGCCCAGACCTGGTCGTATCGTGTATCGCCGGTGACGGTGATGGCCTGAGCCGGGACGCCGAGCGCGACGAGCCGGTCGCCGTCAGCGTTGGATATGGCGCCCACCGCGCGCATGGCGGCATGGGCGTCGCGCAGGAGCGCCGCGGCGGCTCGAGTGCGACGACTCGAGTGAGCGGCCATCGTCGCGCTTATCATGCCCAGGCGCACGCCGCGAGCCGCCGCGCGCTCCGCGAGAAGCGGCCAAACGTCGAGTTTGGCGAAGACCAACGCCGTCGGGGAGAGCGCCGCCAGCATCGCGTCCGCGGCCATTGCCGTGTCCAACGGCAAGTAGTCCGCGACGTCCACCACTCCCTGCTCTCTCAGCGTTTGCGCGAAGTGCTCCGCGCTGGGGGAAAAATGCGTGTAGGCGACTTGCAGTTCTGGCCGCGTGCTGCGCAGCCGCTCGAGAACCACCCGCGCCTGCAGTCC
>Ga0073928_10004801_pt1 | contig 19535 bp, 17 predicted proteins | sample PaiPotPPA55metaG_FD_76969 | JGI IMG/M metagenome (GOLD analysis project Ga0073928, IMG submission 76969) | Iron sulfur acid spring bacterial and archeal communities from Banff, Canada, to study Microbial Dark Matter (Phase II) - Paint Pots PPA... ...
GCTGATCTCCATTGGAACTCCTCAAGCGAGTCCTCACCGCCGTCGTCCTAATCCCCATCGTCCTGATTCTGGTCCTGCGCGCCCCCGTCCCAGTGCTGGCATTGGTGACCGCAGCCGTTGCCCTGCTCGCAATTCATGAACTGCTCAAGCTCTCCGAAGCCTACGCAATCCGCCCCCAACGTTGGCCCACCTACATCTTCGTCGGACTTTTTTTTCTCGTCATCGCGATCCCCAGCGCCACCCCGCTCCTCTCAACTTCGGGATTCGCCTATATCGCCCTATCCGCCGCAGTTCTCGCCCCGTTTCTCTTCCTCTCAATCGGAATGCGTCGCGCCGAACTCGCCTCCGCCTTCCCCGCCGCCATGGTCTCCACCTTTGCATTCGCCTATACCGCCCTGCCCCTGGCTTGCCTGGTGCAACTTCGCGAGCAGTGGCAAGGCAGCTTCTATCTTCTCTATCTGTTGCTCCTTGTCTGGGCCGGAGACGTTTTCGCCTACTTCATCGGCAAATCCATCGGCCGCCATAGCATGTCCCCCCGCGTCAGCCCGAAAAAAACCTGGGAAGGCGCCATCGCCTCGGTGATGGCCAGCGTAGCCGTCGGCCTCCTGATGTTCCACTACTCGCTCCCCATCAGCACCGCTCTGCTCCACGCCCACCTGATCGAACTCCGCGAGGGCATTTTCAATAACCAACAGCCTTCCCTAATTCCCGTCATCGTGCTCTCCGTAGTCCTAAACATCGCCGCCCAACTCGGAGACCTCGTCGAATCCCTGATCAAGCGCGGCGCCGACGTAAAAGATTCCGGCGCCCTCCTCCCTGGCCACGGCGGCATGTTCGACCGCATAGACGCACTCCTCTTCGCCGCACCCGTGTTGTGGTGCTACGCCGCCTGGCGCGTACTGATGCAGTGAAAGGGTGGAAACTAGCATGATATTCTCGGATTGACGAATGCCAGGAGGAAGGCATGACGCGGTTGGATCGCATCACCCAAGACGCCCGCGTGATGGGAGGAAAGGCCTGTATTCGCGGCATGCGGGTCACGCTTGGCATGATCGTGGGCCAAATCGGAGTCGGGCGTACGATCGAAGAGATATTGACTGACTATTCTTATCTGGAGCGCGAAGACATTCTCCAAGCGCTTCGTTACGCCGCCTGGCTCGCCGAAGACCGCGAGGTCGTCGTGCCTCGCGCATGAAGCTTCTGATTGACATGAATTTATCGCCGCGCTGGATTGGCTTGCTAAACCACGCAGGATGGGAAGCCGTGCATTGGTCAACAGTCGGTAGTGCCACTGCCGCAGACTCAGAAATCATGGCCTTTGCGGCTGAGAACGATTACGTCGTCCTCACTCACGATCTGGACTTCAGTGTAATTCTTGCAGCCACCCACGGCGAAAGACCCAATGTCGTCCAGCTACGGACTGAGGATGTCAGCGCTCAGGCGATCGGAAGACACGTTATTGCCGCTCTTCAGCACATGAAGGCTGAGTTGGAAGCGGGTGCATTGCTGACTGGTGACCTACTTCGTACCCGCGTTCGCTTGTTGCCGTTAAGAGCCGAAGATGAATCGCAAATTCGCGGAACTCTCCCGCCCAATCCTCTACCTAACCATGTGTAGGATTACCCCATGACCGCAATGCGCATCTGCTCTCTCCTCTGGACCCTCCTCGGCATCGTCTGGCTCATAGCCTGGCTCCGGACCAAAACCACCCAGGAGCGCGCCCCCTTCGGGTCCCGCCTTCTTTACAGCGTCCCAGTTACCATCGCCTTCTATCTGCTGTTCGGCGATAACATGCCCTTCGCATGGCTGCAATCCCGCATCATCCCTAAAAATATCTATATCGAAACCTCAGCTGTCATCCTGACTGCGCTCGGAATCGCATTCGCCATCTGGGCCCGTTTCTACATCGGACAAAACTGGAGCAGCGCCGTAACCATCAAGGTCCACCACAAACTAATCCGCACCGGCCCCTACGCCTGGGTCCGCCATCCGATTTACTCCGGCCTGATACTGGCCATGATCGGCACCGCGCTAGCCCGTCGCGAACTCCGCGGCCTGCTCGCCCTCGTCCTGCTGTATCTCGGATTCAAAATCAAAAGCCGAATGGAGGAAGAATTCATGCACAAAACCTTCGGCCCCGAATACGAAGACTATTCAAGATCAACCGACGCCCTGATCCCCCGCCTCCACCTTTAATCTCCGCATCGCTTACCTACCCCAGTAGGAAGGCGCGTTTCTAGCAGCATGTATGTGAAGTACCGCACGCTGGGTTCCTGAATGGGCGGAATTGTCGGCGCAGTTATCGGGCTGCTCGTGGCCACATTTGGATTTCTTGTGATGAGAAATCCGATGCGGTTGGCCCTTCTTGCGCCCGGGCAGGAAGGTTACTATCAGCGCTTGGTGCTGGACACCTCTTCGCGCAATGGACTGCGTATGCTCGGAGCGCTGGTTTGCGTAGTTGGAGCCGTCATCATGACTGCAGCCCTGGGCGGAGTTCTTAAGTTGAATTTTCTAAAATCCCAACCTGACAGGCTCCTGATACTGCTGTGGTTGATCTTTGCCGGTGCCTTCGTATCGGGGTTAGTGCAAACCGTGAAGCAAACCATCAAAGGGGAATTATTCGACTGGGTTCGAGTATGGAGGACGGGGGTGGAGCTAGGGCCGATGGACGTTTGCCCCGCCGTCACGCCCAAGATGCAAAAAGAGGCGCGGATCTTCACGACAGCCCTGTTAGTCCTTATCTCTGTGAGCGTTTCCGCCTCCGCACTTCGCTGAAACCCGCCCAACTCCCGAAGCCCGAAGCCGCCTTTCTAGTACCATATCCCTATCCATGAAACACCTCGCCATCCTGGGTTCAACCGGAAGCATCGGCCGCAGCACCCTAAGCGTCGTCGAATCCTTTCCCGACCGCTTCCAAGTGGCCACCCTAGCTGCCGGACGCAACCTCGACCTAGCCTTCGACCAAGCCCAACGCTGGCGTCCCCAGATAATTTCCGTTGCCACCGAATCCGACGCCGCAATCCTAAAATCAAAACTGAATTCGACTAGCACAGAAGTCGTATCCGGGCCCGAGGGTGCCGTCCGCGTCGCCACCCATCCCGACGCTGATTTCGTAGTCAGCGCCATCGTTGGCGTGGCGGGGCTTGAAGCCACTTACGAAGCCGTCCGCGCCGGCAAAACCGTCGGCCTGGCCAACAAAGAATGCCTGGTCGCCGCTGGAGAACTCATCACCGCCGAAGCCCGCCGCCAGGGCAAGCCGCTCCTCCCCATCGACAGCGAGCACAACGCCGTCCACCAATGCCTCCGCGGAGGCCGCATGCACGAAGTCCACCGCATTTGGCTCACGGCGTCTGGCGGCCCGTTCCTCAATACTCCCAAATCCAAATTTGCCGATATCACCATCGAGCAGGCGTTAAACCATCCCACCTGGAAAATGGGCAACCGCATCACCATCGACTCCGCCACCCTCATGAACAAAGGCTTCGAGGTCATCGAAGCCTGCCGTTTGTTCAACTTGCCGCCCGAGCAAATCAGCGTCATCGTGCATCCCCAATCCACCATCCATTCCCTGGTAGAGTTCGTGGACGGCAGCATCCTCGCCCAACTCTCCGTGACCGACATGCGCCTCCCCATCCTCTACGCCCTGACGTATCCGGATCGAATCGCCTCCGACCTGAACTTTAGCCTGAGTGACTTAAGGCATCTCGATTTCTTCCCCCCTGACGTGGAAAAATTCCCTTGTCTAGGTCTGGCGTATGAAGCAGCCAAAGCAGGAGGCGGAAAAACCGTTGCCTTGAACGCCGCCGACGAAGTTGCAGTTTCGGCGTTTTTGGACGGCAGCATCCGGTTTCAGGAAATCTCCGTAGTAATAGATGAAGTGGTTTCCGAAACGCCGCTGGGCAGTTTGGAATCTATAAGAGAGGTGCTAGCCGTGGACCACAGTGCCCGCGACCGCGCCCGCGAGAAAGTAGCCGGCATGTCCAAGAAAGTGCCTGCCGGAATGCACCACAATTAACTGGAGTTTATGACTCAACTTTTCTTCTACATCGTCCCCGTCGCCGTTATCCTCGGTTTCATGATTTTGATCCACGAATTCGGCCACTATGCTGTGGCCAAGCTTCTCGGAGTCCGCGTAGAACAATTCGCCATCGGATTCGGCAAGCGCCTCATCGGTTTCCGCAAAGGCGAAACCGAGTACCGCATCAACGCCATCCCGCTCGGCGGTTACGTAAAAATGAGCGGCGAAAATCCGACGGACGCGCACACCGGGGATCCCCGCGAGTTCATGTCCCACTCCCGCTGGCACCGTTTCCTGATCGCCATCGCCGGTCCGGCCATGAATATTATGTTCGCGGTATTTCTCCTTACAGTTGTGTACAAGGAGCATTACGAGATCCCTGTATTCTGGGACCAGCCCGCCGTCATCGGCTGGGTCGATCCCAAATCTCCTGCCGCAAAAACGGTTGCGCAACCCGGCGATCGCATCATTCAAATCGATGGGGTCCAAGACCCTACTTGGCAGCAAGCCGAGGAGCGAGCCTGGCTCAGCCCCAGTCAGCCTCTCCCTTTCACTGTCCAGCGTGGCGCTCAGACCATTCACGGATCAGTAGTGCCGGCCGCCAAGACAAGCTCTGAAATTGGCTCCGCCGGCTGGTTCCCCAACGAGCCCGTGATCGTTACCGACCTTGAGCCCAATATGCCGGCCGCAAAGCTTGGTTTGCGTGAAGGAGACAAGATCGTCTCCGTTGATGGACAGCCGCTCCCTTCGATTCACACCATGATCGATCGCTTGCAGCAGTCCAAAGACAAGCCCGTGCAACTTGATGTTATCCGCGATGGCAAGTCTCTCACTTTCACAGTTGCTCCTGTTCTTTCCACTTCCGCCGATGGCAGCGAGAAACAGTACCGCTTAGGATTCAGGAACCTTACCCAGACCAAAATCAGTGTTCTCACACTTCCTGAAGCGTTCCATCACTCCTTGGAAAACAACAAGCACTACTCGGTAATGCTTCTTGAACTGGTCGGAAAAATGATTCACGGAAAGATGCTGAAATCCGTCTCCGGCCCCATCGGTATCGCCCAACAAGCTGGCGCCGCCGCGCAGGAGAAAGGCTGGCTCCCACTCCTTGAACTGACCGCCGGCATCAGCCTCAATCTCGGCATCTTCAACCTGCTCCCCATCCCCATCATGGACGGCGGGGTGATCCTGCTCCTCTTCATCGAAGCCCTGATGCGGCGCGACATTAGCCTGCAAATCAAAGAACGCATCTACCAGGCCGCGTTTGTCTTCCTGATACTCTTCGCCGCCATGGTCATCTACAACGACATCGCCAAGACCATCGCGCAACGACTCCCCTAAGAGTGCGCCTTAAGCTCTCAGCCATCACCTAAGAAACCCTGTCATCCTGAGCTGCGAAGTCGAAGGACCTCGCGTTCGCTTGCGCGGAGATAGACCTGAAAGGGAATTCTCACGATGGCCCCGCCGGGTGCCCCGTCCTTCTCGCGTCCTTTGAGAGAGGGCGGGCTTTTCCTCGGACCCTGCGCAAATCTCCGGCTCAGTCATCCCAACCGACGTTGTCAGCCGCGAAGCGGCGCAAGATTAAAGCCCACGGCGCAAGCCCTGGGTTAGTGCGGGGAGATCCGCCCAGCCCCAAAGGGGCGAAAGTTTCCATTGCCCGCGATGTTGACCGCCTGATCTTGGCGAGATACAACGTATCTCATGCAAAACACAACCACGGAAATGGTCCACGTCCGCATCGACCGCCGCGTTAAAGAGCGCGCTTCGAAGACCCTGGCCGCAATGGGCCTCTCCGTTTCCGACGCAGTCCGCGTCCTGCTGACCCGTGTGGCAGCGGAGAAAGCCCTGCCCTTCGAGGTAAGGGTCCCAAATGCCGCAACTGCCGCGGCCATGCAGGAAGCGCGCAAAGGCCACCTGCCCGCTTTCGCCCCCGTCTCCGCTTTGATGGCCGACCTGAATCCGAACGACTGAGCGAACCAACGCCTTCCGCAGCGACTTCAAACGCGAGAAGCGAGATCAACATCGCCGCGGCCTGGAAGCCATGGTCTCATCCATCGTCTCGCTACTGGTAGCGGACAAACCGCTAAACGAAAAGCATCGCGACCACGCCCTGAGCGGTGAGTGGCGTGACCACCGAGAATGCCATCTCAAACCCGATTGCTGCTGATCTATCGCAAACCGGATTCCGAAGTCTTACAATTAGTCCGTTTGGGTTCGGGCAGCGAGCTCTTTGGGTGATGGTCTTCTAACTTGTTTTCTGCTCGACTTCGGTTCCTGTCGTCGTACATATTCCTCAGTTCGACTCTTCGGCTCGTGTCTGCATTCCTGCTGTCCGTTGCTTTCCTGGAACTTGCGGCCAGAATCGTCGGGGCACTTCAATGGCTTGGTTGCTCTGCTTGCATACCTATTCGGAATTGGCCTAGGAGGATCGGAGTCGTCGTTGGGCTGACTCTGGCCCGGGCGTTAAATCGGCGCATCTGGCCAGACATCTCTCTCGGTGCCGAATCAAAGGCTCCTGACGGCTGATGCCTAATAGACGTCATCCCCAATCTGCTAAAATGAAGCTTCCATGCCCCTGATTCAGCGCCGCAAATCCGTAACCTGCACCATCGGCGCCGTCCGCGTCGGCTCCGATGCACCAGTTGTAGTGCAGTCCATGACCAATACCGACACCGCCGACGTGTCGAGCACGGTCGAGCAGGTCGCCGCCCTTGCCCGCTCCGGGTCCGAACTCGTCCGCGTCACCGTCAACAACGAAGACGCCGCCGCCGCCGTTCCCCACATCGTCGAAAAATTGGCCAAGCAGAACATCCATGTCCCCATCATCGGAGACTTCCACTACAACGGACATCTCCTGCTCAAGAAATATCCGGCCTGCGCTCAGGCGCTCGCCAAGTACCGAATCAATCCCGGCAATGTCAGCGTCGGCCGCAAAGACGACACCAACTTCGGCACTATGGTCCAGGTAGCCGTCGAAAATCAGAAACCCGTCCGCATCGGCGTGAACTGGGGATCGCTCGACCAATCCCTCCTCACCCGCATGATGGACGAAAACTGTCGTTTGTCCGACCCCAAAGACGCCCGCGAAGTCACCATGGAAGCCATGGTCGTCAGCGCTTTGAACTCCGCTGCCATCGCCGAAAAATACGGCCTCCGCCCCGATCAGATCATCCTCAGCGCGAAAGTCAGCGGCGTCCAGGATCTCGTAGATGTCTATCGCTCGCTCGCGAGTCGCTGCGATTACGCACTCCATCTCGGCCTCACCGAAGCCGGTATGGGCGCGAAAGGAATAGTCTCCTCCAGCGCAGGTCTCTCGATTCTTCTACAAGAAGGCATCGGCGACACCATTCGCGTTTCTCTCACTCCCGCGCCCGGCGGCGATCGCTCCGAAGAAGTCCGTGTCGCCCAGCAAATTCTGCAATCCCTCGGAATCCGCAGCTTCACTCCCCAAGTCACCGCCTGCCCCGGCTGCGGACGCACCACCAGCACCTTCTTCCAGGAAATGGCCGAACAAATCCAGTCTTACCTCCGCGAACAAATGCCGTCCTGGAAAGAACGCTACTCTGGCGTCGAAGAAATGAAAGTTGCGGTCATGGGATGCGTGGTCAACGGCCCCGGCGAATCCAAGCACGCCAACCTCGGCATCTCGCTACCGGGCACCTTCGAAGAACCAAAAGCGCCGGTTTACGTCGACGGTCGCTTATTCACCACTCTCCGCGGAGACAAAATCGTCCCTGAATTCATTACCATCCTCGACGAATACGTTGACTCCCACTACGCCAAGTCCGAATCCCAAGTCCCCGTCTAACCTCAGTATCCAAGTAAAAATCTGGGTGTCATTCCGAATCGGCGAAGTGGAAGCTTCGCAAAGCGAAGCTCCCACGCAGTCGAAGGCCCCCTACCCCCTGTCCCAATCCCAGCGGCGCAAGGGAATCCTCCCCGCGATCCCTCGCTCCCAAACGCTGTCGTCCCGACAGAAGCGCTTTGTGGCCCTCTGTGGTAAATGCCTTTTTAGAACGCCACCAATTTCCCCTCCTCCGCACCCCTGCGATACCATTAAGAACGGCCCGCAAGGAGACTCATGGCGACCGTAACCCACACCAACACCGCTCTCCCTCTAACCCAAAACGAACACCTCCTTCGCTGGGTCGAGAAGATGTCCGAACTTACCCGCCCCGCGCAAATTCATTGGGTGGACGGTTCTCAGGAAGAATACGGCCAGCTCTGCGAAGAAATGGTGTCCAGCGGAACCCTAATCCGCCTCAATCAAAAACTTTGGCCCGGATGTTTCCTGGCCCGCTCTCATAAAAGCGATGTCGCCCGCGTCGAAGACCGCACTTTTATCTGCTCTCTTTCCAAAGACAGCGCCGGCCCCACCAACAACTGGGAAAATCCCTACGAGATGCGCCGCAAGTTGCGCATCCTCTTCCGCAATTCCATGAACGGACGCACCATGTACGTCCTCCCCTTCAGCATGGGCCCCATCGCCTCCCCCATGTCGCAGATCGGCGTCCAACTCACCGATTCCCCCTACGTCGTCGCCAGCATGAGAATCATGGCCCGCATCGGCCTCCCCGTCTTCAAAGAAATTGACAAAGATTACAAACGCGTTGTCCCCTGCCTGCACAGCGTAGGCGCGCCGCTCAGGCCCGGACAGAAAGACGTCCCTTGGCCCTGCAATGACGAAAAGTACATCGTCCACTTCCCCGAGACCCGCGAGATCTGGTCTTACGGCTCCGGCTACGGCGGCAACGCCCTTCTAGGAAAAAAATGTTTCGCCCTCCGCATCGCCTCCAACATGGCCCGCGACGACGGTTGGATGGCCGAACACATGCTCATCGTCGGCGTTGAAGATCCCAACGGCGAAAAAACTTACGTTGCCGCCGCCTTCCCCAGCTCGTGTGGTAAAACCAATTTCGCCATGATGGTCCCTCCCGAGGAATTCAAATCCAAAGGCTGGAAAATCTGGACCGTCGGCGACGACATCGCCTGGATCACTCCCGATGCCGAAGGCCGCCTGCGCGCCATCAATCCCGAAGCCGGTTTCTTCGGAGTCGCTCCCGGCACTTCCGTCAAGACCAATCCCAACGCCATGGCTGCGCTCTCGAAGAACAGCATCTTCACCAACGTCGGGCTTACTCCCGAAGGCGGCGTGTGGTGGGAAGGCATGACTGACCAGCCTCCCGCCGAATGCACCGACTGGCAAGGCAATCCCTGGACCCCCGAAATGGCCAAGAAGACCGGCGCCAAAGCCGCTCATCCCAACGCCCGCTTCACCGCTCCCGCCAAACAATGTCCGACCATCGATTCCGCCTGGGAAGATCCCACCGGTGTCCCCATCAGCGCCATCATCTTCGGAGGCCGCCGCGCCCAGACCATCCCTCTCGTCTATCAGGCATTCAACTGGAGTGCCGGAGTTTACGTCGGCGCCACCATGGGTTCAGAAATGACCGCCGCCGCCGCCGGCGAAGTTGGCAAGGTCCGTCGCGATCCCATGGCCATGCTCCCCTTCTGCGGATACCACATGGGCGACTATTTCCGTCACTGGATCAAAATGCAGCGCTCATTGAGCATGACCCCGCGCATCTTCCACGTGAACTGGTTCCGCAAAGACGCCAACGGAAAATACCTGTGGCCCGGCTACCGTGACAATTTCCGCGTCCTCAAATGGATCGTTGACCGTGTCCACGGCCGCACCCGCACCAAAGAAACCCCCATCGGCTGGACTCCCTTCTACGAAGACATGGACTGGACCGGCCTGAATTTCCCCAAAGAGACTTTCGACGAGTTGCAAACCATCGACCGCCCCGCCTGGAAACGCGAAGTCATAGACCACGAAGAACTGTTCATCCTGCTCCACGCCCACCTCCCCCCCGAATTAATCTACGAGCGCGAGCTCCTGATCTGTCGGCTGTAATTCGTTAGTGAAGTGATCTAGCGGGTGCGCGTGCCCCATCTTTCTCGCGCCTGTCGCGAGAAGGGTGGAGCTCTTTTCTCGCGGCTCCTCAATCCTTGTCATCCGTGAGCGAAGTTGTCGTTCGCGAAGCGAGCGACAACGCAGTCGAAGGACCCCTTGTAGCTCCGTGCCACCAGCGGCTTCACCAGGAATTTCCACCACGCTTGGGCGCTCCGACCTCTCCACTTTCGCGGGCGGGGGTGATGGCTCACAAATACGCCCTCCCCACCTTAATCCTCCCGGCGCGAATCGCCTTCCTGAACCCCTCATAATCCTTCGTAGTCTGCTCCGCATAACTCATCGAAAATTTCCCCAGCGCCTTATCAAACCGATCATTCGGCCCCAAATACCCCGCCAGCACTGCCGGATCCCCCGACCGCGCATGCCCTCGCGCCAGCACTTCGCCGCACGTAGTCGCATATTCAGTCAGCCCCGCGCCCCGCAAATCCGTGTTCTCAATCGAGCCCTTATGGTCATTCAACTGCCGCACCAGGTAATCCGCTTTCCCCATCGAAGTCCATCCCAAAAGAATGTCGGGCTGCGCCTGCAGCATTCTCTGCCCATGGACCACCCGCTCACCCTGATGGATCGTCGTTTCTACCGACTTCACGTAAGGCGCATACGCCGACGCCACCGCCTCCTTCACCTGCAAAAATAACGGATCACCCACGCCATCTCCCGCAAAATGTAGGACCACATAATCGTGCAGCGCCACGCTGCCCGTCCCCACAATCTTGAATGCCACACCCACCGCCCGGTAAAAACTCAACAGATGCAGGCCCGCCGGAGACAACGTCTCCCGATAACTCTTCAGCGCCTTCAACACTTCCCGCACCCGCGACTTCGGCGGATGCGTCAGCACCGGCTTCATTTCTCGAAACATCCGCGGCTTGCCCCGCGCGACCGTCATTCTCGCCAGACTGTGCATCGGCGTCGCCCGCTCCGCCCGCTCCAGAACAGACGCCCCTGGCCGCCCGAAAAATTGCCGGTGAATCCGGCAGTGTGCTACTTCCAGGCAAGTCATCCAGCAATACTCCGCCATTTTTCTGCGATACATTTCCGCGCACGCCAGCACTGCCTCATGGCACGCCCGATCAGAGTTTTGCGCCTCCCGCCCCGCCAGCACCAGGCTCGTCCCCAACCGCTTCAGGTCCCATTCCCACGGAGCACGAATCGTCTCATCAAAATCGTTGATATCGAAAACCAGCCGCCCATCCGTGCCTGCAAACGCTCCCAGATTGCGAACATGCGCATCCCCGCAGATTTGCACCGTGATACCGCTCGACCGCATGGCCGCCAAATCCGCCGCCATTACCGGAACGTTTCCGCGAAAATATCCGAACGGCGACGCCGCCATTCGCGCCATCTTGATCGGCACCAGCGATGCAATCCGCTTCCGGTTCACCGCCAGAATGATTTCAACGGGATCGTGCTTCCGCTGCTTTGCGTCCCACACCGCATGGTCAGACCGCTTCAACTTCCGCCGCTGATTCCGCCCAAACTCGATCCGCTCCCGCGTCCCCGCACTAGGCCTAACCATTCGCTCCTCCCACTCCCCCTCGTCAACAAAACGCATCTGTCATTCCGAGAAAAACTCTGTCATCCCGAGCGAAGCCAAGTCATTCGCAACGCGAATCGCTTGGCGCAGTCGAGGGACCTGCTTTTGCCGGCACGGCCCACCCTGTCGGCAAACCAGCAACCCGATGTCATTCCGAATCGCCACAGGCGAAGAGGAACCTGCTGTTCGCCTGCAGCGCCACAAATGCCCAGGTTTCCACACAACCCCAAAAGCCCTTGTCATCCTGAGAGGTTGTGACTTTTTTGATTTCCCATAAAATCCGGTGTTGAAAACAAAAAAACTTACACACGGAAAAATCGCGGAAATTCAATAAAGTCACAAACTCTGAGCGAAGTGGGAGCTTCGCAGAGCGAAGCCCCACGCAGTCGAAGGACCCCTACCCGCTATCCCCACCCCGCCGAGTGAGAATTCTCCCCGCATCGAATTCACCCCAGAAAGGCCCAGTGCACTCTGTAGTTAAGGTCTTGATCTCCTTACCGGCTCATCACCATGGCATGCACCGGAGCCGCCGCCCTAACTCCCGGAAACGCCTCATCCCCCTTAACAATCCGCCACAAAACTCTGTTGAACACCGCATCATCCACCCGGTCCGCCGCGCTGAAGTCCAGCCCCTCAGACATCGTCGCCCCGACACCCCGCGCCGCATTCATTTCGTTCAAATCCATCTGTGCCGCCTCCGCCGTCCACGGCGAGACGTCCGGAGTCTCCGAGAACACATCTGCCAGTGGCCGGCTGAAATAGTCGTATTTCGACAACCGATCCAGCCCCAGAATGTCCTCGATAGCCGCCACTACGTCCGTAGTATTCGCAAACCGGTGAATCGTCCCCGCCCGGTTGTAGGCGGAAATCACCAGAAACGGTGAACGGTGTGAATCCACATGGTCCGGTCCTGACTGCGAATCATCTTCCAGCACAAAAATGACCGTGTCGCGCCAGAATGGAGATTTCGACAATGCCTCCACAATCCTTCCCAACGCCAGATCATTGTCCGCCACCAGTGCCTTAGGCGTCCGAAACCCTTTCGCACCGCCCGCCGTGTGGTCGTTCGGCAAATGAAGAATTTCAAGCTGCGGCATTTGTTTTTTCTCGACGAACTGCTTGAACTCCGCCAGCCAGACATCCGCCCTCACCTGGTCTGAAACCGCCAGATTGAACGGCGGATACGCCATGTTGATGTCCCCCGCCAGCCCCCGTCGTTCAGTGGCGGACCACCCTGCCTCCTTCGGATTGTTTACCATCTCTCCGTAGTCGCGAAAACTGATGCCCTTCTTCTTCGCCAGATTCCACAAAAAACCATTCCCTGGCTCATCAATTTCTTCGCTGTCGATATCAGACCGTCGGTCCGAGTACGCCGAGTGCACCGTCTTCTCGTCATAGTCGGTAACGTACGCTGCCGTGGACCAGATATGCCCTTGCGAACTCACTTCCGCGTTGGTAAAAAACCGGTCAAACAATCCGAAACGCAGCGCCAGCGAATGATGGTTCGGCGTTATTGTCTGTCCGAAAAACACCAGCCCCGCATCGCCATCCCCTTCCTTCAAGTCGCCAAACACCTGATCGTAGGTGCGATTCTCCTTGATGATGTAAATCACATGCTTGAACGGAGGATATTTCTTGCTCGACCTCGGCTCCTCCCACCGATTCGCCGCCCCAACTCGCCGAGAATATTCCGCAAGGTGCGAAAAAGTGGCTTCCTCTGCCAACGCCCTCAGCGTGCCGTTGAGTTGTCCCAGGTCATACGCCTGCCGGTTCCGGTGAAGTTCCCCTGGAATTGGCCCGTCCGGATTCGCGCGACTCCCGTGTCCTTTGCCACTCAACACCAGCAACTCTCCACCCGAATCAACCACTGCCGTCGGATACCAGTCTGTCGGAATACGCCCCTCGATCCACGCCGTCGAACCTGATTTCGCGACCGTGTTGTGCGCAGTATTTTTCTTGGACGCATCTCCTGAAACATCAAACACAGCAACAGCATTATTGTCCGCTTCCGCCACGAGTAACTTCGATCCATCCTTCGACAAAGCCAGCGCGTTCGGCGTGCTCCCCTCCGCCGGCCCCGCAGGATTTGCGTCGCTGAGATACCGCAGCGCCTTTCCGGCGCCAGTATCCACCACCGCAATCTGGTCCGATCCCGCCAGCGCCACATACAACCGCGACCCCGAAGCATTCGCCACCATCGCCGACGGATGCCGCCCCACCTTTACCTTCCCCGCGCTACTCAACTTCCCATCACTGCCCTGCTTGAACACCGAAACCGTATCCGCTCCCCACGCAGAAACATAAACTCTCCCGTCTGGCGCAACTTCCACCGCATACGGATAGTGATCGGTAGCCAATCTCTCCGCCACCTTCTGCGTGGTCAGGTCAACAACCGCAATGTCGTCCCCGACATTCTCCGCCACATACAAATAATTCCCGCGCTGCGACACCGCCAGTCCCGCCGGATATCGCGACCCGGTCTTGTCGGCCTTCTGTTGGCCCAGCACAATCTTGCGCACAAATTTCGCCACTCCGTTTTCCCAGGAGTAACAAAATATCGAGTCGTCGTTCCCTCCGGACACGTACAACTCCTTCCCATCCCTCGAAAACGCCACTCCCAGAAACGCAGCGTCTTGCTCCAGTGTCTGCGTCACCCGCCGTGACTTCAGGTCCACAATCTGCAGCCCCTGTTCGCGCCACCCACTCAGTACAACCGCAACTCCATCTCCTCCAGGGGCCACCGCCATCCCCAGCGGCACACTGCCCAATTCGACCCCCTCTCCCACAGGATCAAGGTGGACTCCCGTAGCCAAAGGGTCTGTAAATACGGCTCCATCCGCTGCGATCGCTGATGCCGAAACCGCAAGCAGGAAAACAAAACCAACACCAAGTTTGGAGGAAAGAAAGTTGGACATGCCCGTCATTATAAGTGCAGCCGCCACCCTACTCTGCGCCTGCCCCGAGTGACGGGTTCGCCATCAGATAACGACTCTTTAATCTCTGTCATTCACACATCGCTGCTCACACACCTCTGTCATCTTGAGCATTTGACCCGCTTTGTGCGGGTTCAAAGGAAAGGAACATGCGGCCTATGGGGCTGTGCAGGCGAGGTGCGGCAGGGATTATCCTGAATGGCGATCGTGGTACGGGAAGTAAACCGAAGCCGCAATGGTGCGTCAGAGCCCGTTCTTGAGCGGAATTTGGCGTTCGCGAAGCGGACGCCAAATGCAGCCGAAGGACCCCTACCCTCTCTCCCGAACCCACCCGCGTGAAGGGAATCCTCCCCGCGCGCTCCGCCCTCGAAACAGCAGGCAAAGAGAGCCGGCACAAAGGTCACCTCTTCAAGCCTCGCCCCCACTTCCCCGCAATCACGCCGACCACCGCCCACAAAACGCATCCGTACACCGCGTACCACATCGCTTCCTGCCCCGCACTAACCCGCGGACTAAAAATCACCAACGCTCCGGTGGAGCTTATGTGCATCGTCTGCGCCAGCATTACACTTCTTGTGTTCACATACAACCAGGCAATCAACACTCGCATTGCAGTCATCGCCAGAGTAAACGCGAGAAAGAACGGTAACCAATACGCCCCGTGAGGCGACGCTGCTCCCAGGAAATTAATGACCGGCAAGTGCCATATTCCCCAAAACACTCCCAGCACAATTGCCGCCGCCAGTGGATTCCGCTTCGCGCTCATCTGCGGGAACGCGTAGCCCGTCCATCCAATCTCTTCCAAAAAACCTGCCGGCACGCCGAACAAAATCCCAACCCAAAAGTGGTTAGGCGCGAACCCGGGCGCAACCAGTGCCTTCAACGAGAAAAGCACAGCCAAGACCAGCGCCGGCGGAATCAACAACATCCCATACCAACGCGCCGGAACTCGCACCCGCCGCACCCCCGCAAACAGAGGCTTGGCCCCCTCCTTCCCGCTGACAATCCGCGTCATCACGATTCCACTGACGCTCGGACCCAGCAGCATCGCGGGAAACATCAGAATTCCGCTAAGTTTCGAAACCTCCAGCCCACGCAGCAGCGCCGGAGCAGCAACCGCCAGCGCTCCCGTCCACGAAATCGCAAACGTCAGAAGAAAATAGGCAGAAACAGAATGTCGTCGAACAAAGGATTTCGGCTGCCAGGCCCCAACCGCCTGCTCTATCATGGACAAACCTTACACACCAGCAAAGCCTCGCGCAACATCGCATCACAGAAAAGGCGGGAGCTCATCGCTCCCGCCCTAAACGCTTCTCCGACTGACCACTAGCCTCTGCCTCTACTACTTCCCCCCAAACCCCGCAGCTTGCATCGCGTTCTTCGACATATCGCTGGTTGACGAAATGCCTTGCATGCGCAGCTTGAAGTCGTCCGCGTTCGACGCGTTTTCCAGTGCTGTTTCGTAGCCAACCAGCCCTGCTTGGAACAAGTCCCACAGCGATTGGTCGAAGGTCTGCATCCCGTATTGCGAAGTGCCCGCCGAAATCGCGTCCCGCACCGCTCGCGTCTTTTCCGGCACCAAAATACATTCCCGGATATACGCCGTGTTGATCATTACTTCAACCGCTGGAACTCGCCCTTCGCCGTCACTCCGCCTCACCAGTCGCTGACTCACCACCGCGCGCAACACCGCCGCCAACTGCAGGCGGATCTGCTTCTGCTCCGGAGGCGGAAATACCGCAATAATTCGGTTGATAGTTTCCACCGCATCCAGAGTATGCAAAGTCGAGAACACCATGTGGCCCGTTTCTGCCGCATGCAGCGCCGTCCCAATCGTTTCCATGTCGCGCATTTCGCCTACCAGAATCACGTCCGGATCCTGACGCAACGAAGCTCGCAACGCCGTCGAAAAACTCGGCGTATCCACTTCGATTTCCCGCTGGTTCACGTACCCCTTCTTATCGCGATGCAGAAATTCGATCGGGTCTTCAATCGTAATAATGTGTTCTGCCCGCGTAGAGTTCACCCGATCAATCATCGCCGCCAGGGTGGTCGACTTACCCGAACCCGTCACCCCCGTCACCAGCACCAACCCACGCGGCATCTCGCAAATCTGCTCAATTACCTTCGGCAGATACAACTCATCCAGCGCTCGAATCTTAGTCGGGATAACGCGCAGCACCAGCCCCACATTCCCCCGCTGCTGAAACACGTTCACACGAAACCGACCCAACCCCGCCACCCCATAAGCCATATCGATTTCGGAGGTTTCTTTGAATTTTTGTTTTTGGCGGGCGGACATCATGCTGAAGGCCATGGTGAGCATATCTTCGGCGGTTACGCGCGGCTGGTCGGTCAAGGGCACCAGTTCGCCGTCGATTCGGAGGTGGGGATAGTTTCCGACCTTCAAATGCAAGTCGGAGGCTTTGCGCTCCATGGCAATTCGCAGCAGATCATCTATATGCATACGTAAGGGTTCCGGAAACCAGTCTGTATCATGAACTGAATTCGTACCCTGCCCAAGATGACCTAAGTAACGGTCTACCCTCGGCCATGCTCTTTGAGCAACGGAGGCGGAAAACAAAGTCAAAGACGTCGGACAGCAGTGTCCGACCCACACGGGCTTGTTCCGACCCACATGGACTCATTCCGACCCAGACGGGGACTCGGACATTAGGGACCAGGCTTCGCGGAGGTGTTCGTAGCGGCCTCTGCAGACTGGTCCAGTACTCAGTTCCAAGCCCGACTGACTATCGGGGCTGTTTTATTTTGTGCGTTAGCTAAAGGAACCGTGCACCGGAGTCCTCCTATGACCCGTTCTTCCATGCACGCGCCATAAATCGGCCTGTTTCGCCGGAAAGCACGTGGAGGGCTTTAGCGAGGTTCCGGGCACGAGCCTCCGACGAGTTGAGGCGTGAGAGGTAGCGGAGTATCTCCTTTTTACGGCTCGGGATTAGTGCTTTCCAGTACTTCATGGCTTGCGGATTCCCGGCGAGCGCCTGCCTGAACCACGCGGGCATCGGATGTTGGGGGCCGTTTCTATAACTGGGGTCGAAATCGATCTCCGCGGACACACGATCACCCACTACCGTATCGGATGCTTTTCGAACATCGCCGTGCAGGTATAGATAGAAGCTTCCGTCGCCTACCGGCATCAGGTTGATGCGCCATGGCTTTGCGGGCTTGCCATTGATGCGCAGCAGAACCGGAAGTGGCTTGCGCCAGCCCGGCTTGATGGCATTCGCCCGGGCGGCGCTGACGAGGATGAAAGGGTTGACACCTCTGATCTTTATGATCGCAGTGAAACTTAAAGTCGTCATGGGCACCGGTGAAGCTTGCATCGGAGGAGGTGACTTGTTCAATTCAATAATTAATTCTCTAAAATCTCACAATGGAGGGCGTTGGCGCCACCGGCCAAAAGGATGGGTCAAGCCCGGGGCTTCAATTCCACAAATCAATTTACGTAGCAACGAGTGGGCGAAGAATGGGTACGCCCCATCACCGCCTGGATCGCTGGCCCTGAAATCAGCGAGGTAAACAGCGCCATCACTACCAAGGCCACGAACATGCGTTCGCCAATCAGGCCAGCGCGCAGGGCGAGGACGCCGAGAATAATCTCCATGGCGCCGCGGGCGTTCATGGCCAGGCCGACGGCCCAGGACGAGCGCGCGTCCATGCCGCCGAGGCGCGCTCCCCAACTGGCGCCCAGAATTTTTCCCAGGCAGGCGACGGCGATGAGGGTGAGAGTGACTCCGAGACTGAAGTTGGCGGCGAAGTTGGTGCGCAGGCCGATGCTGGCGAAAAAAAACGGGGCGAAAACGTTAGTGACGATTTGGCGGATGTCGGTAGTGATGGCTCCCCAGGCGGCTGCGGCTTCGCCGCGGCTAACAGCAGGTTCCTCGATTGCGCCGGATCGCTGACGCGATCCTGCTTCGCTCCTAATGACAGGGTTTTTTATGGGAATGACAATATCTTTCAGAGGTGTGGCCCCGAGCGCGTCGCCGATGGCGATGGCGATGATGAACGCGCCGAAGATGGCGTGAACTCCGGCGTACTCGGCGAATCCCGCCGCGGCCAGCGTGAGCGCAAAAATGAAACCCAGCACCGCGCCGCGTCCGCTGGTGTGGGTTTGAATCAGGCGAAGAGCCTTGGCGATCAGCCATCGTCCGACCGTCAGCGTCACGGCCACAAAAAGCACAACCAGAATTACGGTGCGTAGGGCGGACGAGCCGGTTTGTACAGCGGCTGAGGCGGTGGGCGTCCCCATCATGCCGAGGACCACGCCAAACAGAATCCATCCCACCAGGTCGTTGAACATGGCGGAGGACATCACTACCGCGCCCAGTTCGGTTTGCAGGAGGCGGAGATCCATAAGAGTTCTGGCGATGACGGGGAGAGCGGAGATGGAAAGCGCCGTGCCTACGAACAACGCAAAGATGATGCGGTTGGCGCCGGGTTCAGCTCCCAGAAAGCGCGGGAAGAAGTCGGCAGCGAGGAATCCAGTGACGAAGGGAAAGATACCGCCCAGGAAGCTGACGAACAACGCGCTTCTGCCCTGCTGGAAGATGCTGCGCAGACTGGTTTCGAGTCCGGCGGCCAGCAGAAAGAAGACAACCCCGAGCGTGGCGACGGTCTCAATCACGATCGGGATGGGGCCGGTGGAAGGAAACAGCGCCGCATACCACTCGGGCCTGAAGTATCCGAGCACCGTTGGGCCCAGCAGGATGCCGGCGGAGATTTCTCCGAGAATGGACGGCTGGCCGAGCCTGTGGATGAACTCGCCAGCAAGTTTGGCCGCGCCCAGCAGAACCGCGAGCGCGAAGAACATGACGGTCAGGTCATTTGCGGTCAGAGCAACAGCGGTGAGGTGATTCACTTGCTTCCCTGCGTTACTGAGTTCTGCTGCAACCGAAGGGTGGCTTCTTTTTGCCGGTATCTTAGTTCTTCTTTCAGGCCGTGTCCCCACTGGATGAGGCGCAGTCCGGCAAACACGGAGTTGATGCCTAGAAACACCGGCCACCAAACTACACCTGCATTGTTCCGCCAGGCGTACCAAAACAGCGGCAGCGA
>Ga0073928_10004803_pt1 | contig 19530 bp, 16 predicted proteins | sample PaiPotPPA55metaG_FD_76969 | JGI IMG/M metagenome (GOLD analysis project Ga0073928, IMG submission 76969) | Iron sulfur acid spring bacterial and archeal communities from Banff, Canada, to study Microbial Dark Matter (Phase II) - Paint Pots PPA... ...
CGAAAGGAGGTCGCGGAGAATCGCCAGAGCCATTGTCCGGTCGCGGCCGATACGAACTACCGCTGAACTTGCGGAGATCATATCAGCCGCGGCCCGGCCAATGAACCAGGCAGAAAGAAGAATTCATCCGGCGACAAAGACTTTCCAGGCACTCCGAATTTACGTAAACAGTGAGTTGAAAGACCTGCAGTCGATGCTGAATGCTGCTCCGCAACTGCTGAAACGCGGAGGCAGGCTGGTAATCATAAGTTTTCATTCGCTCGAAGACCGAATTGTAAAAGATTCTCTTCGCGAAGGCGCGAAGCAGGGACACTACAGAATTCTGACTAAGAAGCCGGTAGTCGCAACAGAAGAAGAAGTAAATCAGAATCCGCGATCGCGCAGTGCGAAGTTGAGAGCCGCAGAAAAGATTTAGAAGTTCAAAACTTAGGAGAACAAATATATGTACACCGGAACATTAATCAACGATCTGATGAGCGCGGTTGCCAATACAGAAAAGCGGATCCCACTGAACATGGGCTCTCAAGAAGACAAACTCGCCTACTGGTATTCCGTAGCCCAGCGCGAAATCGCACACATGGATCTAACTTTTTCTGAGGTGGCATAAATCATGGCGACAGCAGCCCAGATCCCAGCGTCATCGAGCCGACCGGTACCCTGTTGGACGGGAACTCCAGAAGTGTATTTTGCTCGTGGCATTGATAACTCCCGGCTCGTGAAAGTCGAGGACCGAAGGCGCGGCCGCGAAATGAAACAATTTGCCGGAGCGCTGTGCTGTCTGTTTCTGCTCGTAATGACATATGCCTTCCAGCATTTCAAAGCGATTGAGTACGGATACAAAATCCAGATTCTTAAATCGCAACGAAATGCTTTGTCGGAGCTCAACCGCGATCTGCGGCTGGAGGAAGCGTCTCTCCAGGATCCGCAACGGATTGACGTTCTTGCGCGCAAGATGGGACTTCAATCGCCCCAAGCCGGCCAGGTGATCCGGATGGACAGCTCCTCGCCGGATTCAAGCACTCCCGTTATAGCGAGCGTAACCCCAATTTCTGTTATCTCGGCAAGGTAAACGGCGAGCTGTCGCGGTCTTGCAGACGACGGTGAGAGAGCCAATTTTTAGCTGGCGGCCTGAACTGAAAAGTGGGCCGCCAGTATTGTCTGAAAAACAGATTTTTGAAATGCTCCTAGGAAACGTCCTGTGAATTCTTACCAGTCGTTCGCGAATCGCAGACTTTACATACTAGGTGCGATTCTTGCGGCGTGGTGTTGCGGAATTTGCATTCGCCTAACCTATCTTCAGATTTTCCGCTACGGCAGTTTCGAACAACGCGCCCAACACCAGCAACAACGAACCGCAGAACTGTCTCCGCGTCGTGGCATCATCTACGATCGAGCAGGACGCGAACTCGCGATGTCCATTTCGGTGGACTCGGTGTTCGCAGTCCCGTCAGAAATCCCCAATCTTGCCAGTACAGTTTCACTAATCTCGCACGTTACCAAGTCCGACCCGCGAGAGTTGTTCGCCAAATGCAAGGCCTCCAAAAGTTTTTGCTGGCTCGCGCGGAAATCCGACGCTGACGTAGCCGACAGAATCCGCTCTCTGAATCTGCGCGGAATTTACTTCCAGAAAGAATCGAAACGGTTTTATCCGAAGCGTGAATTAGCCGCGCAAATCCTCGGATACGTTGGCATGGACGATCAAGGTCTAAGTGGAATCGAACGCCAATATGAAGACGAACTGCAAGGCAAGCCCGGCGCCATGGTTATCTCGGTAGATGCCCACAAAAAATGGTTTGGAAGCGTCGAAAAGCAACCGGAACCCGGCCAAAACGTAGTCCTAACAATCGACGAACAAATACAGTACATCGCAGAACGAGAGCTGGCAGCGCAGATGCAGCAAACCCGTGCCGAAGCCGGCACAGTGGTGGTTGAGAATCCTCACACCGGAGAGATTCTGGCGCTGGCGAATTACCCAACCTTCAACCCCAATCTCTCACGCGAAATTAAGCCGCAACGATTGAAAGACCACGCTGTCAGCGACGTTTACGAACCGGGTTCGACATTCAAACTGGTCACAATCTCTGCCGCGCTCGAAGAAAAGGTTACACGTCCTGATGAAGTGTTCGACTGCCAGATGGGTTCTATCGTAGTGAACGGAATGCGCATCCATGACGACAAGCCTTGGGGGAATCTGTCAGTTTCGGAAATTCTCGCGCACTCGAGCGAAGTAGGCGCAATTAAGATTGGGCTGCGCCTCGGCGACGACAGATTCTACAAATACATTCGCGGATTCGGATTCGGTCAGCAAACCGGAATCGAGCTTCCCGGCGAGACTCGGGGATTAACCAAACCTGTGAACCGTTGGTCGAAAGTATCCATCGCGGCGATTTCGACCGGACAGGAGATTGGTGTATCGCCGCTTCAACTTGCCGCAATGGTCTCCACTATTGCAAACGACGGAGTGCACGTCGCTCCACGAATCGTCGCCGCCACGGCTGAGCCACAGCGAGCCCCTCAGACCATTGCATTTCATCCCGCCGACGCACACCGCGTGCTTTCAACCATGACCGCCGCTCAAATGAAGCAGATGATGCAGGGAGTGGTGCTGACGGGAACTGGTCGTAAGGCGATACTGGAAGGGTATTCGTCGGCGGGAAAAACTGGAACGGCGCAGAAAATTGATCCGGCGACGCATGCTTATTCACGTACCAAATATATTGCATCATTCGCGGGCTTCGCTCCGGTCAATAATCCGGCAATTACAGTAGCGGTGATTATCGACTCGCCAGTCGGACCTCACCATGGCGCGGACGTCTCGGCTCCAGTGTTCCAGCGCATCGCCCAGCAGGTTCTCGAATACCTTCATACCTCACACGATATCGAACTGCCTCCGAATCGCCAGGTGTTGTTGGCGGCCCGTCATGTCAACGAACAGGATCAAGAAGAAGGTTCGCAAGATCATCTGGGAGAGCCGTTAGAAGTGGCGGAGAACGCGAGCCTCCAAGATGCGTCTCCGCAAAACAAAGTTTCAGCGACGGTGCCTGGTGTAGTTCCGGCGGCATTACGAGAGCCTGTGACCAATGATGCGAGAGTCGAGGGCGTGACGAGCGATGGCAATGCGAAAAAGCCCGCACAATCTCAGCCGCTAACTTCGACACAACTTCCGGCGGGCGGCACGGTCGTGCTCGATATGGAACAAGGGGGAATCGTGGTGCCATCATTCATCGGAAAAAGTGTTCGGGCAGCAGTTGAGACCGCCGAAGAAACAGGCCTTGATCTGGACGCGGTCGGCAGCGGACTAGCTCATGAGCAGCAGCCGCCACCAGGATCTCATGTTGCCGCAGGTACGCGAATCATGGTCCACTTCGGCCGATGAATGCCGTCACTCAATTTCCGCTTGCGGCTATTCCTCTTGCACTAAAATTGAGGCAATGACCTTCCTCGAACTTCTACGCGGCTCGGAGGTCCTGTCCCAGGGCGGCAACCCCAACGTGGCCGGATTGCAATACGATTCGCGCAAAATCAAGTTTGGTGACGTGTTTGTGGCCATGCGAGGCGAGTCGAGTGACGGAAATCAATTTATTGATCGTGCAATCGCCGCGGGTGCAGTTGCCGTCGTAACCGATTCGAGAACGGAGAAGCCTCGGCCCAACATCGCATGGGCTCAAGCGCCACATGGACGCCGCGCCCTCGCCCGCTTAAGCGCGAATTTCTATAAATGTCCCGCTGAAAAACTTGCAATCACTGGCATCACAGGAACCAACGGAAAGAGTACGACCGCCTTTCTGCTGGAATCAATTTTGAAAGCAGATAATCGCGGCAGCGTTTTGATTGGGACCATCGAATACCATGTCTGCGACAGAGTACTTCCCGCCCCTCACACGACGCCAGAATCACTCGAGCTGAATTCGATTTTTTCGGAAGCTCTAGATTGCGGCGCGACAGAGACTGTGATGGAGGTCTCTTCGCACGCGCTGGCACAGGAGCGAATCTATGGCCTGTCGTTTGACACTGCCGTGTTCACCAACCTGACGCGTGACCACCTTGATTATCACCACACCATGGACGAGTACTTTGCCGCCAAGCGGACATTGTTTGAAGGATGTGGAACCAAGCCGCCCCGCGCGACCGTGATCAACATCGATGATGAACGCGGGCGCGAGCTAGTCGGAGTCAGCAAACGTGAAGGTTCCAACGTGCTTACTTACGGACTCGCAAAAGGCGACTTCCATGCCGAGAAAATCGAAATCAGCCTGCGGGGAACGGGTTTCGATTTAATAACTCCAGTTAATCGGCTTCCAATTTCCTCTCCATTGATCGGTAGAGTAAACGTATTCAACATCGTCGCCGCAGCCGCGGCTGCCTACGCCCGCTCGGTCACAAATTCAGCTATAGCGCAGGGGGTTGCAGACTTGGCTAGGGTTCCGGGCCGCTTCGAACGCGTGGATTGCGGCCAACCGTTTACAGTAGTGGTGGACTATGCTCACACCGACGACGCTCTTCGCAACCTGACATTACTGGCGCGCGAATTTGTCAGAACAGAAAAAGGAAGAGTCATCACGATTTTCGGCTGCGGCGGCGATCGTGACCGGGCAAAGCGGCCGCTGATGGGAGAGGCTGTTGGTCAAAACAGCGATCTAGTCGTGCTGACCTCCGACAACCCGCGCGGCGAGGATCCACTTGCCATCATGAATGACGCTGTAGTGGGACTGCAGCGTTCAGGAGCGAACTACCAGATGGAACCCGACCGGGCACTCGCAATCAAATATGCGATTCGCAAGGCGAAGGCCGGGGACATTGTCCTGATAGCGGGTAAGGGACACGAAAAAATTCAGGTAACGCGAGAAGGCACGATTCCGTTCGACGATGTCAAGGTCGCACGGGAGGCCCTTGCTGCCTCGGGTTATTCTTGTGAATTTGAGGCAAGGAATAGCTCATGAAACTTCCCTTGTTGCAGATCGCGGAGTTCATTTCTTCGGCGGGTGAATTCGATGGCAAAGCCATCGCGCAAGGGTATTCCATTGACTCGCGCACCATCCGTCCCGGCGAGCTTTTCTTCGCGGTGATCGGCGAGCGATTGGATGGGCACGACTACGTCGAGCAGGCTCTGGCAAAAGGTGCTGTCGCGGCCGTGATCCACAAAAACCGGGCACCGCGATATCCATCGAAATCGCACCTCTTGCTCGTAGATGACACGCTGCCCGCTTTACAGAATCTGGCCGCCGCAGTCCGCCAGCTGTGGGCGAAGCCGCTGGTCGCAGTAACTGGATCGACGGGAAAGACTACTACAAAAGAAGCGATTGCTCACATCCTGTCTACAAGATTCAGCGTTCTGAAATCAGAAGGAAACCTTAACAACCATTTTGGATTGCCGTTAATGTTGCTGAAGCTCGAACCCGAGCACGATATTGCAGTAGCAGAGATGGGGATGTCGCATGCCGGTGAAATTGCTGCTCTTGCAAAAATCGCTCAGCCTGAAATTGGTGTGGTAACCAATGTAGCGCCGGTCCATCTCGAATTTTTCAACTCCATCGCCGAAATCGCAGCAGCAAAACGTGAACTCATCGAATCTCTTCCCTCCAGCGGCACCGCCGTGCTGAATGCTGACGACGGGTACGTTTCGCAATTCGGAAAGTCATTTAAAGGCAGAGTCGTCACATACGGAACCGGACCAACGGCAGAGGTGCGCGCGGAAAATATCGAAACGCATGGTGTCCGCGGCTCGACCTTCGACGTTGTGTTCGAAGGCCATCGCAGCAGGGTTCAATTACCGCTCGTCGGTGTTCATAACATCCACAATGCGCTGGCGGCGGTAGCCGTAGCTCTCGAGCGAGGATTCGATCTTTCGCAGGCTGCGGAAGCGCTCTCCACACTCGCTCCGCCGGAAAAGCGCGGCCAGGTCATTCAACTCGGTAACATCACGGTAGTCAACGATTGCTACAATTCGAATCCGAAGGCGTTGGAAGCCATGGTTCAGGCGCTAACCACCATGCCAGCGAAGCGCCGAATTGTGGTTGCAGGGGAGATGCTCGAACTCGGGCCCACTGCCGAGGAATTGCATCGGGGTTCAGGCCGCCACATCGCTGGACGCAAGATCGATGTGCTGCTGGGGGTTCGCGGATTGGCGCAGGCTATGGTTGAATCGGCGCAAGCTGCGGGAATGTACGCCGAGTTCGTAGCGACGGCCGAAGAAGCTGGCGCCTGGCTGGCCCAGGAAACGAGAGACCGAGATGTAGTGCTGATAAAGGGCTCTCGTGGCGTCAAACTTGAGCGCGCTCTGGAAATCTGGAAGACACAAATGGCCGGTACACTAATCCAGCACAATTGAAAACCAGCACGGAGGCTGATTGCTCTACTGGCTGCTATATCTGAAACTGTTCCATTACTTCCCGCCGTTTCGTATTTTCCGCTATTTGACGTTTCGTACCGCCTTTGCCAGTCTGACCGCGCTTTTCACGGGACTGATTGTCGGCCCATTAGTTATCAATCGGCTCCGTGAATTTCAGATCAGTCAATACATTCGCGAAGAAGGCCCAAAAGCCCACCAAAAAAAGGCCGGAACGCCTACAATGGGCGGCCTTCTGATTGTCATCTCGATTGTGGTTCCGACTTTATTGTGGGCAGACCTTAGCAATCGCTTTATCTGGATTGCGGTTTTCGCCACCTGCGCCTTCGGCGCGATCGGTTTCGCCGATGACTACACAAAAGTCGTGAACCGTCGAAATCTCGGTCTTACGGCTAAAGCGAAACTCGGCTTCCAATTTCTGACCGGTGTCTTGATTGCGGTTGCACTGATCGCCATGCAGAACGCGGGGATTTATTCGACCCGTCTGCAAGTGCCATTCTTTAAGCAGTACCAACCGGATCTTGTGGTTGACCGGTTGTTGCACAATCCCGGATTGTGGCCTCTCGCGTTTCTTCCTTTCGTGATATTCGTCGTTTTGCTAATTGTTGGCTCCAGCAATGCAGTGAACCTCACCGACGGCTTGGATGGTTTGGCGATTGGCTGCACTGTGATTTCCGCAGGCGCGCTCGCAGTCCTTACTTACATTAGCGGCTATGCGATATTTTCCAGTTATCTGGAATTGCAACGAATGCCTCAAGTCGGTGAGCTGACCATTTTTTGCGGGGCGATGGTCGGAGCTTCCCTTGGATTCCTTTGGTACAACGCTCATCCCGCCGAAGTCTTCATGGGTGATGTGGGCTCGCTGGCATTGGGCGGCGCGATAGGCACCGTCGCCGTGATAATCAAGCAGGAGCTGTTGCTTCCGTTCATTGGAGGGGTCTTCGTAATCGAAGCCCTTTCCGTAATTCTGCAGGTCGCTTCCTATAAGCTCCGCAAGAAACGTATCTTCAAAATGGCGCCGATCCATCATCATTTTGAGCTGTTAGGCTGGTCGGAATCCAAAATCATAGTTCGGTTCTGGATCGCGTCGTTAGTATTTGCTTTGTTCGCCCTAACCACATTAAAGCTAAGATAATCGCGTGGAAGACTCGCGTAGGGACGGACGTCCTTGTCTGTCCAGTCGAGCGAAGCTCGACATGAACCGTATGGAAGTCGCCAACAAGAACGTTCTGGTCGTCGGCCTCGGCAAATCGGGAGTCGCGTCAGCTCTGTTCCTGAAATCGAGAGGAGCTCATGTAACGGTTTCTGACTCGAAGCCGCGCGAGCAGTTCAGCAGCGAACTGTCTCTACTCCTGGATCATGGCATCGCGATCGAAACCGGCGGACATGGCGAGCGCACGTTTCGAGGCCAGGATCTGATCGTGGTCAGCCCGGGCGTCCCCTTCGACGCGCCGCTTCTGCAACAGGCTCGCGCTATGGGCGAGACAGTGATCGGCGAAATCGAACTCGCCGCCCAATTTTTCCCCGGACGCACGATTGCCATTACCGGATCGAACGGCAAGACCACCACCACCGCGCTGACGGGCGAAATCATTGCCGCCGGCGGGTTTCACACTCTTGTCGGGGGGAACATCGGCACTCCGGCTATTTCTTTGGTGGACCAGGCTACCCCGGAGACAATCGCCGTGCTTGAAGTTTCCAGCTTTCAGCTTGAAACCATCCAAAGTTATCGTCCTTACATAGCCGTGATTTTGAATATCACCCCCGATCACCTGGACCGCCATCGCACGTTCGCTGCTTATTCTGCCGCTAAAGCCCGCATCTTCGAGAATCAGCAGCAGGATGATTTAGCAGTGTTGAACGCTGATGACCCGACCTGCGTAAATCTTGCGGATGCCGTAAAGTTGAACGTCTTTTGGTTTAGTCGAAAAAAAGAGGTAGAACAAGGAGCCTTGGTTCGCGATGGCCATATTTTCTTTCGGGATGGGAATGACGAAAAAGAAATCATGCCTTTAGCCGAAATCTCGCTGAAGGGAGCGCACAATGTCGAAAATGTTCTCGCTGCGGCATCGGTGGCAATGCTCATGCGCTGCGATCTAGGCCAAATCCGCAAAACTATTCGCGAATTCAAGGCTGTCGAGCACCGGCTCGAATATGTGGCAACCATTCGCGGAGTCGAATTCTACAACGACTCGAAAGCAACAAACGTAGATGCGACTATCAAGGCTATCGAATCCTTTCCGGCGAACATTCATTTAATTCTTGGTGGCAAAGATAAAGGCGGCGACTATTCCGTTTTGAACGACTTATTGCGGCGAAGAGTAAAAGCCGTTTATACGATTGGCGCAGCGGCGGAGAAGATCGAATCCCAAATTAAAAACACGGTAGAAATCCTTCACGTTGAAACCCTAGATGCAGCCGTGAAAAGCGCTGCAAAAGCAGCTCAGCCCGGCGATATTGTCCTCTTGGCCCCCGCCTGCGCCAGCTTCGACCAGTTCCAAAACTACGAGCACAGGGGCAGGGCGTTCAAAGAGCTGGTGAAGGCGCTGGCTTAAATCCAGCGTTTTACAAAGAGTAGGACTCGACCCCCGGTGACTCTGCGAAAAGCCTTCCGCCGGGGAGGCTTTTCCGTCCTGTGCAGCTACACTTGCGGGAATGTTCGTTTACGAACGGTGTGTGCATGTTATTTAGCACGGTCAGCACCGTTGCCTTGTCTCTCCCCGCGGTAAAGAGTGACCTGGCATGGTCAAGATATGTGCGGTATGTGTCAATGTGCTTGAGGAACTTCGGAGGATAGTCCTTAAGGTAGTCTGGGAACTGCTGACTTCCTTTCCACGCCACTAACGACTGGAATGAAGCGTGGGCCGCGTTGTGAATTGTCTTCATGGGCGTGAAATTCCCGTACGTCAATCCCAGCTGCGTATCTTTGAGCACGCCGCGACCCGCGAAGACAGCTTCGTTCACCTTCGCGTAGATGAAATCGAAACTGTTCGGCGTGTCGCCGGAGAAGATGTGCGGAACCTCATTCTCAGGAGAGAGCAGCAGAACATATACGCATCGCATGTAGAGTTCTTCAACTTGTCGGAGCCGGGTTATCCAGCCAAAGGTGCGCCCTGCTGCCGTGTCATCGGTCACCGACTCGTGTATCTGTGACAGTGCCTGCGATACAAGAGCCGTCAGTTCCTGCGGTCTCATCGCCATCATCACTGTGACCATCGGGTCGTCAGTGTGGGCGTTTCGCCCGGAACATCCTTTGACAGGACAGTGAGGATTCTGTGGCATGAGGTTAAGTGTACCCGCTGTTTGTTAGTGTCTCCCGGTCTCGTACTTTCGCGAACCGATTTCAGTTTCTTAGACTCTTCCAGAGATGTATGCCCAAGGCTCCCATCGCCGCGCCGATGATAAAAATCAGAACTCCGAGCCAGCCCATCCCTCGATAATATTCCCCGAAAACTATTGCGACGACGAAAGCAAGAATCATGAAAACGAACGTTAGAAGTCGTCGAATGAGTTTCTCGGCCGGTTCCATCTGGCAAGAATATATTCCATGGCTATCGAAAATGCATTTCGGCCGGGTACTTGCTTTCCAACGGATTTGGCTACTTGCGGTCTGCCTCCCACCCTTGCGAAAAGCGCGCAAGGATGGGGCACCCTCGGTCGTGTGGCTGCTTGCGAGTCAAAATCTTTCCCCTCGGTTGTGTGTGTGCTTGCGAAGTCAAAATCTGCCCACAGTCGTGTGGTGATGCAAGGTCGCAATCCCGGAAAAGTTGCGCCCAAGTAAGGGTTTCGGTCGATGTCTTCCCCATGGGCTTGTACCAAGACAATCAACAGTCGCCGATCTAAAGGCTCCATTTTTTCCCGGCGCGTGGTGAAATGAAATCCTCCCATGGCGAAGCGTGTCAGTGTCGACGGCTGGATGTTCACGGTTACTCTGCTGCTGGTATTTGTCGGTCTGGTGATGGTGTTCAGCGCCTCAGCAGTGATGGCGAAAGAGCGCTACGGTTCAGCTTATTTCTTCTTGCTGCGGCAAATGGGATGGGCGGTCGTTGGCATCATCGCCATGGTCATTGCGATGAAGGTCGACTATCGCCGTTATAAGCATCCTGCGGTGGTGTTTTCATTGCTCGGGGCAACATCCCTGATGTTGATTTCGGTGTTTTTTCTCGACCGCGCCCACAATACGCATCGTTGGATTCATTTTGGGGGATTTTCTTTTCAGCCCTCCGAAATAGCCAAGCCCGCCATCATTTTATTTCTGGCCTTCTTTCTGGAGAGCCGAACCAAGTCCATCGGCGACTGGCGAAATACGCTGTTGCCGGCAATCGTTCCCACATTGTTTTTCCTCGGACTTATTGTCTTTGAGCCTGATTTGGGAACCGCTATCGCTTGCGCAGCAATCACGGCATCAGTCCTGTTCGTTGCGGGACTCGATATGCGTTATCTCGGCTATGCCCTCGCTGCATCGATTTTGCCGCTCTACTTCCTGATCTTCCATGTTGCGTATCGGCGTGATCGCATTCTGGCGTTTCTTGATCCTTACTCCGATCCGCAGGGACGCGGCTTCCACATCATTCAATCCCTGATCGCGGTTAGTACCGGAGGGATTACCGGCGTCGGCCTGATGGAAGGGAAACAGAAGCTGTTTTATCTGCCGGAGCCGCACACAGATTTCATCTTCGCAGTGACAGCCGAAGAACTCGGACTGGTGGGAGCGCTGATCATCGTCCTGCTGTTCTCGATATTTCTATGGCGTGGCATCCGCACCGCTCTGAGAACGCAAGACATGTTCGGACGCTTTCTTGCCGTGGGAATTACCAGCATGGTGGTGCTGCAGGCGTTCATCAATATAAGCGTAGTTCTCGGGATGATGCCGACCAAAGGCATCCCTCTTCCATTTATTTCTTATGGAGGATCGTCGCTGTTTATCACGTTGGCGTGTGTGGGAGTTTTGCTGAACGTGACTAAGCAAGTGGAGTGATCCCTCGCAAGCTCTTGCCCCATCGCTCTCGTTCCGGTTTATAGTCACACCATGCGGGCAATTATCGCGGGAGGTGGAACTGGGGGACACGTTATCCCCGGCCTCGCCATCGCGCAGGAACTTCAGAAAACGTATGACGCCCAAGTACTTTTCATCGGCACGGCCCGCGGCATCGAGAATCGTCTAGTACCCGCAGCTGGATTTCCTCTGCGACTTGTAAAAGTCGGTGCGCTCAAGAATGTGAGCATCGCCACTCGCGCTAGAACAATGTTTGATTTGCCGCGTGCCGTGTGGGAATCCGGGAGAATATTTTCTGAGTTCCGCCCAAATGTAGTGATTGGCGTAGGCGGATATGCGTCTGGCCCGGCGATGGCGGCTGCAATTTTGCGGCGAATTTCGACTCTGGCATTTGAACCCAATGTTGTTCCGGGATTCGCCAATCGCACGGTTGCCCGTTTTGTTTCGGAAGCAGCCGTACACTTTTCGGAGACATCGAATTATTTCCCTCGATGCAGCGTGACTGGCGTTCCGGTGCGGCAACCATTTTTCGAGGTAGCAAATAATCGCGTTGCGCACGCCAATCCCACGTTGCTCGTCTTCGGCGGAAGCCAGGGTGCGCACGCGATCAATCAGGCTGTGCTCGAATCGACGGCACAATTGCGAGCGCGCATCCCGCAGCTTCGCATCATTCATCAGACGGGAGAGCGCGACTATAATGATGCCCAAGTTGCATATGCAAAATTCAACGGAGAGATCGAAGTCCACCGCTTTATCGACGAAATGCCGTCATTTTTCGCACGCGCCGATCTGGTTATATGCCGCTCCGGAGCCAGCACCGTGGCGGAAATAGCCGCCGCCGGCAAGCCTGCGATATTGATCCCGTTTCCACGAGCGTCCGACGATCATCAGAAACGCAACGCAGAGGCATTTGAGAAAGCCGAAGCAGCAGTGATGATCGAGGAATCGAAGCTCAGTCCGGAGAGTCTGGCCGAAACAGTGTGTTCGTTGTTAAGCGATCCGCGCCGTCTTGAGAAAATGGGGACGGCAGCTCGAAGCTTGGCGCATCCCAACGCAGCGCATGATATTGCAGCCATTGTCGCGCGATTGGCTGGCGTCACTAACACCAAGGTCGCGGAAGCGGCGCTCAGAGAGACCACCTAAGTGTTCGCCAAAATCCAGAAAATTCATTTCGTCGGCATCGGCGGCATCGGTATGAGTGGAATCGCCGAAGTCCTGCTCAATCTTGGCTACAAGGTTTCCGGATCCGACCTGAAAACCAGCGCAGTCACCGAGCGACTAGCCGGACTCGGTGCAATCATCTTTGAAGGACATCGCGCGGAAAACATTACGGCAGCGGAAGTCGTGGTCGCCAGTTCCGCAATTGCGGCGGAGAATCCTGAGCTCGCCGAAGCTCGCGAACTTCACATTCCGGTAATTCAGCGCGCCGAAATGTTGGCCGAGTTGATGCGGCTCAAATATGGGATTGCAATTGCCGGCATGCATGGCAAGACAACTACCACGTCAATGGTCGCTGCTGTGCTGGCCGCTGGCGGCCTCGACCCTACAGTCGTGGTGGGGGGGCGAGTTGATGCGATGGGCTCAAACGCTCGCCTGGGCAATTCGCAATATCTGGTTGCGGAAGCCGACGAAAGCGATCGATCTTTTCTAAAGTTGTCTCCTATTCTTGCGGTGATCACAAATATTGATCGTGAACACATGGATTGCTACCGCAACATGCGCGATGTAAAGCGGGCTTTCATCGACTTCACGGGCCGCGTCCCGTTTTACGGCACTGTCGTAACCTGCAATGACGACCCTGTGTTACGCGGGATCATTCCCCAAATTCGACGTCGCACTGTGACCTATGGTGTCAGGAGAGGGTCGGATTTTCGCGTCAAAGTTTTGGAAACTGTGGCGGATTCCGAAGAAGACTATCCCACCAGCAGATTCACCATTACCTATAAGGGACGAGACCTGGGCGAGTTCGCTCTGCATGTACCCGGCTTGCACAACGTCTTAAATGCTACAGCGGCAATCGCAGTGGGCATCGGCCTCGATATCGGAATCGAGCAAATTCGCACTGCGCTGGAGAACTTTCGCGGGGTGGACCGCCGTTTTCAGCTGCGAGGCAAAGTTGGAGGAATCAGTGTGGTCGATGATTACGGACATCATCCCACTGAAATTCGTGCAACCCTGGCAGCGGCGCGGCAATGTAAATTCAACAAGATTCACGTTGTCTTCCAGCCACATCGCTATACGCGCACTCAATTGCTCATGGACGAATTCGCGAATGCCTTCGGAGACGCGGACTCTGTGTTTCTCTTGGACATATATCCTGCAAGCGAAGCGCCGATCGAGGGAATCACCAGCGAGGTATTGGCCAGGAAAATTTCCGGCGGCCTTCCGCTAGGTCACATAAGCACTTTCGCTGATGCAGCCACTTCCGTAGCCGCAATCGCCGAAGCCGGAGATATGATTCTCACGCTTGGGGCTGGAAACGTCGGCCAGTTAGCGCCAATGATCCTGGAGAAACTTCAAAGCTCGGTTGAATCCCGGACCGTGGCTAAAGCCTGAAAGGAGCCAGGAATATAGAAGCAGGGTTCTAGCCAGGGCATTCTCATCAGATTTCCTCTTGATTTTCCATGGTGACGAATTGAAAGGGCCTTCGTCTAACTCACGGAAGGAGAGTTGAATGGCTCACGAAAAAGCAATCTATTGGATGGCGGTGGGAATTCTCGGGCTGGGGCTTTGCAACTCTCTGCCGCGGAAGCTTAATTCAGAACTCGATGCTTCCCGGTATTCTGGTCCAGTCGTTCGCAATATCGCAAGAGATGTCTACGCGCTGACGCAGTACAGCGCGCGGCCGCGTCCCGAAGCAGCTTGTGCCCGCGCAAATGCCATCATGGTTCAAACGAATCTCAATCAGGCCTTCAGGGCGGGAGACGAACAAATCAGGGCGCGGGTTTCTGCCGTTTCTACGGCAAACTGCGGCCGTCTGCGGGCTCTCAGGATTAGCAAGAACAAGGTGATTGCGATCTCCGGCTCTTCCGTGGGTGTGATCCCTGCCTCGATGTGGAATGGGACTCCTAGCGGCACTTCCGAGTAAAAACGAACCAAACTTTCTCTACCTCAGTTCAAAAAAAGCCGTTATAGTTATTTTGCTCGCGATTCGCTGACGACAACTGACCTGATTGATGGCACGGAAAAGCGGTTCCACCATCGCGCAGGAAGAGTTGTATCCACCGTCAGAGGTGCGCGACGAGCCTTTGCGCGGGGAATTCGATAGTGCGCGGATGCTCGATTTGGACGCGGAACAGGAATCCCCATTCCTGCGCGGACAGAAGCGTGTCTCGGTCCGCCGGAGCACAATCCCAAAGAAAGCTGCGACCGGGCTGGCGTGGACAGCAGTGGCTCTATGCACTGCGGTCGTTTGCGTGGGTGTCGTGGCTGCTCTTTATCATTACGGCGAGCACTCGTGGCGCTTCCGAGTGGAATCGAGCGACGACATCGATGTCACCGGGCTTCAGAATGTAACGCGCGCTCAGGTTATAGAAGTCATGGCAGCCGACATCGGCCGCAACATATTTTTCATTCCGTTAGAGCAGCGTCAGGCTCAGTTGGAGCGCATTCCCTGGGTACAATCCGCGAGCGTGATGAGGTTTGTACCCAATCGCATCGCGGTGCATATCTATGAGCGTACCCCCGTCGCGTTTGCTCGCATTGGATCGAAAATTTTTCTGATCGATGACGTCGGAACGCCGATGGACCTGCCTGCCGGCGCAAAGAAGTATTCATTCCCCGTAATTCTGGGAATGAACTCCGGTGAGCCCCCTTCCACCCGCAAAGCGCGAATGAAAATCTATAACGAACTGATCAGCCAGCTCGATTCCGCTGGCGCGCATTATTCGCAGGACCTCAGCGAAGTCGATCTGTCGGATCTTGATGACGTCAGAGTCCTTGCCAATAACCTGGATGGAGAGGTACTGGTTCACCTCGGATCTTCGAATTATCTGGACCGCTACAAGGTGTATGTTGCCCACGTAAAAGAATGGCGGCAGCAGTTCGGAAGAGTGGATTCGGTAGACCTACGCTACGACCGACAAATCATCGTCAACCCAGATTCGGAGGGTGTCGTGAAGCAGGCCACCATCTCCACTACCGCCGCGAAAGAAGCGATTGCGGCCAGCGTCAAACCAGCCGCATTCACCAGCCACGAATCCAGGCAGCCGACGGTACATCACCCTCAATCAGTGGTTAAGCCCGCTGTTCAGAAAAAGTCACTTCGGACGTCGAATCACTCAACGCATTCAAAGGGAGTCAAGAAACCGGTGACCCTTGCTTCGGAACAAAATAAATCCGTTAATCAGGCGCAGACCACGCAGCCGAGGGCACATGTGACGCCATCGTCTGTGAACGTTGCGGCTCAAAAGAAACCAAGCGCGGAAATTGAGAAACAGCAGTAATAGGGAGTCGGGAAACAGACAATGCCGAATCCGCACGAAAATCTTATGACTTCGATCGACGTCGGCAGCGCCAAGACCTGCGTTCTGGTCGTTGAGGCCAACGACTCCGGTCTGCGCTACCGGGGTCATGGCATTGCAGAATCGCGGGGTTCGCGCAAAGGCGTGATCGTCGATCTTGAAAAGGCAGTCGGCTCGATTCAGAAAGCGGTCGAGTCGGCAGAGGACGTTTCCGGAGTTCCGATAGAGCATTGCTCACTCGGCGTTGCGGGCTCGCATGTGCGAGGAGTTAACACGCAGGGTGGCATGACATTCGGCACCCGCGCCCGTGAAATTTCACGCGACGAAATCCGACTGGCTGTCGATAAAGCTCGCGCTATTCCTTTGCCTGCCGATCGCGAGATTCTGCATCTGCTTCCGCATGAATTCATTCTCGATGATCAGACCGGGGTGCACGATCCCCTGGGAATGATGGCGAGCCGTTTCGAGGTTCGCGTGCACATGATCACCGCGGCCGCAAGTGCAACTCAAAACGTGGTCACTGCGGTGAACCGTGCTGGTGTCCACGTTGACAATACCGTTTTTGAAGCACTCGCATGCGCTGACTCGGTTCTCCGCAGCGATGAGCGAGAACTCGGTGTTTGCCTTGCCGACCTGGGCGCGGGATCAACCAGCCTTGTGGTGTTTCAGGAAGGCACCGTAGCTCACACTGCAGTCCTTCCAATTGGCGGGGACCACTTTACCAGCGATCTCTCCGTCGGATTGTGCACTCCTGTAAGCGAAGCGGAAAAGATCAAGAAGATGTATGGCAATGCCATAGTGACGCTGATTCCGGAAGGCAACGAAATCGAAGTTCCGTCCGTGGGCGACCGTCCATCGCGATTGGTTTCGCAGCGCATGGTTGGCGAAATTCTTGGACCGCGCGCCCGGGAGTTGTTTGAAATGTTGCGTGATAATTTGCGCCACAGCGGCATGCTCGAAATCTGCCTCGCTGGAATCGTGCTGACTGGCGGTGCGTCCCGCTTACCCGGAATACTTGACATTGCGGATTCAGTTCTGCGACGGCCCGTGCGTCTTTCATGGCCATTGCCGATCGCGAAGATGCCTTCGACCTTGGCGCAACCTGAATACGCAATGGTCATTGGTTTAGCGTTCTACGGCCATCGCGCAAGGAATGCCCGTGGAATCCAGGATGCACGCTGGAGCTCGCGGTTGATGTCGATGTTCGCTGGCAAGGGAGCGTGATTCCTTTTAGTGCGTTGGTCATTCCGAGCCGTTCGTAGCCGCGCCAGCGCGGCGAGAACGTGTCGAGGAATTTGCTTTTTAAAACGTGTGGGCAAGAACGGATGGCACGAATCTCAACAAAGGCGGCAAATATGAAACCACAAAACGACATTCGCATCAGCTTTGAAGAAGCTCGCAACGACGCAAAAATCAAAGTCATTGGCGTTGGCGGAGGCGGCGGGAACGCCGTGAACCGCATGATCGACGCCGGCATGGAAGGCATCGAATTCGTAACCGCTAACACCGATCTCCAGGCCCTGCGCATGTCGCGCGCGCCAGTGAAGATTCAACTGGGAGTCAAGCTCACCAACGGCCTCGGTGCGGGAGCCAATCCCGAAGTCGGCCGCAAGGCCGCGCTCGAAGACTCCGACAAAATCATCGAGGCGCTCGAAGGCTCCGATATGGTTTTTGTTACAACCGGACTCGGCGGAGGCACCGGTACCGGCGCCGCTCCCATCATCGCTTCGCTTGCCAGCGAAATGGGCGCTCTCACGGTAGCCGTCGTCACCAAGCCGTTCGCATTCGAAGGCAAACGGCGCATGCAACAGGCGGAACGCGGCATCTGCGAACTCATGGAGTCCGTCGACACAACCATCGTGATCCCCAACGAAAAACTTCTTGGCGTTGCGCAGGATGCCGGTTTCTTCGAATCGTTCCGCGTCGCCGACGACATTCTGCGTCAGGGCGTTCAGGGAATCTCCGACATCATCACGATTCCCGGCATTATCAATCGCGATTTCGCCGACGTGAAGGCGATCATGGCTCGCATGGGCTACGCGGTCATGGGTACTGCTACGGCCAACGGGGTGCGACGCGCAGTCGAAGCCGCGCAAAAGGCAATTGCTTCTCCGCTGCTCGAAGCTGGGGCGATCGACGGCGCTCGCGGCATCCTTATTAACATCACCGGATCGGCGTCGCTAAAACTTGCCGAAGTTCAGGAAGCCTGCATGATCATTCAGAGTGCCGCCGATGACGACGCCAACATCATTTTCGGCGCGGTCATGGATGAGAAGATGAAAGATTCGGTGAAGATCACTGTCATCGCTACCGGATTCAAAGACGGGGATCGTCCACGAAGGCCCCGTCACGAAGAATCCAACTTGGGGTTTGTAGTTTCGCGGGAGACGTCACCTCGTAGCGATGACGATGATTGGGAGGACAATCGAAACGACGACCGCGAACCGCCAGCCTCGCCCGTCACAGTGCAGGAAGAACCGGTGCGTCATGCGTCTGGCGTCGCGCCTGAAACAATAGCCATCGACAACATGCGCGACGCAATGATCGCCAATTTCGAGCAGTCCGATCTGGACGTTCCTGCATTTCTGAGGAAAAGAAGCGAGACGGTGTAGACCCGACGCACTCCAGGGTCGCCTCCGTTCTTTGGACGCTAACCTGGGCTGAGTCCCGCTGGACAGTCTACCGAGCTGCCGTAAGCTCGCTAGAGTAAGAAACCCCGCGGGATTTTACCCGCTTGCCCGCTCCGGTTCCTTCGGCGATTCTTAGATCGTAATCATTTTGGAGATTGAGCCAAAACTGGGCGGGTAGGCCGAAATACTTCCCGAGGCGAATGGCGGTTTCGGCACTGATGGCGCGGTCTCCGCGGACGACTTCATAGATGCCGGGAAACTCTAGAGCTTTTGCCAACGCATAAGCGCTCACACTCATGCGTTCCATGAACTCGGTCTTGAGAATTTCTCCCGGGTGGATCGCAAAGGCTTTTCTAGATTTCATGATTGGTCCCCATTTTCAATGGTAGTCCACAATTTAAGATCACGATCTCTAAGATATTCATGGGCCGCAAGATTCCAGCTCTCGTCTCCCCGAGTGTCGTTACAGTAACTACCGCCTGGTTACCAAAGCTCCCTGTACTGGCCTCGATATCACGCAAGTCCCGTGTTCCCAAAGTAGTGCGAGCTTTTCGCGCCATAAGTGAATAGTTAACTTTTCCATTGCCCTTACTCGCGGCGCTCTTTTATTATCAAGACGAAGGGACTTGGCTGGGGACGCTTGTTTTAGCCGGATCGTCAAGACACCAAAGAACGATCCAGGGACGCGTGAATCACTCCATTTTCCTCGACGTTAGGCCATTCCGGGGTTTAGTAAAGGGAATCGTGAGATTTAAGCAGAGTTCCGAGGACAGTTCGAAGGGAAGCGCCTCCCTAATTCGTCTTGTCGTTTTTTGTTTTTCGTTGCTACTGCTTTGCCCAGCTGGCATTGCTGCAACGATCAACACACATCCGGTGACTCGAAAAAAGCCGCGCCCCGTTACGGAAACTCCCCATGCCCGGAAACGGATGACCCGTCTGGCTCGCAGCCGCGTTACGTCTTCGGGCTCCGCCCATGTTGTCAACGCCAGCCTTCACCGTCGACATCGTTACTACGAGCGCTTCACCATGAGTTCGTTCACGGATGACATCACGGAAGGCGATGTCACCACGGGCGAAGATCCGGTCGTCCGGCAA
>Ga0073928_10004804_pt1 | contig 19530 bp, 17 predicted proteins | sample PaiPotPPA55metaG_FD_76969 | JGI IMG/M metagenome (GOLD analysis project Ga0073928, IMG submission 76969) | Iron sulfur acid spring bacterial and archeal communities from Banff, Canada, to study Microbial Dark Matter (Phase II) - Paint Pots PPA... ...
AGAGCGACGCGTTCCAGCTGCGCATTTGCAGACACCTCCCGATCGTTCTTGTTGGGCGGCATCGTCGTCAAAAGATCAGACGTCCGCAAGGCGACTTCCGAACGACGAGACCATTCTCGTCATTGCGAGGAGCTCCGCGACGAAGTATCCATTCCGTCATTCCGGGATGGTCCGCAGGACCAGACCCGGAATCTCGAGATTCTCCGATGTGCAATTGCACATCGTAGTTCGATGCTTGCGCATCGCCCCGGAATGACGGTCCACCTATTTCCAGGCAAAGACCGGCTGCTCCAGTTCAGCCACACGGGTATCGCGCCCCGCCAGCACCTCGCGGAACTGGTAGATCAGTGCCGCCGTCGGCGCGTGGATGAACTGGCCGGCGTGACGAAACCGGATGACCCGCCGCGCGCTCTCCGGGATCGCGACGAAATCGAACGCCTCCGGCCGTTCGATATCCTCAAGCGCAATCCGATGCACGGAGGCCACCTCCGCCGGGTTGGGCGAGAGGGCTGCGTCCGCAGCTGCCCAGACCACGACCGGCGTGATCAGGTATCCGGACCGGGTCGGATAATCGTCGAGCAGGCCGAGGACGTCATCGGGCCCAAGCTCAAGGCCAAGCTCCTCGTGAAGCTCGCGCAGGCTTGCCTGCACCGAGGTCTCGCCTTCATCGCAGCGCCCGCCCGGCAGCGCCCACTGACCGCGATGGGCGCGCAGGCCGGCCGCGCGCAGGGTCAACAGCAGGGCCGTGCCGCCCGGGCCGTCATCGGCTTCGACAAGGGCGATGGCGACCGCGGCCCGCTTCAGCGCGGGCGCCGGTTCGGCGGCGGGCAGCCGCGCAAACGCCGCACAGCGCTCGGCGATATTCCGCCTTGTGGCATCATCGAATGGCCTAGCCATCCCGCTTGACTACAACACGGCAACAATTGATGAAATGGCCGCAAATCGGCGCAGCGCCGGGATTGGAAAGACCTGATATGACAACCGACATGGCCGCGGAGAAACTGAAGGCCTCCGGCTGGACCATGGTGGAGACCAGCGGCTTTATCAGCCTTGTCGGGCCGCTGTGGCAGCGTGCCGTCAACGAACTGCATGAATATGCGATCATTGCGCAGGACAAGCACCATAATCGCCGCGGCCTGGTGCAGGGAGGGCTGTTGATGACGTTCGCGGACCGCAGCTGCGGCATGACGGCAAGATTCGTATCCGGCCGGCCCACCCTCGCCACGGTCCAGATGGACACCCAGTTTGTCGACGGTGCCAAAATCGGCGAGGTTCTGATATCGAAGCCGCGCGTGGTCCGCGCCACCCGCAGCCTGATCTTCATGGCGACCGAGGTGACTGCCGGCAACCGCTGCGTCGCCACCGCCAGCGGGGTGTTCAAGGTATTGAAAGACAATACCTAATGCTTCCCGCGATGGTGAGGAGCGAAGCGACAAAACCTTTGTCATTCCGGGTCTGGTGCCAGGCACCACCCCGGCTGACAGCCTCTTAAGGAACCTGACCCATGGAATATCGTCAACTCGGCCGCAGCGGCCTGAAAATCTCGCCGATCTGCCTTGGCACCATGATGTTCGGCGGGCCGACCGACGAGGCGACGTCGACGCGGATCGTCGCCAAGGCGCGCGAGGCCGGCGTCAATTTCATCGATACCGCCGACGCCTATTCGAACGGCAATTCGGAAGCCGTGGTCGGCCGCGCCATCTCCAACAACCGGCCCAACTGGGTGCTTGCGACCAAGCTCGCCAACGCCATGGGCGAGGATCCCAACCGTGGCGGCCTGTCGCGGCGCTGGGTGTTGCAGGCGGCGGACGAGAGCCTGAAGCGGCTCGGCACCGACTACATCGACATCTATTACCTGCACCGGGAAGACCATTCGACGCCGCTAAAGGAAACCGTGCGGGCGATGGGCGAACTGATCCGGCAAGGCAAGGTGCGCTACTTCGGCGTCTCGAACTACCGGGCCTGGCGGGTCGCGGAAATCTGCAACATCTGCGACGAGCTCGGCATCGACCGCCCGATCGTCAGCCAGCCCTATTACAATGCGATGAACCGCATGCCCGAGGTCGAGCATTTCCCGGCCTGCGGTTATTACGGCCTCGGCATCGTGCCCTACAGTCCGCTGGCGCGCGGGGTGCTGACCGGCAAATACCGCCCCGATGCGCCGCCCGACAAGGAAACCCGCGCCGGCCGCAACGACACGCGGATGATGCAGACCGAGTGGCGTCCGGAATCGCTGCAATTGGCGCAAGAGATCCGCCGGCATGCCGAGGCCCGCGGCATCACCGCCGGGCAGTTCGCGGTGTCGTGGGTTCTCAACAGCGCCTTCGTCAGCGGCGTCATCGCAGGTCCCCGCACCGAGGAGCAGTGGGACGATTACCTCCGCGCGCTGGATTATCGCTTCACCGCCGAGGACGAGGCGCTGATCGACCGGCTGGTCGCAAGCGGCCATCCCTCGACGCCGGGTTACAATGATCCGGCGTATCCGATCGAGGGACGGAAGTCGCGCACCTCGGCCTAGCAAAGAAAACCATGGCTTTTCGGGCTTAAAAGGCGCACAGGTGGGTTCTGTTCGCCTTTGGCCGGATGCAGGCCGTCTTTGCGAGGCTGCGAACAGGCGATTTGCAACAGAAGCTGGCGAAGATGCGCGAAAGCGGTTCAATTCTCATTGAATCGGCCGACGCCCCGCCAACGCGGAAAGATGATCTTGACGAGGTCGCGACGGGAAACGGTCACATTCAGGCATCCGTTCCGGATCAAGGGCATCGAACGCCAGTTGCCGGCCGGTGCCTACGAAGTCGTGACCGACGAGGAGCTGATCGAGGGCCTGTCGTTTCCCAGCTTCCGCCGCGTCGCCACCCTGATCATGGTTCCCGGCGCGCCGCCGCATCATCAGTCAACCGAGATGATTTCGATCAGTCCGGTCGATCTTGCAGACGCGCAGCAGGCCGACGCGGTGGCCTCACATGCCTGATCATCGGATCATATCCAACCCCGCTCCCTGCGTCCGGCATTGACGCCGGCGCTCCACACCCAAGGAAGTTACATGCAAATTCTTTCCGCGCGTCACGTCAAAACCGAAGAGTCGCTGCGTCTTGGCGTCGTATCGGGCTGGTACAGCACCAAGGTGAGCGGCACTTTCGTCACCGGTCCGCACATCACGCAGGAAGATTGTCTTTCGAAGATCGCCGAACTCAATCCGGCGCCGGTCAAGAAAAAATTCTAGAGCGTTTTCAAGCGAAGTGGAGACCGGTTCGCGTCAAGAAAACGCGTCAAGTCGAGAATCCAGAGCCCCGTTTCGATTCAATCGAAACGGAAAAGGCTCTGGGGAGCTGACCGGCAACCTGTTCAATCGAGGAGTCTCCGGCATGGCGCTTACCCAGGGCAATTACAGAGACTACGACTTCGACCGGATGGTCGTGCGCTTTACGATGAAGAACGATCTGGCCGAAATCGCCTGCGCCATATCCACCGACGCGATGGATCAACTGGAGGGTTCGTCGCGAACACCGCCGGCGCAGCGCGAGCAGCAATTCCTGAGGCTGCGCGAGCGCATCGAGGCCCGCGCGGCGCGGAAATTCAGCGATGTCGAACTGGAGGGCAACCCTCCCGGCGTGATCCTGCGCGCCATCGACTTTCGATCGCCGCCGAAATAGCCGCGCCAACGCCGCCCGGCGCGGAGCACGGCAATTTCTTTACCATGCCGGCGGGCAAACCTTGCCGTGGGCGGCCTCACCGGTTCAGGTTAGCTCTTGATTTCCAAGGGGAAAATCCTGGCCCGTGGTTTGCTTATGCTGACCCCGGGGGATTTGCTTTGGTGCCGTTGCGTGAGTTGAAGGCCATGCATGGGAGCCAATCATGTCGCGACATCATATTCAGCCGCCGGTCGTCTACGTTCCGCAGCCGAAGCCAAAGAAGATCGAAAATCGAAAGCGCCGCATCCAGGTCGGCACCTTCGACGGGATCGATGAGGCAGGCGAAACCCATGACGCAACCGCAGCCAGCCAATCGACCCCGGCTTTCAATAAGCCCACGCTGCAGAATTTCCCCGCCATCGAGGGGTCCGAAAGCAAGCCGCAGCATCCCAGAGGGCGGCTTAGCCAGGATACCCTGAAGGCGATGCTGCAGGCGCAGGAGTTGAATTAATACCAACGGCCGGCGCCATTGATTAACTGCGTCATCCCCGGATGAGCGCAATTGCGTTCATCGGGGGGATGACGGCCATTGTCTGGTGCCGCTGGTATAAGGGTCAACCGCCCGGGACCGCTAGCTGGAAGCGGTGCACCCTGAGGCGTCGCCGGCCGCGAGCTTTCGCAACATCGCGTCGAACGCCAGCTTGATCCGATGCACGGCCGGCGTCTTGTAAAGGAAGCCTTCGTTGCGGTCGTGCACCAGCATCGAGGCATTCACCTCGAACACGACGAGATTTCCGGAAACGTCCAGCCCGCAATCAATGCCGAAATATTCAAGCCCGACACGGTGCTGGATGGCCTGCAATGCCTGATAATGCGAGGGCGTGAACACCGCGGTGGGGTTGTTCAAAAACGCCTCTTCCTCGTGCTGCATCCACGGTTGATTGGCCATGTCCGTGTTGATGTGATGCAGCTTCCAGTCGCTTCCGATGCAAAGGTGATAGGGCAGGATCTGGCCATCGACGAAAATGAGCCGGTACTTCCGGAAATAGTCGTCGGCCGAACGATAGTCGATGTACTCGATCAGATAGTGATCGTGATCGGGACATTGCGACAGAAAGGCCGCGAGCGCTTCGGGATCTTCGATCTTTTCGAAATCATCGCCGCCATGTGTCCCGACAGGCCGCGCCAGCACCGGCGAGGAGAACGGAAATGCCGCCTGCAGCGCCGCCGGGGAAGCGTCGGCCCCGGCCTTGCGACGCAGGGCTTTGGGAACGCGGCAGCCCGGGATTCCCTGCAGGAGTGTCGCAACAATGTCCCGCGTCGTGCTCTGGATCTTGCGCGGATCGTTGACGGTTGGCTTGCCAAGCCGGTCGACCAGGTCGGCGGCCAGCGGCAACAAGGCTTCGGTCTGGTCTGCGTCGGAAATCAGATTAACGACGACCTGGATGTTCTGGCTGAACAGTTCGGCGTCATATTCGCGGGCGGCGAACAGAGCCAGCGTGTCGGTATCGTGAACCGCATCCTTGAAGAGATACTCGGTCGGCGTGTTGCCGCCGAACGGAGCGTACAGGGCCAGAACCCGAAAATCGGGTGAAGATTTTGCGGCAGGCCGCCGGATCAGCGGCTGTATTCGTGCGGCCTCTGCGTAGGCGGCTTGAGCGCCTTCGTCATCGCCCATCGTCTGTTTGAGGCCGCCGATCCAGTTGATGCTCTCGGCGTCACGCGGGTTGAGCGCGACGGCGGCTTGAAAACATTCGAGCGCCGATTCCTGTTCGTTCAGCTCAAAGTGGACCTTGCCAAGCTGATGACGGATCGGCCCGTCTTGCGGCCGTTCGCTGATCAATTCCAGCAGCACCGCCTTGGCCACGATGTATTGCTGTGTGGCCATCAGGGCCTGAACCAGGTTGGTGCGTGCCGGCCAATGGCGTGAATTCAGTTTCAGAGCCTGAAGATACAGCGCAATGGCGTCCTGAGATTTCCCCAATTTGAGCTGCACATTGCCGAAGTTGCACCAGCAATCGGTCAAATGAGGCGCCAGTCTCAACGCCGCCTTGTAGTTTTCGCCGGCCGATTCGAGATCGCCGCGGAGCAAGCAGGCATTGCCGAGCTTTGAATGCAGCTCCGAAATTGTTTCGACGGATACAGTGCCGGGCGATTCATTCCCGACCGAGGCAAGACCAAGCTGAAACGCGGCAATCGCTTCTCCGGTTCTGCCGGCGCCGTAATGTTCCAGTCCGATGCGAAGCTGTCGTGCGGCGAGCGGGGCAGCTACATCGGCGTCCGGGTGAGCGGTAGCGGACGCGGTTGCTGACATGGATTTCGCTCTTGTTCGCAGGAGGGATTCGCAGCGAGGGCTGCGCGGGAAACACCGTTTCGACCATGTCTTTTCCTGGTTAACAAAGTCTTTCCAGGGCGGCTGTTCCGGGTTTGGCCAAGGGCAATTTGCCGGCCATTCCGGGCGCGCACGCCGGTTCAGGCGGCGGGCACCGCTACTTCCTGCGCCCGGCCATCTCGAAAACCGCGCCCGGATCGTTGTCGTCAAAACGCAGGTCGAAATCGTGAAGATTGGCGATGGCCGAAGCAATGCTCAGGCCAAGACCGCTGCCGGGAACGCGGTGACCGCTCACGGTCCGGTAGAACCGCTGGAATATCTTGTCCCGCTCGCCCGGCTCGACGCCGATTCCGTTGTCGCGCACGCGGACGATGGGACGGCCGTTTTCCCGGGTCACCGACACGCTCACGGTACCGTTCTCGGGGGTGAACTTGATCGCATTGCCGATCAGGTTCGACACCGCCTCGCGCATCAGATCACCATCGCCGAGAATCTGCACGGGCGACTGGGTCTCCAGCGACATGTGGATCGACTTCGACGTGGCGAGCGGCTCGTAGAATTCGAACAAATCGGTGCAGATCGCCGACAGATCGATGGATCGAAATTTGCTCGATTTCGGACCGTATTCGACATCGGCGAGGCGCAGCAGCGCGGAGATCGTCAGCATCGCCTTGTCGATGTGGGTGAGGGCCTGCCGCGCCACCGCGCGCAGCTCGTCGTCATCAGGGCTTTCCAGGCCGCGCTCGAGTTGCGCATGCACGACGGCGAGAGGGCTGCGCAGGTCATGAGCAATATTGTCGCTGACACCCTTGATCTGCACCAGCAACCGCATGATTTCGTCCAGCATGAGGTTGACGTCGCGCGAGATCTTGTCGATCGTGTCGTTCCGCGGGCGAACCGGCAGACGCAAATGCGTATCGCCCTTCATGATAAGGGCGATCGTGTCGTGAATGGTCGTCAGACGCTGCGTCGCGCGTCGCGCGAAGAACGCGCCGATCGCCAGCGCCAGCAGCAACATCGGCGCAAGCCCGGTGGCCAGCGCGCTCACCACGATCCGGCGAAAGGCCAGGGATTCGAGCATACTTCGGCCCAGCAACAGGATGGTGCCGTCCGGGCGCGCGCGCGCCACGAAGATCGCCGGCTCCAGCCGATTGTCGCCACCCGGCACGCGCGACGCCGTGACGTAGTGGGACTTTCCGTCCAGCGGAATCGCCGGCAGCACGTCGATATTGCCGAACAATATCTTGCGGTCCGCGCCAAAGAGCGCGGCGTAGTCCAGTCGCCGCAAGTCATGCGTCATCCGCACTTTGAAGGCATATCTCAATTCGTCGATGGATTGATTGACGCTCTTGGCGGCTTCGTCTTCGAGAATGAGACGATTCCTCGCCCCGTTCGCCTCCCTGATCTGGAGATACACCAGGCCGAAGACAGCCGTGGTCGCCACGGTGGTGACGAAGACGAACGCAAGCGCGACGCGCACCGCCGATGATCTGAAGAATTCAAGCATTGGCGCTCAGCATGAAGCCCGCTCCGCGGATATTCACGATCAGCGAGGGGACGCCCCGCGCATCGATCTTCTTCCGCAGGTTGCTGATGTGGACATCGACGACATTGGTCTCGAGCGAGAAGTGGTATTGCCACACTTCCTCGAGCAGCATCGCCCGCGTGATCACCTGGCCGGGATGGCGCAGGAAGTATTCCAGCAACTTGAATTCGCGCGGCAGCAGATCGATTTTGGTGTCGCCGCGATGCACCGTTTGTTCGATCAGGTCCATTTCGAGATCGCCGACACGCAGCTTGGTGGTGCGCACGTCGTCGAGGCGGCGCATCAAGGCCTCGACCCGCGCGACAAATTCCATCATCGCGAAGGGTTTCGCGAGATAGTCGTCCCCTCCCGCCTTGAGGCCGCGGACCCTCTCATCGATGGAGGACAGTGCCGAGATCACCAGAACGGGGACCTTGACGCCCTCCTTGCGCAGGGCTTCCAACGTGTTCAGGCTGTCTTCGCCGAACACCATCCGGTCCATGATCATCATCGCGGGATCGCCGACCCGCGCAGCATCCGCGGCTTCCGCGATCGAAGCCATGCGCACGAGATAGCCCAGCCTCTCTAGCTCGATCTTGATCTCGTTGGCCAATTCCTTCTCGTCCTCGACGAGAAGGATGGGCTTGACACCGGTCGAGGTCGCCTTTTTCAACGACGTGCTCCCTTCCTCGCGTCAGGGCACTAGCCCCGGCGGTGGCGGAGGTGGCAGCGGATGCACCGAATCCTGTATCAGATGCTTGACGGCGGCAACCGCCGCAGGGTCCGGGCGCCGGATCGGCGGAATGACTTCATCCGGCGGCCAGCCGCCGCCAAGTGCCTTGTAGAGCGCAACGAAGCTGTCGCCGGCAAGCCGCACGACCTCGGCACGCTGCTGTTCCAGCGCGAATTGTTGCCGTTCGGCGTCGAGAACGTTGAGGAAATCGGTCAGACCCCGGTCGTAGCGCTCGGTTGCCACCTTGGTCGCCTGACGCGCCGCATCGACAGCGGCATCGAGGCTGCGCAGGCTCTGCCGGTAACCGCGGTAGGCCGCGTTGGCTTCGTCAACCTGCTGCACCGCGACAAGAATGGTTTGCTTATAGGCCGTCGCAAGCTCGTGCGCCCTGTAGTCGGCAATCTCGATCAGGGCATCGAGTGCGCCGAAGTCCAGGAACGGGGTACTGATCGACGGCCCCACTGACCCAATCCAGGTGATGGGAACCCCGGAGCCCGATCGTGGGCCGGCCTGCGCGCCGCCGCCGGCAGTGAGCATCAGGCTCGGGAACAGGTCCGCGGTCCTGGCTCCGACCACGGAGACCGCGGCCGCCAAAAACCGCTCGGCTTCGCGAATGTCGGGACGCCGGCGCAACAAGTCGACGGGAAGCCCGACCGGCGCACGGGCCGGCAGGCGCGGGATCGCACCGGGGCGCCGCATGTCGCGGGCGATGGCTTCCGGATACTCTCCCACCAGCACGGCGATCGCGTAGCCGTTGGCCGCGATCAGCGCCTTCAGAGGCTCGACGTCCGCCTGCAGCGTCTCAACCTGGCGCCTTGCGAGCAGCACATCGAGTTCGTTGGTCAGGCCGCGATCCAGCCGGGTCTGGGCCAGATCGAGGACCTTTCGCGCCGCATCGATGTCGCGATAGAGAATCTGGAGGCGCTCCTGGCGGGCCCGCAGATCGAAGTACAAACGGGAAATGTCGGCGGCGATCACAACATAGACCCAGTCACGCGCCTCCTTGAGCGCTTCGGCCGTGAAGACCTGCGCCTCGAAGCGACGCGCGATCTTGCCGAAGATATCGATCTCCCATTCGGCGTCGAGACCGGCGGCCGCGCTGATTTTCGTGAGACCTTGGGTGTTTTCCCCGTCCCTTAGCGGCTGCGCAACCCTACCCCTGCTCTCGTCGGTCCCGGTGCCGACGCCACCCCCCGCCGAACCATTGAGATCGGGAAGCGCCGCGCTGCCGATCACGACGAGCTGCAATCTCGCCTGCTGCAAGCGGTCCAGCGCGATCTTGAGATCGAGATTGTTCTGCAGCCCGCGCTCGATCAGGTCGTTCAATTGCGGGTCGCGCAACGTCCGCCACCATTGCCACAGATCCGGGCTGGCACCGCCGGACCCGGGCTCCTTGCTGGCCGGCTGCGCCAGGAAGGTGGCGGGAAGCACGGCATCGGGCGCGAAATATTCCGGGCCGAGGGTGCACCCGCTCAGCGCAACGGCAACCGCCAGCGAACTCAGACGTCTCCAGTGCTTCACACCACAAATCCCGGTCCAGCGAGGGTGACCCATGTAAAACTACGCGGCTGAAGGCACATCCAAATTCTTCTTATTCTACACGCTTTTGCACCGACGCGCTCTTCGTGTCGTCCGAACTTGGTTTGACCTTGGCGCCGGCCGCGATCTGGCTAGAGAGATTGAGCGCAACCTTGTCACCGATCGAAAGGCCGGAGCCGATCCAGACCATATTGCCGTCATCGCTGGCGATCGTGACGTCCCTGAACGATACGGCGCCACTGGGCTCGACGACGGCGACTTGCGGGCCGCTGGACCGATACATCAGGGCGGCCGCCGGAACCTGGATCTGGACACCCCCCGTCAGTTCGAAATCCGCTTGCACGTACATGCCGGGAACCAGCGCACGGTCGGTATTCGGGACGTCGATTTCGATGCGAATCGTTCGCGATACCGGATTGATCGCCCGCGCCGTCCGCGAAACCTTGCCCTCGAGACGCAAGCCGGGCTGATCGGTGCTCGTGATCACGGCAGTCGCACCCGGCTTCATCAGCTGTGGCGCGGCGCTCTGCGGCGCAAATACATAGATGCGCATCGGGCTGTTTTCGGAAAGATGATAGAGCGAGGTGGTATTAGCGGTGCTGCCCGCCGTCACAAGATTTCCGATGTCGATCTGACGCTGAACGATGGTGCCGTCAAAGGGAGCCTTGACTTCCTTGAACTGTGTCAACGCGGTGAGGCGGTCGACGTCGGCCTGCTGCAACATGACCTGGGCATGCGCGGCGTTCAGCTCGGCGAGTGCTTCGGCGCTGCCGGCCTTCTTGGATTCGCGCTCCTGATCCGACACGACGCCCTTCGGGGATTCGCGCCAGCGCTGATCGGTGGTAACGGCGAAATCGGCCTGGGCCTGCTTGACCGCGACTTGCGCGATGCTGGCATTCAGCTTGGCCTTCGCGGCGAGAAGTTCGGCGTCCAGTTCCGGAGTTTCGATCAGCGCGAGGGTCTGGCCGGCGGTCACGTTGTCGCCGATATCGGCAAACCATTTGGCAACGTAACCATTTACCCGGGCATAGATCGCCGTCTCGTTCCAGGCCGCGGTCTCTCCGGGCAATTTGAGCGACTGCGTGCCCGGGGAGGGGGTGACGGTAACCACATTGACGGTAGGCAGTTCTGCCATTTCCTTGCCTGTGGCATCCACCAGTCGCGCTTCCGCGTCGTCTTTCGAGCGATGCACGAAGAAAAAGCCGACGGCCAGCGCGATCACGATGACCGCCGTGATGCGAACTATCCTTGCCCCCGTTCCGGGCTCGACCTTCTTCGCCGTAGCGAAGTCGGCAGACTCGGACGTGGCAGACTCGGACGTGTGTGACTCGTGGTCGTTCGTCGAAGGCGTCATCTCGCTTCCTGTCTGACCCATGATTCCTTATCCCGGCGCAGCATTCGATATACCACCGGCACGAAGATCATCGTCGCCGCGGTCGCAAACATAAGGCCGCCAATGACCGCGCGGGCCAGAGGCGCATTCTGCTCCCCGCCCTCCCCTACGCCAAGGGCCATCGGGATCATGCCGAGGATCATGGCGCCTGCTGTCATTAGCACCGGCCGCAGCCGTGTATAGCCTGCGGCAATCGCGGCGGTCGCCTTGTCGTCGCCCGCTTCCATGCGCTGATTGGCGAACGTGACGACAAGAATGCTGTTGGCCGAGGTAAGGCCGATACACATCAAGGACCCCATCAGGGCCGGGATGCTCAGATGCGTTTGAGTGAGAAACAGCATCCACATGACCCCGCCCAGCGTGAACGGAACCGCCGCCAGGACAATCAGCGGATCGACCCAGCTTTGAAAGTTGATAACAAGGGCAAGATAGACCAGGACCACCGCCATCGCCATGCCGGAGAACAGCCCGTTGAAGCTTTCGCGCATGGTTTCGACCTGCCCGCTGAGCGTGATCGAGACGGGCGCCGTAGCGTTGGCAAGGGCGCGCTCGCCGTCCAGCACCTTGTCGATCTCCACCGCGGCGGAGGCGAGGTCTCGACCCTGAACGTCGGCATTGACGTCAAAGACCGGCCGGATATTGAGCTGTGAGACCACCAGCGGGACGTTCTTGCGTCCGAATTGGGCGACGCTCATCAGCATCTGGCTCGACTTGTTGCCGGCCGCGCTGATCGGCACGGTGGCCAGATCCTGCGTCGAATTCACCCGGTAGGTCGGCATCTGGACCACCAGCGGGTAGCTCACGCTGTTCCGCGGATCGATCCAGAAATTCGGAACGGTTTGAGCGCTCGAATTGGCGGTTACCAGGACGTTCTTGGCGATCTGGTCCTCGCTCAGGCCAACCTGCTGGGCCAGGGTGCGGTCAACGTCGATGCTCAGGGCGGGAGCGTCGGGAACCTGGAACACGTGGGAGTCCACAACGCCGGGGATGGAATTCAACTCGTGCGCAATCTTCTGCGCGAGCGCGTAGGTGTCGAAGCTCTTGGGTCCGGAAATCCGGATGTCGATAGGCGCCGGCTGACCGAAATTCAGAACCTGATTGACGATGTCGGCGGGCTGGAAGAAGAAAACCAGGTCTGGAAAGCGCTTCGGTAGCTCACGACGCAAGTCGGCGACGTGAGCCGCCGTCGGCGTATGCTTTTCCTTCAGCGAAATCAGAATCTCGCCGTCCATCGGCCCGACGGTGGCCGAGTCGCTCAATGCGATATTGATGCCGCTGTAGGGCAAACCGATGTTGTCGAGGATGACGTCGATCTGCTCCTGACCGACGATCCGACGTATCGCGTTCTCGACTTCGGCGAAATAGCGCTGGGTCTCCTCGATGCGGCTGGCGGGCGGCGCGCGAACGTGCAGGCGCATCTGGCCGGCGTCCACCTGAGGGAAAAAATCCCGGCCAAGGCGCGGGAACAGCAGCAGCGAGCAGACCATCAGCAAAATAAAGAAAACCGCGGTGACGCCTCCCCGGCCCACGCAGAACGCAATGACGTTGCGGTAGCCGTCGCGCAGGCTGTTGAAACCGTCCTCGAATTTGTGATGGATCAGACTGAATACGTTAAACCGCGACCGTGGCGCCGCCTCGTGCGCGGCATGCCCGCCATGGCCCTCAAGCGATGAACGCATCAGATAGGAGAACAGCACCGGGACCAGCGTGAACGACAGCGCAAGGCTCGCGATCAGCGACACACAGACCGACAGCGACAACGGAGAGAACAGATATTTGGCGGTGCCCTGCAAGAGGAACACCGGCACGAAAACAATGCAGATGCAAAGCGTTGAAAGCGCCGTCGGAATCGCAACTTCGCCGCAGCCGACAACGATTGCATGTCGAAGCGAATCGCCCTCTTTGACGTGACGCTCGATATTCTCGATGACCACCGTGCTGTTGTCGACGAGAATGCCGACAGCCAGCGCAAAGCCGCCGAGCGTCATCGTGTTCAAGGTCTGGCCGTCGACAAACATGATGAGAATGGCGGCGATGATCGAGGTCGGAATTGTCGCAAGAATGATCAGCGTCAACCGCCAGTTGCCGAGAAACAGCAGGATCATCATCGCCGTCAATCCGGCCGCGATCATTCCGCCCATCAGCACGCTGTTGAGCGAGGCCTTGACGAACACGGACTGATCGAAAATCGCCTTGATGTTGACGCCGGGCGGCATCAACCGCCGGACATCCGGCAGCGCCTCCCTGACGCCGTCGATCACCGCAAGCGTCGACACGCCGCCGGTCTTGCGCACCGTCATCAAGGCGCCGGGCTGCCCGTCAACCGTCACGGAATTGGTCTGGATTTGAAACCCGTCATGGACGTGGGCGACGTCGCGCACGAACACCACCTGGCCCGCCACCTGCTTGACCGGAAATTCGTTGATGGCCGAGATGGCGTTCGGGCTGTTGTTCATGGCGAGCGAATAATCTTTGGTCCCCATTTTGACGTCACCGGAGGGCAGGATGACGTTCTGCTGCTGGATCGCCGTGGCGACATCCGAAGGCGACAGACCGCGCGAAGCGAGCGCCTGCTGGTCCAGATCGACCATGATGACGCGGGGCTTGCCGCCATAGGGATAGGGAACTTCTGCACCATGAACGACCGCAAGGTCAGGTCGGATAATGTTCTGACCGAGATCGTTCAGCTTGGAGTCGGGCAGCGAGTCGCTGGAAAGACTGAGCTGAATGATCGGCACGTCGGTCGCGCCGTAGCGCAGCACGAGCGGCGGCGTGATGTTCGGCGGCATGTATTTGAGGACGACAAGGGCGCTGCTCGCCAGCTGCGATATGGCGCGCGTCACGTTGGCGCCTTCGTGGAGATAAATCTTCTCGACGCCGACGCCGGCATAGGCCGTCGCCTCGATCCGGCTGATGTCGTCAACCAGCGAGGCCAGCTGTCGTTCGTGCAAGGTCAAAATGCGGTCGCGGATGTCCGGGGCGCTCATCCCCTGATAGGTCCAGACAACGCTGACGACGGGGATGTCGATTTCGGGAAAAATGTCGACGGGCATCCGCAAGCCGGCGCCGATGCCCATCAGGCAGACGAGGATCAGAGAGGCGATGATTGTGTAGGGTCGCCTAAGCGCGAAATCAGCAAACCACATTAATGATAGCCCTCAGCCGTCGGCATGACGTCCCCCGCTTGCGCTGATTTCATTTTATCGAAATATCTGATGATCGTCGACGTCCCACAGGTTCGGCAGAGCATCTTCCCATTCGCTCAAGCCGAGATAGGTCCATCATCCTGTTGAAAAGGCTATCATAAGATTGTTCCATTTGTCGACGCGTCACTGGTAGCCGCTACTTTCCGCAGAAGCGACTAAAGTAGATTTTATTCAGCAAAAGCGCGGGGGTCACCACGCGTTGGCAGCCTGGGTTCGTTTGCATTGCACCGCACGCGGATTTTGTCCGTGCGGTACGCAGCATGCCGATCATTCGGCGCGCGGCTGGGACGGTGGTCGTGATGCGACAACCAAATCCGGCAGATAAAGCTGAGATGTGGTGCCAAACCCGGCAAACCGGGCGGCATCTACTTGCGTGGCCTGCCGCGTTTGGCAAAGACGACGCCCCGCTCGTCGGCGGTGCAGCGAAGCGAACTTGCCAATTTGAGGGCTTCGTTACGTTCAGGACCTGGGGCCATTTGTCGCGCAAGCTCCAGCGCGTCTGCCGCGGCGACGTCCCAGTCGAACCGATCAGATGAGCGTTGAGTTTCTTTGCTCATCGCTCTGCAAAGCTCCCTGCCTAGACTTTAATCATGGGTATAAGAGTGGCGTGATTCCCTGTCAACGTCAACGACCTGCAATGCTGACGCTTGATTGGCATCGAATCTTGTCTTTCGCACCCCGCATCTTGCGCACCCCGCATTCGCTGACGGGGCGGAGACTCTGGGGCAGTGGCCGCTTCCTCCGGTGTTTCCAGGCCGTCACATCGGAAAGCAGGAGCGCGCGGTGAAGGTTTCACCTTGGTGACCAACTGAAAATGCATCAAACGCGGTGAAATCCAGGACGCTGCGAAAGCTCCCTTCTTTCGAAATGCGGACGTCTCTCAAGGAATCGATGCGTCCGGCCAGAGGCGATTGGTGCGCCAGTCAGAATAAATTTCTGAACAATTATGTAATTGAAATCACAATCCAATTTGTGATGACGAGCCAGCGGCGGTCTGCCGGCAATGCATCAGATGGTCGCGCGCGCCGCTGCTCGCGAGCGCGAACCGCCGATCGTGACGTACCATCAGGGTCAGCCACGCGTGCAGCCTCAGCAGGAGCTTGGCGCTGACCCGCCGCAGTGACGCACGATGCCCTTGTTGCTGGCGTTGCTCTTATCGTATTGCAATCAAGCGCGACTGGGACCCCGGCATTGATCAAACGTCGTACTCGGCGCGGGACGGCCATTACATGACACTGCTGCAGTTGAAGATCCTGAGGGAGATTGAGCGGCAATCGTTGAATATTTCTGCAGCGGCAAAGGCGCTCAATACATCTCAGCCCGGAGTAAGCCGGCAGATCCAGATGCTGGAGCGCGAACTTGGGCTCGCTCTGCTGGTACGCAAGAAGAATCGGATCGTCGCCCTGTCCTCAATCGGGGAGACGATCCTCGCCATCGCCAAATCCGCGCTTAACCAGGCTGAAAACATCGGACTTGTGGCGCAGGATGCACAAGGCGCCCCGGGAAAACTTGTCGTCGCGACGACCCATCTTCACGCACGTTACACCCTGTTGCAGCCGTTCAAGGCGCTTCGAAAGAAATATCCGCAGTTGCGCATGTTTCTGTTCCAGGCCGACCCCGACGATATTCCCAGGCTGGTTCACAGTCACGCAGCCGACATCGGCTTGAATACGAGTCACGACGACAAGAGCCGGCCCCCCGGCATCTTGTATCAAAACGGCCGCCCCCTGCTGCGGAGCGTCATCATGCTGCGGGATCATGCGCTGGCCGGGAAGAAGCAACTCACAATTCGCGATCTCGGCGCTCACCCGCTGGTCGGTTACAATCCGCGGTCAAGGGCGGGAAGCGTGATCGCTCGCACATTCGAGCAAAGCGGCGTCGTTCCGAACGTGATCGTGCAGGCCAACGATTCCGATATCATCAAGGCGTACGTCGCGGCAGGATTAGGCATCGGGATTGTGCCGACCGTGATCCTTGATCGGAAGCTCGACGTTGATCTCCGCTCCATCGACGTCACCGATTTGTTTCCGCGCGCGCACACCAACATCGTGATGCGCGAAGACATGCATTTGCGCAGTTATGTTCGCGACTTCATCCAGATGATGGCGCCGGGTTCAAAGCAGCCGGCGCGCAAGCGCAACGCGAACAAAGTCTGATTGGACTGCTTGGTGCGCTGGACGGCCCGGGTCACACATGCCGGCCTGTCGCAGGTCATGCTGTTTTGTCATAGTGCCATCATATCTTATTCTTTTACCGCATGATGGGGCCGATGCTACAAAGCCTCGGATCGATTTGCCCTGTCAGGGAGAAAGCACACATGGACCAGACTGCCTTCGTTTGTTTAATCGACCCGCTCTCCCCGCACACCGGCGCCGAGATCCGCGGAGTTGATCTCAGCAAACCGGTTGACGGGGCCACGCGGGACCGTCTGAATCAGGCTTTCCTGGATCATGCGGTCCTCGCAATTCGCGATCAGCAGCTCAGCGCGTCGCAGTTTCTCGAGGCCATGAAGATTTTTGGAGACATCTTTCCACAGCACAATTCGCGCTTTTCGGTGCCCGAATGCCCCCAGATCCACTACATCTCCAATCAGGACAAGCTGGAAGACGGGAAGGTCTACATCCCGGGTGAGGGTTACCACACGGATCACTCCAACGACCGTGAGCCGCCAAAGGCGACCGCGTTGCACGCCGTCAAGCTGCCGAAAACAGGCGGCGACACCCAGTTCGTGAACATGTATGAAGCCTATAATGCCTTGTCCGAGGACATGAAGAAGCGAATCGACGGCCTGCAGGCGCGTCACGTCTATCAAAGCAAGCATAGCGAGCGGAAGCTGCCGCAGTTGTCTGCGGAGCGTAAAAGCATTGCATCGGAATCCGTCATCCACCCGCTCGTGCGAACCCATCCGAGGACCGGCCGCAAGGCGATCTATATCAATCCGATAAGGATCGAAGAGATCATCGGAATGGACGACTCCGAGGCGCTGACCTTGCTCGACGAATTGCTCGATCACTCGACGCAATTGAAGTTCCAATATCGCCACAAGTGGAAGTCGGGGGATGTGGTGATCTGGGACAACCGTTGTCTTATGCACAAGGCAAACGGCGACTATCCGGTCGGCGAGGTGCGCTACCTTTATCGTTTGATGCTCAAGGGTGGTCGTCCGGCTTGACGGGTCTCTGATCACCGCGGGAGTGCAAAGCTGATGCCGGTGCAGAATCGCCTGATCACCGTTTGGCGCCGGAACGCCGGCGTTTCGGCAGCGGATCCGTGGCTGGCGGAAGCGGCGGACGAGAGCACCGTGCGCCGCTATCGCGTCGAAGACGGCGACGAAGCGATGCTGTGGATCGAAGGTCACCGCGTCGACGCCGGCCGTCTTGCCACGATCGAGGGCGAGATCTTCACGTTCTCGCTGGCGCGCGACGTCGGCGGCAGCTCCGAATTTCCAGGACCGTGGTTGTACATCGTTCACACGGATATCCCCTCCGACGTCGTCGACGACTACAACGCCTGGTACGACGAAGAGCATCTTCCGCGCCTGGTCGGGGTGCCCGGTGTCGAGCGCGCCCGCCGATACGTGGCCGACGAAGGTCTCAGTCCGCGCTATTTGACCGCCTACGATCTGTCGATCCGGGATGCGTTCGAAAGCCCCCAGGGTCTCAAGGCCCGAAAAACGCCATGGACGGAGCGGATGCGATCGCTGTTTTCGAACACGAGACGCAAGATGTGCATTCTCCAGCCGTGACGTATCGGATGCTCGAAAGCTGTCGGCCAAAAAAACACTGAATAGGATGCCGACCATGCGTGTCGGTAACCGGGTCAAAAACCAACGACGTTCAGGGAGAAAGCGATGTGGAGGCGTTGGGGGGCGATTGTCCTTTTGGTCGTGTCTGTTGCCTATGCCGGTGATGCCAGGGCGGAATATCCGGATCGCGCGATACGCCTGATTGTTCCCTTCGCGCCCGGAGGCGCCAACGATTCGGTGGCGAGACTGCTCGCGGATAAACTCGCGAAACGCCTCGGGCAAGCGGTTGTGGTGGACAACCGCCCGGGCGGCGGCACAGTCGTCGGGACGGCGACGGTGGCAAATGCAGCCCCCGACGGCTATACGTTGCTGCTGATCTCACCTGCGCACACCATCAACCCGGCGCTCAAGAAGAGCCTTCCATATCACACGCTGACCGACTTCACGCCGATCAGCCAGATCACCCGATCCGCCTATGTGCTGATCACGGCGCCCACATCGCCTTTCAAAAGCATCAACGATTTGGCCGTGATTGCGCACGCTTCGACCGGACAGTTTTCGTACGCGTCGTCCGGGACCGGCAGTGCGCCGCATTTGGCGGGTGCACTTCTGGCAAGTCTGATGGGGGTGACGGCCTTGCACGTGCCGTATCAGGGCGGCGGGCCTGCCATGATCGGCGTCATACGCGGTGACGTCGATTTGTATTTCTCCGGCGTTGCCGGAGCCCGATCATCCATCGAATCCGGCCAGGTTCGCGCGATAGCCGTATCTGGCGACCGGCGCCTCGCCGCTCTGCCTGCGGTGCCCACTGTCGCCGAGGCGGGTATATCCGATTATGCCATCAACGGTTGGTATGGGATCGTAGGTCCGGCGAATCTGCCGCCGGACGTTACGTCGAAGCTGAACACAACCATCAACGAATGCTTGAAAGATCCCGAGCTGGTGGCGCGTCTCGAGCAGGAAGGCGAGGAAGTGGTCGGAAGCACCCCCGAACAATTCGCCCAATTGCTCGGCGCCGATCTGCGAAAGTACAAAACGATCGTCGCCAGTGCGGGATTGCAGCCCCAGTAAGGCTGCCGTCCGCTGTGAAACGGACAATCGTGATCGACCCAAGTCGGCCGGGCGGGGCCCGTACGGCTCGTTAAAGCGTGATGAGATTAGCATCGATAGCCTGAGTTTGTGAGATAGTTGGCGCATTCTTCTGGTGTGAAGGCTTGGAGAGCTTCGCCGATTGCTGCGCACACCGCCTCGACGGTGCGGGCCGCTGCCTTTCTGAGGAGATGTTTGAGCTTGGCGAAGACCTGTTCGATGGGGTTCAGGTCGGGTGAGTATTTTGGCAGGAAGAAGAGCTTGGCGCCGGCGGAGCGAATGAGCTGACGCACGGCTTTGCCTTTGTGACTGCCGAGATTGTCCATGATCACGATA
>Ga0073928_10004805_pt1 | contig 19519 bp, 21 predicted proteins | sample PaiPotPPA55metaG_FD_76969 | JGI IMG/M metagenome (GOLD analysis project Ga0073928, IMG submission 76969) | Iron sulfur acid spring bacterial and archeal communities from Banff, Canada, to study Microbial Dark Matter (Phase II) - Paint Pots PPA... ...
AACCGTGACGAAGGCGCTGCCGGCCGCCGAGGAAACTCCAAAATCGACGCGCGTGCGCCGGAAAACCGCGCCGGCCGCCGATTCGAATGGCAAACCGGTACGCGCCGCGGCGCGCAAGAAAGCGGCAGAGGCCCCCGAGCCGAAGGCACCGGCAAAACCTAAAACGACCACACGCAAAAAAGCCGCGCCCAAGGCCGCGAATGCGGCTGCGGCCACCGGCAAGCTGAAGTCAGCGGCGAAGCCGAAGGCGCGCAAGAAAAAGAGCTAGTTGACGGCTGACCTGTTAGGAGGGTCACATGTACGAAAAAGATGCTCCCGAGCAAAGCTCGATCGAGCGGGAAGAGGCCGAACGGTTACGGCAATCCGAACAGCACGCCGATCAAATGGATCAGCCGGCCGTGCCAACCAAATCCGAGTAGATAGAAAAAGACTCCCGCATCGAGCGGGAGTCTTTTTTGCTTACTGCTGCGTTCCGCTAGAGCCGGAACCGTCAGAGTGCGCGATCTTGTCGTTCAGATATTGCAGCGCTCGAGTGAGCTGCGTATCGCGTGTCGGATCGCCGTAACGCGCGCTCTTGTTCTCGTCGACGACGATATCCGGCGTAATGCCAAGATGATTGATGTCGCGGTTGTGAGGCGTCAGATATCGTGCGTCCGTGATTTTGATAGCCGAGCCGTCGGGCATCGGAAGAATCTCCTGCACGACGCCCTTGCCGAACGTGCGCGTGCCGATAATCGCTCCAACCCCGCTATCCTGGATCGCACCCGAGGTAATCTCCGAGGCCGAAGCGGTATGGCCGTTAACGAGCACAGCTAACGGAACCGGCGGAATTGCCGTGTCCTCGGCTTCATATGTCGTCACGTTCGAAGCGCGCGATTCAACCGAAACGATCGGTCCGCTGGCGATGAATTTGGAACTCACGTCGAGCGCCGCCTCCAAATATCCGCCGCCGTTGTCGCGCAAGTCCATGATTATTGCGCGCGCCCCGTTCTGCTGAAGCCGGTCCAACGCCCGCGCCAACTCCGCCCCCGTGTCGCGGCCGAAGACCGTCAGCTCGACGTAGCCGATTTTATTCGGAAGCATTTTCTCGTACACGGAGAGTTCGTGAATCTGCGCGCGCGTGATGGCAATCGGCTGCGTGAGCGGTTTTCCGTCGCGCTCGATCGTGAGCTGCACGACCGTGCCGACTTTGCCGCGCAAATGCGAAGAGGCTTGCTGCAGCGTCAAGTTCTTGGTCGACTGGCCGTCGATTGCGGTGATCGTGTCGTCCTGATGAACGCCCGCTTTGTCTGCAGGGCCGTCGGGAACGACGTTGCTCACATCGATGTATTTGGTATTGTCGTCGACTTGGATGACGATACCCGTTCCCGCAAACGAACCGCCGTCGAGTCCTTCGTTCAGCTGTGCGTACTCTTTAGGTGACAGAAAGACGGTGTATTTATCGTGGACCGAATTGAGCATGCCTGAAATCGCAGCGTATGCCAAAAGGTGCGAGCTCATTTTTCCATGCGCAAACCGCGAAGCGAGATCGACTTCGTGGCCGACCGCTTTGGCGGTGCGCCCCGCATTGTCGTCGGCGAAGATCGGCGGCAAGCTCGCTTGCACGCCGGCCGTGTGGAGTTCGCGCTCCAGTTCGGCGCGCGCGCCGTCGACGATGCTCTGCGGCTCGGTTTTCTTATAGAAATCCGCGCGAAGCTTCTCGTAGCTGAACTGAATCTCGGTCGCGTCAAGCGGCGAGATTCCGGCTGCGGCTGCGGAACCGGCCGAGGGGAGCTGAACGGCGGCCAGCAGGATAGCGGCGGCGGCGGCGCAGGCGAAGAGTCGTAGTCCTGAGACGGGTGAAGGGCGATTCATATCTACCTAACGTGTGTGACGGTCCAAGAATGCCTTGGCGGCGAGTAATTGTTTATCGTTGGGTGTGTCGATGAGGTTAACGTCCGGGCTTTGCGCAACGAGGATGTCCGGCGCGATGCCCTTGTGCTGAATGTCGCGGCCGGACGGCGTAACGTACCGCTCGGTCGTAATCTTCAGCGCTCCACCGTTGGGCATCGAGAAGATGCCCTGCACGACGCCCTTGCCGAACGTCTTGGTGCCGATGAGGGTGGCAATTTTATAGTCCTGGAGCGCCCCCGAAGTGATCTCCGAGGCGCTCGCGGTGTAGCCGTTGACCAGCACGACGAGCGGCGTTATGCCGTGAAGCACGTTACCCGTTGCGTATTGCCGGTCGCGCACGCCGTCACGGTTGATTTCCGTTACGACCACGCCTTGCGGAATAAAGAAGCTGGAAATATTTACCGCAGCATCGAGCAGACCGCCGCCGTTATCGCGCAGGTCGAGAATGAAGCCCTTGACGCCGTGCGCCTTGCCATCGAGCAAAGCCTTGCGCACTTCGTCGGCCGACGTCTCGCCGAAATCGGAGAGGCGGATGTACTCGTATCCGTTCTCGACTTTCGCGTGGACTGTCGGTACGTGAATGATTTCGCGTTTAATGCTGTACTCGTGCGATGCATGCGCTTTCGTATACGGATGCGTGGTAATCGTCACGGTAGTCCCCTCGGGTCCGCGAATCATCCTCTCGACTTGGTCGAGCGCAAGGCCGGAGATTGCCGTGCCGTCGATCGTCTCGACGACCTCATTGCCCTTCATGCCCGACCGGGCTGCCGGCAATCCGTCGATCGGCTGCAGCACGACCTGGCCGTTCTTCAGCTGATAAATGAAGACGCCGATACCGCCGAAGTTTCCGCCGTTGAGCTGCTCGTTGAGCTGGCGGATCTGATCGGGCGAAAGATATACCGTGTACGGATCGCGCAGGGATCCGAGCATACCCGAGAGCGCCGCCTCCGTCAGATCGCTGCGGCCGCTGCTTCCTAAATACTGTCCGTAGTGATCTTGCGCGTACGCGAGCTGGCGGTCGAGCGTATGGAGTTCCTCTGCTTGGTCCATGCTCGCTTGCGCGTTCGGCAGCGCCGGCGCGACCTGCACGTGCTTGGCTTTGAAGTACTCGCGCAGAAACGACAGCAAGCCTTTGCGCTCGCCGTCGACGAGCATTTGTGCGTCGACCGGACGATAATACACGCGCTCTACTTGCCGGAACGCCAAGCCTACGAGCTGCTCGTCAACCACCTGCGGTCCGAGCAGATTGCGCAGGTCGAGCGATGCAATCTTATCGGAGGCCGCGGCGCTGCTCTCGCCCGCCGCAAAGCCGTGATGATAGCCAATATACAGCGCACCGCCGAATGCGACGACGGCAACGAAAAGCGCGGCTATTACCGCGCGAACTGCGGCTGACACTACGGAATCGGCGTCCTTCCTGCGGCGTACACGATTACCCCGTTAGTACCCACCTGTGGGGTGGGCGGTTTCGCATCATACCACACGAGGCCTTAAAGAAGGCTAAAAATCAGTGCAAATAAGCGGCCGGGTCGGTAGGCTTGCCGTTGATGCGAACTTCGAAATGCAAGTGAGGGCCTGTGGACATGCCGGTCGACCCGACCGCGCCGATGGGCTGCTCCTTGCCCACTTGCTGCCCCGACGACACGAAGATCTGCGAGAGGTGGCCATACCCCGTCGCCATGCCGCCACCGTGATCGATGAGGATGTAATTACCGTACCCGCCGTACCAGCCGGCCGAAATGACGGTGCCGCCGGCGGCCGCTTTGACGGTCGTGCCCATCGGTGCGGCTATGTCTAACCCTTGGTGGAATTCCATGCCGCCGCCGAAGGGATTATTACGATAGCCGAACGGTGAAGTGATGGTGCCGCTAACCGGCCAGGACAGCATGCCGGGCGCCGTTTCCGGTCCCACGATGCCGGCAGCCCGCCGAGCGGCCTCCCGCTGGGCTTCGAGCTCCGCTTGGCGCTGCCGGATCAACGCTTCGAGATTCGCCTCCTCAGTCGCCGAGAGGTCCTCAATTTCGGCAACCTCGCTTGCAATGTTACGGCGCTGAGCATCGGCGACGGCAACGAGATTACGGCGCACGTCGGCAAGCGTCTGCAGCTGATTTTGCGCGCGCTGCTGCGCCTGCTCTTGGTTCTGAAGCGCAAGCTGCGTCGTCTCCAAACTTGTCTGCGCCGCCGAAACCTTTTGCTCGGCGGTTTTGCGCTCGCGCACGGCGCGCTGGTTCGCGGCGATCAGTAAACGCAGATCTTCCCAGCGTTCGACGAAATCGCTGAACGAACGCGATGCCAGCAGCACGCTCAAATACCCCATGTCGCCATGCTCGTAGATGTCGACCAAGCGCCGTTTGAGCAGATCGTCATGAAGTTTGAGCGTCTTTCGCGCCGCGTCGAGCTGAATGGTGTTCCACTGGAGTTTGCGCTCGGTGCTGCGCTGCTGCGCGTTCAGATCGTCCAAACGCGCGTTGACCTGCGATATCGCTGCATCGGTCGCGTTCAGCTGCATCTGCAGATCGCCCACGCGCACCGTCGCCGTGTGAAGCTGCGTGCGCTTCTCGTGCAGGCGCGCATGCAGAGTCTCGGTTTTGCGCCGCTGCGCTTCGATGCGCGAATTGATGTTCGAGGGCGTGGCGACCGCCGGCATGATGCTCGCGAGCAGCAATGCTGCCATAATGTTGCGAATCACTTGCGTCTTTTATCCTTCACGTAGACGGAGCCCCCGATAGACTTGGCGTACCGCTTGAGTTCTGCGGCGGCCTCGCCGATCTGCGCGTAGTTCTCCAGCTTGCGCTGCTCGTTGGAAACGATGGCGACCGAGAGTGACATAATCGGATAACGGTTGAGCGTGCCGCGACGGTCGCGCGTCTCGATATAGCCTTGCCGCAGGTCTTGCTCGTTGTAAAGCTTGCGAATATCGCGATCGAAGGTGTCGATGATCTCGCGCGCAATCTCCTCCGCGCGATCGGGAAGCGTAACGATGATAAAATCATCGCCGCCGATGTGTCCGACGAAATCCTGCGGCGTGCCGCGGCGGCGAACCATATCGGTGGATGTTGATGCGACCAGCTGAATGGCCTCATCACCGTGCGTGAAGCCATAGACGTCGTTGAATGCTTTGAAATTATCCAGATCGAGGTAAAGGACCGCGAAGGGCGCGTTTGTCTCGATGCGCCGGCGCAGCTCTGCCTCGATGGCAAGATTGCCCGGCAGCCGCGTGAGCGGAGAGAGCGAGGCATCGACTTCGACGCGTCGGATTTTGGCTTTTACACGCGCGAGCAGCTCCTGCGGTCCGAACGGCTTGGTCATGTAGTCGTCGGCGCCCGCATCGAAGCCGGCCAGCTTGTCATCCACTTCACCTTTGGCGGTGAGCATGATGATCGGCACATGCGTGTTGGATGGATGGCGCCGTATGCGTCGAGCAACCTCGTACCCGTCCATGAGAGGCATCATCACGTCGAGCACGACAAGATCCGGCTGAATGCCATCCAGAATGTGCATGGCTTCATCGCCGCTCGAAGCGCTGGTGACGTCATAACCGGCGAGCTCGAGATTGGTTTGAATGATTTTGCGCAGGTTGCGATCGTCGTCGACGACCAATATGCGTTTACCGTTGCCGTCACCCAAGCGCTTCATCGCAGCGGCAGCCTCAGGGTAAACGCCGTCCCTTCGCCGGGCTCGCTGCGCACGTCGAGCGTGCCGCCGTGTGCGCGCACCAGCGCGTTTACGATGTACAAACCGAGTCCGCTTCCGCCGGCACTCGAGGTTGCGTCCGAGTCGACGCGATAGAACCTATCGAAGATGTATGGCAAATGCTCTTCGTCGATGCCGATGCCGGCATCGCGCACCTCGATCTCCGTGTAGCCATCGAGCTCGGCCGCACTAATCGTCACCGCGCCGCCCGCAGGCGAATACTTGATCGCGTTTTCGATTAAGTTGCGCAGAACGTCGCGCAGCCTGTCCGGATCGCCGGAGACCTCAATGCCTTCGACGTTCCGGAGGATGGGATGCGTAACAGGGTTGGCCGGGATTTCTCCGACCGCGTCCGCGAGCACGTGCTCGAGCGGCAAACGCACGCGGCGGCTCATGAGTTGTTCTGTTTCGACGCGCGAGACGAGCAGCATGTCGTCAATCAAACGCGAGAGACGGTCCGCCTGCTGTTCGACGACGGCCAAGAAGTCGTCGTAGTGCGATTCGTAAAGCGATGGGTTTTGGCGCAGTGTCGCGGTGTAGGCTTTGATCGTTGAGAGCGGCGTTTTGAGCTCGTGCGAAACCGTGCTGACGAGCTCATTTTTGAGCTGTTCGATCTCGTCGATGCGCCGCGCGTTCTGGAAGCTGAGGAGCCACCCCTCAGGGTGCGTGTCGCGCACGAGCGCAGCGGTTCGGGCAAGCACGCGTACCGGTTGTCCGAGCGTGTCGCGCAAAATGAGATGCACGGGCTGCGGCTCGAGGCCTGGCGTCACGGCAAATGGATCGGCAATGTTCGTTTCATGCAGAAGCGCGTGCGCATCGGAGCCGATGACGCTGGTTGCGGAATAGCCGAGCAGTCGTTCCGAGGCCGGATTGAAACGCACGATGCGAAACCGGTCGTCGACCTGAACCAGGCCTTCACCAACCAGCTGTGCGAGTGTTTCTATTAGGCGCTTTGAGGCAACGAGCTCGTCGAGGAGTTCGTGCTCTACGTGCGCAGGTAGCGTCCGACCGAAATCCACGAGGCGATAACCCCCACGGCGCCGCCGACTGCGAGCAGTTGCAGCACCAGCGAGGAGAGATCAACCTGCACGACGTTCATCTGCACCCAAGGGAGCGCGCTGGTAAGTTTAGGAACGAGCGTTCCGTGCGCGATGGCCAGCAGTCCGATAGCCACGAATGCACCCAAAATACCGTCAAGCAACCCCTCACAGATGAAGGGCATGCGGATGTACATATTCGTTGCACCGACGAGCTGCATGATCGAAATCTCGCGCCGGCGCGCAAACACGGTAAGGCGGATCGTATTGGAGATGATGATCCCGGCAACCAGCACGAAGAGCGCGATGACGGCAACGCCGGCTTTGCGCGCGACTTCGGCGACCTGCAGCAGACGAGCCACGACGTCCTGCTGGTAATCGACCTCGTGCACGCCTTTCAGCTTCGCGATCGCGTGCGCGATTATCGGAACGTCCTGCGGATTGCGCGCATGCACGCGGAACATATCGGGTAGCGGATTCTCGGTGAGAATCTGCATGTCGATCTGTCCCTTCATGCGTTCGCGCAGCTCTTTGAGGCCTTGTGCTTTGGAAACGAACTGCGCCGTAGAGATCCGCGGATTCTTGGCCAGTGCCGTTCGCACCGCTTCGACCTGCGCGGGAGTGGCGTCGGTACTCATGTAGACGGACGCCGTGATTTGACTGAGCATGTCGCTGCCGATGTGCGCGATGCTCGCGCGTACGTAAAGGAAAGAGCCGAGGAGCACGATCGTAACCGCGACCGTTCCGATCGCGGTGGCTTGCATGCTTGCATTGCGGGTGAAGTTGCGGAAAACCTCACCCAGAAAGAATTTGGTCTTGCCCCAGTCCAAGGAAATAATAGCCTCGCTCTTCGTCGGTGGAAATGCGCCCGTTTTCGAGCCGCACGACGCGGCGGCGCATGCGGTCGACGACGGCTTGGTTGTGCGTCGCGACAACCACGGTCGTACCTTTGAGATTGATGCGGCCCAGCAACTCCATAATCTCGGTCGTGTTCTGCGGATCCAGATTGCCCGTGGGCTCGTCGCAGAGCAGAATCTTGGGATTGTTGACCAACGCGCGCGCTATCGCAGCACGCTGCTGTTCGCCGCCTGAGAGTTCGCCCGGATACATGCGGCTCTTGTGCGAGAGGCCGACCATGTCGAGACAGCGCGGAACTTGCCGCATGACGTCTTTGGTGTGCGCGCCGGTCACTTGGAGCGCGTAGGCCACGTTCTCCCAGACCGTCTTGTCGGTCAGGAGTTTGTAGTCTTGGAAAACCACGCCCAAATGCCGGCGCAACGCCGGAATGCGACCGCGTTTAAGGCGGTCGACGCGGATGCCGTCGACGGTGATTTCACCGGCGGTCGGCGTCATCTCGCGATAGAGCAGACGCAGGAGGCTGGATTTTCCGGTTCCGGAGTGGCCAACGAGAAAGACGAAATCGCCTTTACCGATCTGAAGATCGATTCCATCGATGGCGCGGACTCCATTCGGATATACGAGTGAAACGCCGCGTAATGAGATCATCGCTGCGAAAGGGTTTTTGGAAGGCTCAGGACGGATACCTCTGACCTGTTATGAATTTTGACTTAACCGACGAACAGAAGGCTATCCGGCAGACGGTCCGGGAGTTCGCCGTCGAACGCGTCGCGCCGCGGGCTGAACAAATGGACCGCGAGGAAGCGTTCCCGTACGACCTCGTCAAGGAGATGGCCGAGATCGGGCTCATGGGTTTGCCCTTTCCCGAGCAGTACGGTGGTGCGGGCGCCGACACGGTGAGCTACGCGCTCGCCGTGATGGAGCTCGCTCGCATTGACGCTTCGACCGCGATTACGATGGCCGCGAACGTCTCGCTCGGGGCTACTCCTTTTTATCTTTTCGGCACGGAAGAGCAAAAACAGAAGTATTTGGTGCCGATGGCGCAAGGAAAAATGCTCTGGGGTTTCGGCCTGACTGAGCCCGGCGCCGGCAGTGATGCAGGTAATACGCAGACCAAGGCCGTGCTCAAAGACGGCAAATGGATCGTCAACGGCACCAAGGCGTTTATCACCAACAGCGGCACGGACATCAGCGGCGGCACGACGATCACGGCCGTCACCGGAACGCGTCCCGACGGCAAACCGGAGATCACAAACTTAATCGTCGATCAGAGCACGCCGGGTTTTTCGCGCAGCAAGAAATATAAGAAGATGGGCTGGCGCGCGTCGGACACCCGCGAACTCTCCTTTGCCGACGCCCAGGTGCCCGAAGAAAACGTGCTCGGCAAGCGCGGGGACGGGTTGAAGAACTTTTTGACGATCCTCGATGGCGGCCGCATCTCGGTGGCGGCGCTCTCGGTGGGCCTCGCGCGCGGCGCGTACGACGAAGCGCTCAAATATGCGAAAGAGCGTATTGCGTTTGGCCGCCCCATAAGCAAGTTTCAAGCGATTCAGTTCAAGCTCGTCGACATGCTCTGCGAGATCGAGCATGCCGAACTCATGGTGCTGCGCGCCGCATGGGAAAAAGACGAAGGCCGCGATTTTGCGCAGAATGCGAGTCTGGCAAAACTCTATTCAGCGGAAGTCTCGCGACGGGCAGTCAACGAGGCAGTGCAGATTCATGGCGGTTACGGCTTCATGGATGAGTATCCGGTATCGCGCATGTACCGCGATCAGAAAATCAACGAGATCGGCGAGGGAACAAACGAAGTGCAACGCGTAGTGCTCGCTCGCATGATCGGCTTGTAACCTGCCGCGTCACTAGTGCTGCACCACCGTTGCCCAGCCGGAGTAAAAGCCGCCGAATTCTTCCGCTAGCGTCGTAAGCGCCGTTCGCATCTCGGTGATCTTGAACGGATCGATCGTGTCACTCTTGCTGCAGCGTACCGCATTGACGGGCTGATCTTCGACGGCAATTTCATAGCCGTGATCGGCCATCGCGCGGGCAAAGATGTCGCGTTTTTCCGCATCGTCGAACGTGATCGTGTGTTCGATGGGGCGCGCGCGTTCGAAGTCGTCTCCGGCATCGAGCAGCGCCTGAAGGGCTTTCATGTCGTTCGCAAATGAGAGCTGATTCTCGTCGGGATACAAGTACGAGGTGTAGATCGTCCACGACGGGTCCTCGGCCGCCAGCGCGCGGTATTTGTACTCGGCATGGAAGTTCATCACGTCGCTGACGAGGTCGGCTGCGTTCTCCAGCGACGGGCCATAGTAATGGAAGGTGCGCATGCCGCGCCCGGTTACGCGCCCGACCTCGATGACGCCGTGCGGCTCCAGTCTCGCGGCCAGCTCCTCTTCGATCTGCTGCAGTGCCCGGTATTCGCCCTCGCCCGTCATGCCGTGTTCGTCCGGCTGGCGCAGCGCGACGGCAACCGTATAAGCGGCCGGCTTGTCGCTCAGCGGCGCGAGATTCCGCAGATCGAGGTCGACGGCAATCGAGATCGGCGAGCCCTCCATGCGGGCGAAATAGGACGACCAGTCAGCCATGGCCCTCCTCTTTCCCCGAAGGCCGCGCTCTCTTCTCCCGTGAACCGTACCGCTACCAGGAGCGAACCGTTCTGGAGGATTCATATGTTGCGTCGTTTGGTTGCCGCTGCGGTACTCGCCGCCGCCGTCACCGCCCCTGCTCTTGCCGCGTTGAACGTCGGCGGAAGCGCGCCCGAGTTCAAAGCGCAAGCTTCGCTCGGCGGTAAAGTCTTCAACTTCGATCTCGCTAACGCGCTCAAACAAGGGCCCGTTGTGCTGTACTTCTATCCCGCCGCCTTCACGAAAGGCTGCACAATCGAAGCGCACGCATTTGCCGACGCGATGGATCAGTTCAAAGCCTTGCACGCGACCGTCATCGGCGTCTCACATGACACGGTGGATACCCTCAACAAGTTCTCGGTGAGTGAATGCCGAAGCAAATTCGCAGTCGCTGCCGATCCGTCGCTGAGCGTTGCCAAGCAATACGATGCCGTGCTGCCGCAAGATCCCACGTATGCAAATCGCACCTCGTACGTGATTGCGCCCGACGGCAAGATTCTTGCTACGCTCACCGATCTCGCTCATCCGCAGGAGCACGTCGAGAACGCGCTCACCGTCCTCAAGGATTATCAGAAAACGCACAAGGCACCCTAAAACCCTAGAAGTCACGCCGGCATCTCGTCGTTCTGGAGTCGGCGATGAACTAAAGAGGGCATCAGGCGCATACGAGAGGTATGAAATACTTCATCCTCGCGGCTTTGCTTATGGCCGCCTCCCCGGCGGTGGTCCACGCAGCGCCTGCCACGCCCGTCGTTATCATCGATAATTTCAAGTACGGACCGGCCAGCATCACCATTTCGGCCGGCCAGACCGTGCGCTTTGTCAATCGTGACGGAGAAGCGCACACGGTCACCGCGACGGGCCGCACGTTCGACTCTGGCGGAATGGATACAGGCGATTCGTGGACGTACCGGTTTTCCAAACCGGGACGGTACGCGTATTTTTGCACGCTGCATCCGTGGATGAAAGGAACCATTATCGTCGTTCCATCCGGAGGTAAGTCAAAATGAAGCGGAGCGCGTTCTTAGAACATGTGGGCTGGACCGGTGCCGGAATCGCCTATACGCTTACGGCGAGCGGTGCATTCGTTGGAAGAGGCCTGGCCGAAACCGAAAAAGGGGCTCTGCACTTCGTGCAGATTAGCGACAGCCACATCGGCTTTCACCAAGCCGCAAATCCGGACGTCGGCGCGACGCTCAAAACCGCGGTTGCGGCGATCAATGCGCTGCCGCAGCAGCCCGCATTCGTGGTACACACGGGCGATGTCACGCATCTGTCCAAGCCGGAACAATTTACGGTCGCCAAGGACATTCTCTCGACGCTGCGCGCTCCACTGATCGTCCTGCCGGGCGAACACGACTTCATCGGCAGCGACCATCAGCGCTTCTTCGAGGTCTTTCCGGCGGACGACAAACGTTCGACTTGGCGTTCGTGGGATCACAACGGCGTGCATTACGTCGTGCTGATCAACGTGTTCAACTTCGAGAAGATGGGATTGATCGGAAACGATCAGCTCACCTGGCTCGAGCAAGATCTTCGCGGGCAGAAGAACGGCACACCGCTCGTGGTATTCACGCACGTGCCGCTGTACGCTCTCTATCCACAGTGGGGATGGACCACCGAGGACGGCGCAAAGGCACTTGCCATGATGCGCCGCTTCGACCACGTAACGGTACTGAACGGACACATTCATCAGGTCGTGCGGTATCAGGAGGGCACGATTAGCTTCGCCAGCGCCAACGCAACCGCGTATCCCCAGCCCGCGCCCGGAAAAGCGCCCAAGCCGGGGCCCCTAACCCTACCGCACGACCAGCTCTTGCATGCTATCGGTTATCGGAACGTCGAACTCTACGATGATGGACGCGCCGTCGTCGCGGATTCGACACTCGCCTAAGTCCTCCGGACCGGAGGAGCGGGCCGTGGAAGCAGGCTTCGTCGCGCGCGAAGCCTGGGCGTTCGAAGCGGCATATGTCACGTACCGTCGCCTGCTCTACGGCGCCGCATACGGGGTGCTGCACGATGCATCGGATGCGGAAGACTGCGTGCACGACGTCTTGATCCGCTTGTGGCAGCGCGGGCATGCATATACCGCGGCGCGCGGAACGCTTCACGCGTTTTTGTCCGTCTGTGTGCGCAACGAGGCACTTTCGCGGCGCCGGCGCGGCGTCAATCGCGCGCGCATCGAACGAGAGAAGTTGGATGCGGGCGCCGTTGAACCGCCTGCCGACGATCCGGTTTTGGGGCGCATGATCGTGACACAATCACTTCAGTCTTTGACGGATCCGCAACGCCAGGCGATCCAGCTCGCGTATTATGACGGCTTGACGCATGAAGAAATCGCCCGCCGCCTGGGCGAGCCGGTGGGCACGGTAAAGAGCCGCTTGTCGAATGCATTGCGCGTTCTTCGCCGCGTTCTTGCGGAAGGTAAAAACGAATGACTGCTCCAGAGCACATCGACGAACTCGCCGAACTGTACGCGCTTGGTACGCTCGATGCGACGCAGCAGGCGCTCGTCGACGGACATGTACGCACCTGCGATCTCTGCGCCGCACGCTTGGGTGAAGCGGAAGCGGCGGTCGCGCATTTCATCGACGAATCCGAACCATCGGTCATATTAGATCGCCGCGTCCGCAACGCGTTTGCCCGGCGCTCGCCGTGGCGATGGGCGGCACCGCTCATGGCCGCTGCGTTCGTCATCGGACTGCTTCCCTCGATCGGGCTCTGGTCCGGCGTTTTTGGATCGAAGGCTTATGATGCGGATCGTCAAGCGGCCGTGCAAGCGATGGTGAACAGCCATTTCGCGCACGCACCGTTTGCGCCGCTATCCGTAGGGGCACCCAAAGCGAAGCTCATTTATAGCCGCACCGGCGATTGGCGCTTCATCGTTGCGCAAACGAACCGCGCGTACGAGGTGGCCGCGCAGACCGGCGGGCAGACGATCGCGCTGGGCAAACTGCATGTGAGCGGAAACGCCGGCGAACTATTCCTCGCGCATGCCCCGAGCGCGCGCACGTTTGTTTTGCTCGATGGTACGAAACCGGTCGACCGGGTTACGCTACCCCGTCATCCGTAAAGAGCTTGGCTTGATTGGCCCGAGGCCTTGAGCCCGTTCTCGTTTTCTCGAATGGCGGTTCGGCGTCAAGGGCCGTGATTTCACGCGGCGCCGTCTCGACCGCTTGCAATTCGGTCAGATCCGCATCCGGCAGAGACGCCAGTTCCTTGATTTTGCGTCCTTGCGGCAGCACGCGGCTTTCCATGGACGCGACAGCTCTATTGTACGCCTCATTGGCCTTTTCGAGATTCGCGCCGATCGCGGAAAAATGGCCGACGAAGCTGCGCATGCGATCGTAGAGAATGCGTGCCGCCTCGGCGATCTTCTTGGCGTTTTCTTCCTGCTGACGCTGTTGCCACCCCAGCGCGTACGAGCGCAGGAGGGCCATGAGGGTCAGCGGGCTTGCGATATACACGCCTTTGCCGGCGCCGTACTCGATGAGTTCGGGATTCTCGATGCAGGCAGCGCTCAAGAAGGCTTCGCCCGGAACGAACATCACAACGAAGTCCGCCGATCCGTCGGCGCGTTGATAGTTTTTCTTCGCGAGCGCGTCCACGTGCAATTTGAATGCCGCGGCGTGACCGCGAAGTTTCTCGCGACGCACGGCCTCATCGCTCGCCTCGATCGCATCCAGATAGGCGCTGAGGGGAACCTTTGCGTCAACGAAGATCTTCGCGTTGCCTGAAAGCGCGACGGTCATGTCGGGGCGCCCGCGTTCGTCCCCCGTATCGAACGTCTGCTGCTCGTCGTAATCGCAGTATGATTCCATGCCGGCCAGCTCCACCACGCGTCGCAGCTGAACTTCGCCCCATTTACCGCGGGTCGTCGGATTGCGCAGCGCGGAGGTGAGCTGCGTTGCTGCGGTTTCCATCTTCCCGCTGCGCTCGATGAGGCCGCCGATCTGTTCGCGCAGCCCCTCGTAGGCGCCGACGCGTTCCTTCTCGATCGCTTTGACGAGCGCATCGAACTCCGTAAGCTTCTGCTGCACCGGCGAGACGACTGCAGAAAACCGCTCGTTGGCAAGGGCCAGGAACGTATCCCGCTGCGATTCCGCGATGCGAGCGTTGGCCTCGTGAAGCTCGCTCTTGAGGCGATCCGCGATTGCATCTACACCGCCGCTGCGCGCATCCGCAACCGCGCGCATGACCAGCCATGTGGCGATTGTGCCCGCCGCCAAGCCGGCCAGAAGCGCCAGGGCGAACCAAAAACCGAGCATATAGATGGAAGTATTCGCGCTAACTCTTCAGATACTTCGTAAAGAACGCGATTGTGCGCCGCCATGAATCCGTTGCAGCCGATTCAACGTACGAGGGTCGCGTGTGGTCGAAGAACGCATGGGACGCGGTCGGATAGCTCACGATGTCGTTGGGCACGCGGAGCGCTTTGCCGAACGCGCGGACGGAATCGGTCGGAATGCTCGTGTCGCGCTCCCCGTAGCTCCCGAGAAGCGGAATGTGGACCTTGGCCGGATCGATGCCGTCGACTTTACCGTACCAGACGGCATCCGCCGAGAAAACGTCGCCGTTATCGATGGCTTGGCGCAGCGCGGTCGCACCGCCCATGCAAAATCCGGTAATGCCGACTTTGCCCTGCGGATGCGCCGAACGCAGCCAGAGTGCGGCCGCGCGCAGATCTCCGTCGACTTGGGCCGTCTGCAGCTTCTGCGCGAACGGAACGAACTTGGTGTAATCTCGTTCGCCGTCACCGCTGGGTGCTTGCAAACGCGCGTAAAGATCCGGCGCAATTGCGGCAAAGCCCGCTTTGGCAAAGCCGCGCACGACCTCGCGGATCGAGTCGTCGACGCCCCAGATGTGCATGACGACAACGACGCCCGGCGTGTCCGCGCTCGCGTTACGCGGCGCAGCCGCATATGCCGGCACGACCGTATCAGGGCGTTGCAGTTCGATATTGGAAACCGAGATCTCCGGATCGTCTTGTGCAACGCGCTCGCTCTGTCCGGCGGTTCCGGCCATCGTCGCTCCAACCGCTGCGCCGGCTGCAAGGCCTACGAACGCACCACGTTTAATCATCGGTTCCCTCCGTTAGGAGGAGAGTGCCGCCCGACGGGGACCGCTCCCTGCCGCTACTTTAAGGAGACATCGCATGAACCGCAGCACGTTCTTGGCCGGCTCCGCGTCGCTCGCCGCGCTCGCTCCGACGAGTGCGAGCGCCGCAGAAAACATTCCAGGCGGCACGCATTTAGTCGAGCGCAAAGCCGATTTCAACGAAGCCGAATTTTCACGGCTCGTCGGTAAGCCGGCGGACATCCGCCAGATGTGGGAAGCGGTCGCGTTCAAGCCCGCCGTCTTCAACAATGTGAAGAATTCGCTCAACGCGCTGCGATTCGGCTTCGGCTACGCGCAGGATCGCATCGCGATCGTGTTTTGTCCACACGGTGCGTCGAGCTCGTATACGTACACGGATTACATCTGGACGAAGTACAAGATCGGCGACTTTTTCAAGCTCACCGATGCGAAGAGCAATCCAATAACGAGCAACGTATTTTTGAAGCCCGCTAAAGCGCTTAGCAGCAGCTCGGATCCGGACGACGAGAACGGCATGTTCCAAGACACCTCGATCGAAACGCTGCAAAATCGCGGCGTCGTTTTTCTGACGTGCCATACTGCGGTTGAAGAGCAGGCGCGCGGCCTCGTAAAAGCCGGCAACGCCCCCGGCGGCATGAGTGCGAGCGACGTGGCGGACGATATTCTCACGCATCTGATTCCGGGCACGCATGTGGTGCCGGGGATGGTGGCAACTGTCGCCGTGCTGCAGCAGCGCTATCATTACTCCTACATCACGCTGGCGTTGTAATGCGGCGGATTGCGCTCGCGCTTACGCTGCTTTTTGCCGGCTGCGCCGGCGCGGCGCAGCAGGGTGGCACGGCGGCTCCCGCTCCGGCGCCCACGGGCGCGGTGGCCGATTTGGCCGCGTATGGGCGTGACCTTGTCATGCATACGCGCCAGCACATGCGGTCCTACGTCACGGCGAACATGGATTGCGCGGCGTGTCACGTCAATGCCGGAACGAAAGCGCGCGGCGGAACCTTCGTCGGCATTGCGGCGCAGTTTCCGCAGTGGAATAAGCGCGCGCATCGCGTTATCGCGCTGCAGGACCGTATCGCCGAATGTTTTCTGTACAGCATGAACGGTCATCCGCCCGCATACAACAGCCGCGAAATGCTTGCGATGGTGGCGTACATTACCTATCTCTCACGCGGCACGCCGATTGGCGGCGGGCCGGCTCCGAGCGCGCGACTCGTCGCGTATCAAGCCCAGCATCCCGTGAGCCGTGCGCACGGAGCACAGCTCTACACACAAAAATGCGCGGTCTGCCATGGCTCCGCCGGTGCCGGAAGCGACGCGTATCCGCCGCTTTGGGGCGCGAGGTCGTTCAACGGCGGAGCCGGCATGCATCGTCTGGGAACGATGGCCGCATTCGTCCGGTACAACATGCCGCAAAACGCGCCGGGTTCGCTTTCGGGTCAAGACGCGTACGATGTTGCGGCCTTTGTGCTTAGCCACACTCGGCCGCCGTTCAAACGGTCGCGGCTGGTAGCGTTTCCGCCGCAGCCCGCGGATTATTTTTAGAATAAAACGCCGCTAAAGTGATTCCCGGAATTCTGCTGTGTCTGGTCATCGCACTGGCTGCGTTTGGTCTTGGACACCTGGTGCCGATTGTCGGCGGCCCTGTTTTTGGGATCGTCGCCGGCATGCTCGTCGCCTTGCCGCGCCCGCCCGCTGCGCGTTTCCTTCCCGGCATAAGGTTTGCGAGCAAACAGCTGCTGCAGCTTTCGATTATTCTGCTCGGAGCGAATCTGCAGCTCGGCGAAGTGATCGGCACCGGCCTGCATTCACTGCCGGTGATGCTCGGCACGGCCGTCATCACGCTCATCGCCGCATATGTTTTCGGCAAGATGCTTGGTATCGATCGCGATCTGCGCCGGCTTCTCGGCGTCGGGACGACGATTTGCGGCGGATCCGCGATCGCGGCGTTGTCCAGCGTGATCGATGTCAGCGAGACCGAAGTGGCCTACGCGATCTCGACCGTGTTCTTGTTCAACATCGCCGCCGTGCTGACGTTTCCGTGGATCGGCCACATCATCGGATTATCGCAGCACGCGTTCGGTCTCTGGGCCGGAACCGCAATCAACGATACCTCCTCGGTCGTCGCGGCGGGTTATGTCTATGGACACGCCGCCGGTAATGAAGCAGTGATCGTAAAGCTCACGCGTACGACGCTGATTATTCCGCTCGTGCTGTTTTACGCGGGCAAACGCATTTGGACGGCGCGTGCCGGCAGCAACGTTGATTGGAACAAGATCGTTCCGTGGTTCATTGCATGGTTCGTTATCGCGGCGGTGATAAACAGCTTTGGACTGATTCCCGCGCCGGTGCATCCCGTGCTTACCGAATTGGCTCTCTTCCTTATCGTCGTTGCGCTTACGGGTGTGGGTCTGTCGGCGAACTCAGCGGCGATCCGTGCAGCGGGCGTGCGGCCTCTGGCTCTGGGATTCATTCTATGGGCGATCATTGCGTTCAGCAGTCTGGCGATCGCGCGCGCCGTGCACCTTTGAAGATGCGCGGTTGCGCCGTTATACCCCATTTACCCCTTCCCGGAAACTCGCGACGATGTGATGGCGGAATTGCTGCGCGAGCGCAGGCTGGTACCGCGCCGGCTCCCACATTAGCCCGATGCTGCGCCGGCAAACCGGTTCGCTGATACGAAGCTGCGGAGGCGTGCTTTCCGCCGGCGAGCTTGCAGCAGGTATGATTGCGACGCCCAAACCCACCGAAACAAGACCGCGAAGCGTTGCAATCTCTTCACCTTCGAACGCGATTTTCGGCGCGAAACCGGCTTGGGCGCAAAACTGATCGGTCAGCGTACGCAACCCATAGCCTTGACGCAGACACACAAACGAATCATCGCGCAGTTCGGCAAGACGCATAGCCCGGCGTTTGGCGAAACGGTGATCGTGCGGAACGACAAGAAACAGCTCCTCCGATGCAAGGTCGATCGTTTCGATGCGTTCGGTCGCCGGCGGTATGGGTGAGACCAGCGCGAGATCTACCTGCCCGGCTTGCAAGTCGTCCAGAATGATATGCGAGGCGTTTTGCAAGAGCTGGAAACGAGCGCGGGGATGCTGCTGACGAAAACTAGCTATCAAATCCGGGACGACGCGTGTGCCCAGTGCGTGCGCGAATCCGAACGCAATGACGCCAGCATCTCGATCCGAGAGATCGACGAGCTCCCGCCGCCCCTCGTCGATGGCGCCGAGCGCGCGATCCACGTGGAGCAAAAAGGCTTCCCCGTAGCGGTTGAGCTTGACCGAGCGTCCGCGGTGATCGAAGAGTGCCACTCCCAGATCGCGTTCGAGGCGTGCTATCGCGCGGCTAAGGGTGGGCTGGGTGATTCCCAATTCCTCCGCAGCTTGGGTAACGTGCTCCGTCCGCGCCACGACGCGGAAATACTCCAGTTGCTGAAGTTCCATACTCGTTATTCATGCCTCCAACGACATAAATCTTGCCTCCGACCGTCATTGGAGGGTAGGCAAAGCGGGACTAAGATGAGGATACCGGAACGCTGTAAAATCAGCCCCGTCCGGGTTTCGTCTTGATTTAGGGAGTAGCGCGCGCAGTGCCCGATACGATGATCCAGGTCACCCTGCCCGAGATGGGGGAGTCCGTCACGGAAGGCTCCATCGTGGAGTGGCGCAAGAAGGTCGGCGATTACGTCGGCGAGGGCGATCCGCTGGTCGAGGTGACGACCGACAAGGTCGACGTTGAAGTGCCCGCCACGGCCTCCGGCGTGCTCAAGCAGATCTTGGTCGCAGAGGGCGCAACTGTGGGCGTCGGCACCGTGCTTGCCGAGATCGATACCTCCGCTGCCGGCAATGGCGCAGCCCCAGCCCCAAAGGCCGAGGCGCGCCAACCTAAGATCGTCGTCGTCACGCTCCCAGAGATGGGCGAATCCGTCACCGAGGGCTCGATCGTCGAGTGGCAAAAGCGCGTCGGCGATTTTATAAACGAAGGCGATCCGATCGTCAACGTCACCACGGACAAGGTCGATGTCGAAGTGCCGGCTACGGTGAGCGGCGTGATTACGAAAATCGTCGCTGCCGAAGGTAAAACCGTTGCGATCGGCGCGCCATTGGCAGAGATCGATGCAAACGCTTCGTCCGCAGCGCCCGTTACACCCGCTGCAGCGAAAACCAACGGTGCGAAGGCTGCGCCCGTTCCAACCGGTGACGCGCCAGCGACGCCGCAGGCTCGCCGTCTCGCGCGCAAACTCGAGATCGACGTGACGCGCGTGAAGGGCAGTGGTCCGCAAGGGTTGGTGCTGCGCGGTGACGTTGCTGCGCA
>Ga0073928_10004807_pt1 | contig 19513 bp, 16 predicted proteins | sample PaiPotPPA55metaG_FD_76969 | JGI IMG/M metagenome (GOLD analysis project Ga0073928, IMG submission 76969) | Iron sulfur acid spring bacterial and archeal communities from Banff, Canada, to study Microbial Dark Matter (Phase II) - Paint Pots PPA... ...
ACGTCGCGACTGTAGGCGGAAACAGTCAGCGCGCCGAGCCCTTTCTCGACTTTCAGGTAGTCAATAAAAGAGGAAAGCACGCGGGAATTTGCTTCGAAAGGCACAGATTGAGTATGCGCGTTATCGGACACTGCGAGAAGTGCCGAAACAGATTCGCCACGGATTTACACCGATTCCAAAGTAAAAATCTTTTCTGGGTGTTGATCTGCGCGAATCCGTGCTAATCCGTGGCCAAGTCTTTGCCGGCTTCCTTCAGTAACTCCACTGCATACAGCGCGCCCTGGGGCGTTTCTTCGTGCTTGAAATAAGCGTAGGTGTCTCTTCCGGCATCGAGATGCTCGTGCATGCGGCGCACCATGGCCTGGCGCTCTTCCGGACTGTACTCCGGCTTGCGGTAGCGGTAATAGCAAAAATCCGCAGTGACCACGTCGGGAGTAATACGCTCTTCGGTTTCAGCAATGCAGAGGGCACGATTGTGTTGCTTTAGCAAACAGAAGATGTCATCAGCTAGCCACGATTCGTGGCGAAATTCGAATGCGGTCTGGATGACTTTCGGAATCGCCGCCATGAAATCTTCCAACAGCCTCGGGTCGGCCTTCATGTTTGGCGGCAACTGGAACAGCACCGGCCCGAGTTTGCCCGCGCGTGCCAGCGGCTCAATAGTGCTGAGGAAACGCGGCAGAAACTCTTCGGTGCCCTTCAAGCGCTTGATATGAGTGATCACCTGATGCGCCTTGATGCCCAGGCGAAAGTTGTCCGGGGTTTGGGAAATCCACTTTTGCGCAGTTGTTTCCTTCAGCAGTTGGCGGAAGGTGAGGTTCACTTCGACGGTATTTAGCTGACTGGAGTAGTAGGTCAGGAATTTCGTCTGCGCAAGCTTCTCGGGATAGAAAGCAGGCTTCCAACTCGGATAAGCCCATCCGGACGTACCGACGTAGAGTTTTGCCATAACTCCTTGACCACCGAAGAGGGACAGAACCACAGGGATTTTATCAGGCCTTGGTCTCCTCCTCGGTCATCCATTGAGCCTCTGTGTTTTAGCTTTTGAGCGGTTTGGAATGTGCCGGCGGCATTTTCACCGCGGCGCGGGCGCGCCCCGCCACCTTCTTCCGCTGAATCGTTTTTTTTGTTTCCGCGTTTTCTGTTTGCGCAGCGATTTCCAGTCCCTTGGAAGCGGTCGGGGCTTCTCTGATTCCAGCCAACTTGGGCAATTTCTGTTTCAGCTTGAGCAGCGGCGCGAACAGGTCGCCCAGTTTTTCTACGCGCTGCAAGACCTGCTGCGCCTCGAAGACCAGCAGGCTGGCGTCTTTCTTCTGCAGTGCGCGTTCGACTTCCTCCCACGTGACTGGAGTTGAAACCGTGGGACGCTCGCGAGCGCGCAACGAATAAACGCTGATCGTCGTCTTGTGTTCGTCATTCTGACTCCAATCCACCAATACTTTTTCGGTGCGGATCGCTTTCTTCATATCGGAAACTACCAGATCGCGATGCTCGTTTTCGAGCAGGCGCGCAAGGGCGCGTGCAAATGGCTTGGTTTCGTCGTAGCTTGTCTTCGTGTTCAGAGGCACGTAAATCTGCAAGCCCTTAGAGCCGGAAGTCTTGGGAAAACTTTCCAGCTTGAAATGCTCGAAGATGGCGCGCAGCCACAGGCCTACCTGGCAGCACTGAACAATGTTTGCGGGCGGGCCGGGATCGAGATCGAAGACCATTGTCCGCGGACACTCGATGTCTTGCGCCAGCGAAAGCGAGGGATGCAACTCGAGCGCGGCCAGATTTGCGAGCCACACAATCGTGGCCAGATCATTGGCCAGGATGTAATTGATCTCGCGCTGATTGCCCTCGCTCCAGATGGGCGCGGTCTTCACCCAGTCCGGGCGGTGTTTGGTGGCGTTATTCTCGTAGAAGAATTCCTGATCCACGCCGCAGGGATAGCGTTTGAGGGTCAGCGGCTTTCCCGCGAGGTGCGGCACCAGCACCGGCGCAATGCGCGCGTAGTAATCAATTACCTGTCCTTTAGTGTACCCAGTCGCCGGATAGAGGACCTTCTCAAGGTTCGTCAGCTTCAGACGCCTGCCGCCGATTTCAACGATTTGTTCTGGACCAGGCAAGGGAAAATGAAATAATTTGGGTAATTCAGTAATTTTGTAATTGAGTCATCGAAAATCACAGCGCCGTGTGTCTTGCAAATTCCTCAATTGCCAAATTACCCAATTTCTTAGGCGTTCGCTTTCAGCATCTGCTCGGCGTGTTTCAGCGATGTTTCGCCGACCTTCGCGCCGCTAAGCATTCGAGCAATTTCTTCCGTGCGTTCGTCGCCGACAATCTCGCGCACCGTGGTCCGCGTGCGATCGCTTGCCTTTTTCTTTTCGATCACGTAGTGATGATCGGCGAAAGTCGCAATCTGCGGCAGATGGGTCACGCAAAGAACCTGGGTCGAGCGGGAAAGTGATTTCAGCTTTTTGCCAACTGCCTCGGCAGCGCGGCCACCGATTCCAGTATCAATTTCGTCGAAGATGAGCGTACGCTGGGCGCCGGTCTTCTTCTGTTTCTGTGAAGTGCCAGCTTCGACGCTTGCTTTCAGCGCCAGCATGACGCGAGAAAGCTCGCCTCCTGACGCGATCTGGTCCAGAGGATGCATGGGCTCGCCGGGATTGGTAGATATCATGTACTCGACCTGATCGAAGCCGGATTCAGTCCAGTTGTCTTCCGTATCTGTGCCGCTAACTTCGATGCGGAATTGCGACTTCATGGCCAGCCCATTGATTTCTGCTTCGACGATCTTCTCCAACTTCTTCGCCGCCTCGTAACGCTTTTTGGAAATCGCGCGGGCTGCCTGCAGATAATCCCCTGCAGCGGTGGCAAGCTCGGCATGAAGTTGCCGAAGGATTTCATCTCTGTTCTCGATCTCTGAAAGCTTGCGGGTGACTTCCGCGCCAAGGTTGATGACGTCTTCCAACGCTGGCCCGTACTTGCGTTTGAGCCGGTCTAGCAGCGCGAGCCGGTCTTCAATCTCCGCCAGGCGCTCGGGAGAGGCTTCGATGCCTCCGGCGTAATCGCGGAGACTGGCGCCGACGTCCTCTACGCTAATGCGCGCAGTATCGAGCGAGGTCAGCGCTTCCTGAAATTTCGGCTCGTAGCGGATGAGTTCCTCAAGATGTTTCTGCGCGGCGCGCAGCGACGCCGAGGTGGAAGCCGTGCCCTCATAGAGCAGATCAAACGCATGCATCGCCGAGTTGTAAATCTTCTCAGCATTGGCGAGCACGCGCTTTTGAGTTTCGAGGCGCTCGTCTTCTGCGGGCTGGATCCTTGCGTCCTCGATTTCGCGCTTTTGAAACATCCAGAGGTCAACCAGCTTCAGGCGGTCCTGCTCCCCCCGCTCCAGATCGGTAATGCGGTCCTTCACCTGACTCCATTTGTCGAAGGATTCCTTCGTCGTTCCTAGGTTAGTGTTGGCGTAGTTGTCGAGAAGGTCCAAGCGGACTCCGGCGTCGAACGAAAGCAGCGATTCATTTTGAGCGTGGATGCCAGCGAGATGCGTCGCCAGTTGCTTGAGTACAGCCACCGTCGCAGGCTGATTGTTGACGAACACCCGGCCCTTGGCGGCGATCTCCCGGCGCAGAATTAAATTGGCCTCGTCGGAGTCAATTCCGTTGTTCTCAAGAATGCGGGCAACCAGCGTCTCCGCTGTTCCGTCCACTTCAAAGACTGCGGAGATCACGGCGCGATCAGTGCCGAAGCGGATGACCTCCGGGGAAGCTTTCTCGCCCATCAACAAAGCCAGGGCATCAATCAGGATGGATTTTCCAGCGCCGGTCTCGCCGGTCAGCAGATTCAGCCCGGGCGCGAACTCGACTGCCAGATGATCAATAACGGCGTAATTTTCCAGACGCAGTTCGAGGAGCACGCACGATCCCGGAAAGCAGAGTTGAGCGCAGGATAGCATGAAAAATCAGTTGTCAGTGGGCAGTTGTTAGTGGCGAGTTAGCAGTCGGCCGCTGCGCTTTGAAGCTGGCGGATGCGCAGCCCCAAGCACGCAGTGATCGGAATGGGTATCACAATGCTCGTCCAAAGCGGAACCTCCCAGAATCGCTGCGCCGCCGGAGTGAAAAACGACAACAAGGCCAGTGTAGCGGCGGTGATCCAAGGCCAAGCCAGGCATGCGGCGGCGACCCAGCCCAGAACGCGGATCGTACGGGTCACCAGGTCTGTCTTGTTCCAGTCCCGCAGCAGGAGAAAAATTCCCGGCAACAGAAGTAGCTGGTTGTACGGCGCAATGGTGGGAATGACCAACAGGTTGGCCGCCAACACCAGCGACGTCGTCCAGATAAGAAAAGCATCTGTAGCGGGACTGTTTCGCGCCCGCCAGCACAGTACGGCCACGGTTGCACCGATGGCGAGCGACAGCGGAATTCCGAGCGCCGGAGTGACTAGCTCGTCGAGCGGGGAAAGGTGCCGAGTGTAACCACGGTACGCGACCACCGCCGCGTAAAACTCGGATATCCATCCCGGGAGCAACAGCTCTCCGACCACCCCAAGGGTCAGCAGTGTCACCGCAAACGCGGTGACGAATTTCCACCGGAAGTGAATCCGGCTGCAAGCCCACATGATCAGCCACGCGGCCAGAGGCATGGCAATCTGCGGCTTGACCGTGGCTAGCCCCAGCAGTATGCCTGAAGGTACTTGGCGATTCTTGATTAGGAAATAAACACTAGCCGCGATCATCGGGGCGACCAGCAGAGTCAGTTGCTGCAACCGGATTCCCTGCACCACCCAAAAAGTTGCCAGCGTCAATGCCAACAGGGTCAGCGCAGTGATTGCCGACGGTTTCCAGTCCACGACTCGAAGCCACAACAGAACGCTGATCCCAGTTAACGCGGCTAGAGTCCAGCGGAATATTACTTGTACCGCTGGAAACGGCAACCCGATGCTGGGCGCGAGAAGAAAGACGACGTATACAGGATAGGCGAACGCCTCCTGATCACCGGGATCGTGGGGCCGCGCCGGATCGAGAGCGCGGCCGTAGTATCCGACCTGGATCTCCCGCGTGATCTCCGCGCTGTAGGGGTCGCGCCGGTGGAGCAAGAGTTCTCGCGATCCCAGCCAGCGCGGATACAAATCTGAGAGATTCCCGCGGGGATTACTGTGGATCGCCGCGTATGCTTGCTGCTGCGGCACGATCACACGGCTGACATACAGCCACATGCCAGCACAGAATAGAACAGAAGTCGCCAACGCGATTGGATAAGGGCTTCTCATATCAGCGGAGCCACGGAAGCAACACGTGGGTACGGGTCGCGACTGCCGCCTTTCAACTGTGAACTATCTCTCGCCATGCCCCACAACCAGAGAAAGAGGACAGGAGTCAGAAAATTCAGGTGGCTGAGGCGAAGCCACAAGAACATCAGCAGCGGAGTAAAAAAGAGTACGACAATGGGGACGATCAACTCCCAATGCTTTCGCCGCATTTCCTCCCCCAACAACAGCAATGCCGGCAGTAATAGCAGCCCCAGATCATAGATGAAAGCGTGATAGCTAATGAGAATCGTGACCAGGATCGCGGCAGAAAACCCCAATTCAAGATTGCCGGCGTGCTGTGCCGAGCGGAAAATCCAAATCGCCAGGATCAGCAAGCAAATTGAGCCCGTCGCGCCGAGTGCCAGAGCCGTAGGGTGTCCGTCGCGAAAGAAAATCGCAAGAAAGCCGCGCAGGTTCGGCATGTTGTCGGGGACAATCGCGCCGCGACCCATTATTTGTTCCAGCCTCCAGACGTATCCCGGGTAGTCAAGAAATCCGCGCCAGCCGATTACCGCAATCGAAATGCCCGCCATAACCAAGGCGCAAGACGCAACTCCCAAGACCGCCTTGCGCCTTCCGCTCAAGAGTAGAATGACCGCCAAGGGCAATACCAGATGGGGACGAAAGAGACCCATCCCCAGCCAGCATCCGGCCCGAAAGTCCGCGCCATTTTTTAGAGACCCGTAGACTGCGGCCAGCAAGAAAAAGAACACAATCATGTCCTGGCCTTGCAGCAGACAGACAAAAATAGGGAAAAACGCTACTGCGCACAAGACCCAGACCCACAATGGCTTGGTCTGCAATAAGGGAATGTGGCAGGGCAAGAGCAACAGCGCCAGAACCAGCAAGCCAAGGTTCACTGCATCCCACACGAGATACGCGGGCAAGTAAGGGAGAAAGCTAAGCGGGACAAACAGTAGCGCCTCAAACGGAGGATGATTGTAGGGCAGGGCGCCGTGGCGAATGCTTACCTCGGGCGCGAATTGCCGCTGTGTCTGGAATTCGGCACGTTCATCGTAGAGGCTACCGGCCATCCCGGGCCGCACCATGGTCCCGGCCGAGTAGAAAATGGTGAAGTCAGGGTACCCCTTACGCACTAGGTCCCCGTCCTTCCATGCCATGAATGCGTTAAGCGACAATCCAGTAAGAAGCACTACTCGAGCCAAGGGCGCGTATCTTGAACTAAGCACGGGAGAACCTTATCAAGAGCAGTAGCACTTTAACAGGCCAAATACCCCACTGGGCCCCGAAGGATAAATAATCGTCCCAATCTGGCTTTGGGCGCGGTATTATTGTCAGCACTTCAAAGCGCCTCCCCCTTTGCTTGATTGAGCAAGTTGTACTGAAACGAAAGCAGTTCCGGACTGTCAGGGTTACTGCGCGAACGCCGGGTGCCGCGTCGAGGGCAGCCCTTAATTTCTGTGGAGCGGTAGATGAATCGCACGCGACTGATGTTTATTGGGGTACTGGCTCTTGTCCTGGGAGCCTTTGCCAGCCTCCTCGCCTATCGGACGCTTCAGCAACGCACCGGCGCCAATCAGGGAGAGATGCAGGACGTGGTCGTAGCTATGGCCGATTTACCTGTCGGCGCCCGAGTCCAGGACAAAGATGTCCGAACCGTTCGCTTTCCCGCCGATGCGATCCCTCAAGGAATCTTTCACTTCAGTAAGAACGTGATCGGGCGCGGTGTCATACTCCCGATTGGTCGGGGGGAGTTTTTTATCTCCGACAAGAACCTGGCATCGGACAAAGCCGGGTCGGGTCTGACGTCTACGATTCCTCAGGGCATGAGGGCAGTCTCGGTGCGAGTCAGCGACATAAGTTCAGTCAGCGGTTTTGTGCAGCGCGGCGCAAGGGTTGATGTGTTGATGACCGGGACACCTGGCGGTTCGGGCGAGCCGCAGACCATCACAGTACTGAAGAACGTAGCGGTCCTCGCGAATGGGACGAATCTGGACGGCAACCAGCAACGCGGCGAGTCTACGCAAAACGCGCCCATTATCACCTTGGCGGTTTCCCCCGATGACGCGCAAAAGCTTGCACTCGCAACCGCGCAAGGCCGCATTCAACTGGCGTTGCGGAATCCCATGGATACCAGCCAGAATGACGTCGCCGCCATTGGCATGCACTCCCTCTATCAGAAGACGGAAACGCCCGTGCCGGTGTTTCACCCCAAGGTCAAACCGGTGATCGTAACCCAACCGCCGGTGCCTCCGCCTACGGTTGAGGTCATCAAGGGCGACAAACGCGACGTCACCAAGGTTGATGAATAATTCGTCAGCAAGAAGATTCAAACTTAGGCCTCAAGAATGAGCAAGCGACTCTCGATTCTGCACACTTTCCAAACACTGGCATCGGCTTTGCTGCTGTCGGCGATTTGCTTCGCCCAGCAGCCAGCCCCGGCTACAACCCCGCCGACGCAGGCTCCCGCGTCGTCTGAGGGGCCGGCCCCGTTGCGAGTCATGGTTGGTAAATCTCTGTTGATCAATACCACCGACCGCCTTAAGCGCGTCTCAGTTACCGATCCAGAAATCGCCGATGCACTGGTGGTCACCGCTACTCAGGTTTTGGTGCATGGCCGTTCTCCCGGGGAGGTTTCCCTGTTGATCTGGGATGAGTTCGAGCGTTCGCGCAGCTTCGATCTGCGAGTGGATGTGGACATTACGGCCGCCGCGGAAGAAATGAAGAAGATTTTCCCGGACGAGCAGATTGATGTCTCCGCCTCCCGTTCGGCAATTGTTCTATCCGGCCACGTCACCACCGAGGATGTGGAAAAACATGCCGGAATGGTCGCGGCGGCATACTCGAAGAACGTCATCAATGTACTGAGCTTTGGGCCAGTCGGCGCGCAGGAAGTTCTGCTCGAGGTGAAGTTCGCCGAAGTGGACCGTACCGCGGTGACACAACTAGGAGTGAACCTGTTCTCCCCTGGTACCGGAAACACGATCGGGACTAGTACGACCGGGCAGTTTGGCGGATTCCAGGTTTCTCGTGGAGCGCAAACCACCGGGACAACCACGACTGGCAGCTCCACTGACACCAACATCAACTTCAGTCAGGCGTTGAACCTGTTCTTGTTCCGTTCGGATATCAACCTGGGAGCGATCGTGCAGGCGCTGCAACAAAAAAACCTTCTGCAGATCCTGGCCGAACCAAATCTCATCGCGGTGAATGGAAAAGAGGCGAGTTTCCTTGCGGGCGGCGAATTTCCCTTTCCCATCGTCCAACCGGGCCAAGGCTTTACCGCGGTCACGATTCAGTTTCGCGAGTTCGGCGTAAAGCTGAAATTTACGCCCGTGATCATGCCCAACAACAATATTCATCTCCAGGTAGTGCCGGAAGTGAGTCAGCTTGATTTCACTAACGCGCTCACCATTTCCGGATTTACCGTGCCGGCCTTGAGTACACGCCGCGCGCAGACGGAGTTTGAGTTGCAGGATGGCCAGAGCTTCGTGATCGCCGGGCTCATGGACAATCGCGTAACTGACCAGTACAGCAAAATGCCGGGGCTGGGGGATATTCCAATCCTGGGCAATCTGTTCCGCAGCAAGAACGCACAGAAGAGCGCGACAGAGTTGGTCGTGTTGTGCACGGTGCACCGCATTTCGGCGAGCACCGAGCCTGCTCCAACCCCGAAGAATCCTCAGCCGTTTATGGATAAGGGAAAATTTGATGGGCCCTCTGCCACTGGTGGCGGAAAATAAAGCGTACGTGCGGGTGGTGGGGTAGTCGGACATGGCGAATCTTCAAGCCTTCGAGCGCAGTGAGTACCAGCAGGTAAAAGCCGACCTGCATCGCAAGATTCTGGACCGGCTGGATCTGGAAAAGCTGGGACGGACTCCGAGCGCTGCCGCGCGCGAAGAGGTGCTACAGGTCATTCGCAGCACCGTGAACAGCGAGGCTGTGCCTCTGAGCTTTGCTGAACGCGAACGCCTTTCCCGCGAAATCCTCGATGAAATTTTTGGGTTGGGCCCGCTCGAGCAACTGCTGAAAGATCCCACTATCTCCGACATCCTGGTCAATCGTTTTAACAAGGTTTATGTGGAGCGCGCCGGCAAGCTTGAAATTACCGGCCTGAGTTTCAAAGACGATCAGCACCTCATGCAGATCATTGACCGCATCGTCTCTCGCGTGGGCCGGCGCGTGGATGAAAGTTCGCCTATGGTGGATGCCCGCCTGGCTGATGGATCGCGGGTGAATGCGATTATTCCGCCGTTGGCGCTGGACGGTCCGGTGCTTTCGATCCGGCGCTTTGGACGCGAACCCATCACCGCACGCAACATGATCGAAAACCGGACACTGACCGACGCCATGCTGGAGGTGCTTTCGGCCATGGTGAAGGGCCGGATGAATATCCTGATTTCCGGAGGCACCGGCGCCGGTAAGACCACGCTATTAAACGTTCTCTCCGGATTCATTCCGCAATATGAGCGCGTAGTCACGATTGAAGACGCGGCTGAGTTGCAACTCAAACAGGAACACATTGTCCGGCTAGAGACTCGCCCGCCGAATATCGAAGGCAAAGGCGCCGTGAGGCAGCGGCAACTGGTCATCAACAGTCTACGTATGCGTCCGGACCGCATCATCGTTGGTGAGGTTCGCGGCGAGGAAGCCTTCGACATGCTGCAGGCCATGAACACCGGCCACGAGGGATCGTTGACCACGGTGCACGCAAATTCTCCTCGTGATGCCTTGGCCCGTTTAGAGAGTATGTTTTCGATGGCCAATCTCAACATTCCCGAGCGTGCTATCCGCCAGCAGATCGCTTCGGCGATTCACGTGGTGGTGCAGATCGCCCGGCTGCCCGACGGAACCCGCAAAGTCATTTCCGTCTCCGAAATCACCGGCATGGAGGACGATAGCATCTGGATGCAGGACGTATTCACGTTTGATCGCCTGGGAATGGATCCTGATGGCAAGGTGCGTGGCGTTTTCCGCGCCACCGGAGCCAAGTCCAGGTTCGCAGACCGGCTAGCGACCGCGGGTTACGGATTGCGTGCCGAGTTGTTCGAATCCCGAACGGAGGTTTAGCCACAAGCGCGCATGCATGTATTAGTTCCCATCCTGGTTTTTCTCGCAGTCTCCGGCCTAGCGTTCGCATCAGGAGTAGTCCTGGATCAGCGGAGGGCGCGCGCGCGCCTGATCCGCGATCGCCTGACCGCCGACCAGACGCAAGCCAGGCGAGGGGAACGATTGGCGTTGTTGCGGGATGAAATGCTCAGCCGGATTCCGGTCTTCGACACGCTCCTGCGCCGCTCCGAACAAGTCTCCAGGCTCCAGACTATGCTTGAGCAAGCAGGCCTGACTATTCGCGCCGGCAATCTCTTGATTTTTTCTGTCATCAGCGCTGCCATGGTGGCGACCGCCGCCTACGTAGTTGCGAGTCCGCTGCCTCACAACGAAACCGTTATGTTTACCTGCGCCGCCGCTGGGCTGGGGGCGATTCTTCCTTATTCGTATGCGGTCCGCCGCCGCACCCGCCGTTTTCAGAAATTTGAAGAACTGTTTCCGGAGGCGATTGACACCTTGGGACGCGCCGTCCGAGCCGGCCACGCCTTCACCATGGCCCTGGAGATCGTTTGCAAAGAGTTCACCGAACCGGTGGCCACCGAGTTTCGCAAGCTCTATGAAGAACAAAAGTACGGCATGCCGGTTCGTGATGCGTTGCTGAACCTTACTCAGCGCGTGCCTCTGGTGGATGTGAAGTTCTTCGCGACGGCGGTGATGCTACAGCGCGAAACCGGAGGCAACCTTGCCGAAATCCTCGACAACCTTTCTTACATGATTCGCGAACGCTTTAAGATCCTGCGGCAAGTCAGGGTTTACACCGCGCAGGGACGGCTCACCATGATGCTGCTGATGGGCCTGCCGCCGGTGATTGTGGTCACCATGTTGATCGTGAATCCCAGCTTCATCCAGCCGCTATTTAACGACCAGATCGGCCACGTGCTCATAGCGGCGGGAATTAGTTTGCAGACGATCGGGTACTTTGTGATTCGAAGGATTATTCAGATTCAGGTTTAAGAAACTGGGGCTTAATCATGTTTTTCGTGGCAGGCATCATTTTCGTGGCCGTGGTGGTGGCGGTGATTTCCTTCGCGGCGGCAGCCTATGCGCCCACCTCCGCGCTGGGCGCCCGCCTCGAGTCGCTGGGCTTTGACCGCCCCGCCGAACCGCGTAAGCCGTCAGTTCGCGAGCGCATGGACAAGGTGTTCGACCCGATCAGCCGGGCTCTGCCGCTTTCTTCCGGCGACCGTTCGCGCACTTGGCTCATTCAGGCTGGATACCGCGAGCGGCGTCATCTGGTGATTTACGCGGCCAGTAAAGTTTTCGGCGCGGTGGCTTTGTTTGGCATAGCCGTGGCCTTGACCGGTTTTCAGTCCACGCTCCTGTTGATAGGCGCCACACTGCTGGGATTATTTCTTCCCCGTTTTGTGCTCAAGCGCCTCATCCGCAAACGCCAGCGTCAAATTACTGTTGGGCTTCCGGATGCTCTGGATCTGACAGTAGTCTGTGTGGAGGCCGGTCTTCCTCTCGACCAGGCGTTGATGCGGGTGGGTGAAGATTTAAAATATGCACACCCCGAATTGCGAGAGGAATTCTATCTGGCTAATCTGGAGATGCGCGCCGGCAAGGCTCGCGCAGAAGCGCTGCGCAATTTGGCCACCCGCACCGGTGTGGACGACGTCCGTTTGCTGGTTGCCGCGTTGGTCCAGACCGACCGCTTCGGAACTAGCATCTCGCAGGCCTTGCGCATGTACTCCGATGCACTGCGAACCGAGCGCCGCCGCCGGGCCGAGGAGCAAGCCGCCAAAACCGCCACCAAAATGGTCGTCCCCCTGGTAGTGTTCGCGCTCATTCCGCTTTTATTCGTAACCCTCGGCCCTGCGCTCATTGAGTTGTTCCACAGCCTGGCGCCAGCAGTCAGACGATAGAATAAGTTAAGAGGTAGTCCGACCAGCCATGTTGCATTCGTCCCCAATCGCTGCCGTCAATCGCACCCGTGGTATCTGTCTGGCGGAAAATGTGCGGGTCGCTCGCACCCACTGGACGCGATTGCGCGGACTGATCGGCACGGAAAAATCTGCCTTCCGGCCGGGGCAAGCCCTGTGGATCGTCCCTTGCCGCGGGGTGCACACCCTGGCCATGCAGTACCCTTTGGACGTGGTCTGCCTTGATCAGTCGGGCTACGTGGTAAACCTTCAGGAGGGAGTGAAGCCCTGGAGATTCGCTCCGGTCCATCTGTGGGCGGCTTCGGTGCTCGAATTGCCCTCAGGAGTAATCCAGAGGACGGGTACCGTGATCGGCGACCAGATCGAAATTGTGCAGGCAAATCTGCCCGAGGAGTTGGTGGCATGACCGACGCTCCTCAGCTGCTGATCGAGTGGTCTTCGCCATGGCGCGAGTTTCTGGCCGCCATCGGCCCCGCGATCCGGCCCTCGCCTCCTCGTCTTGGGTTTGAAACCCAAGCCGGACTTTTCCCGGTGCGCGGCATGGTTCTGGCGATGCTGCTCGAAATCGCCGCTCTGGCGGGTACGATGGCGCTGCGGTTGGACCGCATTCAGCCGACGTCTTTCGACCCGCCTCCGATTGCGCACAATGTGATTTATTTCTCGGCTGACGAACTGCCTCGCACCGAAGACCTGGCTGGCGCGGCCGGCGGTAAGGCCGGAAGAAGCGGCGGCGCATCCATGCGGCACACTCAGACGATCAAAGTCGCCCGTGACGAGATGGTCCGGGAAAGGGTCGCGGACGCTCCCAGGTTGGACCTGCCGAAATCCGATTCACAAATTAAGAACTTGCTTGCATACCAGGCGGACGCCGGTCCGGCTCCGGCGGAGTCCTTACGCATGAACCGGCAAGCGCCGCAGATGGCGATGGCCGTCGTTCCACCTCCGCCTGACGTGCGCGCGTCTGAGCTCCAGCAGCGCCAAATGCGCCAAGCCCAGATGGCTAACCCCGCAGTCGTGCCACCGCCGGTGGAGATTTCACAGCATGATCTCAGCCACCGCAGCTTGCTGGCACCGACGGTCGTAGTGCCGCCGCCAGTGTCCGCACCAGTCGAGATTACCAGCCATCCAGCGCGCTTGACTTTGCCGCCAGAGGCTGTGGTCGCCCCGCGTCCGGAAATCAGCGACGCGACTCGGTCGCACGCGGTGAGTAGCGGTTTCGTGCCCCGAGTTGTACCGCCTCCGGTCGATCTGCCGGCTGTCCGAAACTCAACTTCCACCGCGGCTTTGAGCGGCAGACAAACCGTAGCTCCGCCGCCGGTAGAACTTGACGACACCCAGTCGCGCGCGATCCAAGGCTTGGGCACGGGTGCGGTTGCGCCGCCTCCGGTAGAAGTTCAGAACGTCAAGACGCGCGCAGTTCAAGGCCTGGGCAACACAGTGGTTGCGGCGCCTCCATCTGAACTTGCGTCTTTAAGCAGAGAGCGCGCGCTGGAGGGATCGGGAGTGTCCGGTCTTCCTCCTCCAGATTTACCTTCAGCAACCAACCGCAATTCGTCCGGTGGAGCGGGAACGGGAAAGGGACCGCTTTCGTCGGGCGCGGGTGTCGTGGTGTCGTCTCAACCAGGCAAACAGCCCGGGCTGCCGGCGAATTCGGAGAAGGGGACGTTAGCAATGTCTCCTGCCGGCGCGGCGGCTCCAGGCGCAGGTGGAAGCGGAAACGGTAGCAGCATTGGCCACGGTAGCACCTCCGGCAGTGCGCCGGCCGGAGTAGGTTCCGGCTCCACGGCTGTCGGCGCGGGACGAGGGGCCAGCCCTTACGACCGGCCCGGCAACTCTCCGACGCCTGGGCCCGCGGGAGCGGGCGCGATGACCAGCGGAACTTCGCGAGTGCCGGGAGTTTCAGTTTCGGGCGGCAACAATGTAATGACGCTTCCTAGCTTCGGAGCCGCGCCCGACCCCGTCACCACCGGACACTCCAGTGCCAAGGGCGTCAAGAACGGAATCACAATCGTGGCCAGCCCGCGTTCCGGCGGCGCTCTGAATTTGTATGGCGCGCTCAAAGGCGACCGGGTTTACACCATCTACATCAACACCGGGATCGGCACTGCAATCATGCAATTTGCCGATCCCAATTCGACCGCCCACCCCTACGACACTGATCTCACTGCCCCGCAAGCCATCCGCGTCAATCTCCCCCCCGGCCTGAAACCAAGCCGGCTGCTCATCTCTTGCGTCCTGGACCAGAACGGCTCCGTTCGACATTGGCACGTGCTGCAGGCCGACTCCTCCGATTTTTCGACGAAGATTCTTGCCGCGCTCCCGGATTGGAAATTCAGCCCCGCCTTTCGCGGAAGCGAAGCGGTCGAGGTCAACGCGATTCTAGGTTTTGGCGTGGATACGAAGTAAGGAAATCGGGCGATCTGACGATCGGGTCATCGGGTGAAGTAAAAGTCGTGATTGCCTATATGGGTCGGACACTCTTGTCAGACGCTCTTGACTTTGGTTTGAGATCACTCGATGATCCGATCGTCAGATGACCCGATCCTTTTCCGCCCTTTCGAGAATCTATATATGTTCCCTCGAGGGTGAAGATCCATGCCCAACGACAAACTGCGCATCGTCATTATCGGCGCCGGATTCGGCGGACTCGAAGCGGCGCGCCTAGTGGCCAAACTGCCGGTCCACATCACAGTAATTGACCGCAAGAACCATCACACCTTTCAGCCGCTTCTCTATCAGGTCGCAACTGCGGGTATTTCTCCGGCTGAGATTGCTGCGCCGGTGCGCTGGATTCTGCGCGGGCGTAAGAATGTTGAAGTCTTGCTCGGCGAGGTTGTGGATTTCGACCTGCAACAGCGGCACGTGAAGCTGGCCGACTTAAAGATTCCGTACGACTACCTCATCGTTGCGACCGGCGCGCGGCATTCGTATTTTGGCCACGACGAATGGGAGCCGCTGGCTCCGGGCCTAAAGACAATCGAGGACGCGCTTGAAATCCGCCGCCGCGTTCTGCTGGCGTTCGAGCTGGCGGAGCGGCAAGCGATTGCCAAAGAACCTCAGCTCCCTCTGAATTTTGTGATTGTCGGCGCCGGGCCTACCGGAGCCGAACTGGCGGGCACGCTGGCTGAGATTGCGCGCCAGGTATTGCGCAAGGAATTTGTCTCCATCGACCCCAAGCGCACCAGGATCATTCTTCTGGAAGGCGGCACTCGCATTCTTCCTGCCTACGCTCCCGATCTGTCTGCAAGCGCAGTGCGGCAACTGGAGAAACTCGGGGTTGGAGTGCGGGCCTCGGCGCTGGTGACCAAAATTGCTCCCGGAGAAGTTTGGGTGGGTGAGGAACGCATTCCTGCGACTGTCGTTTTGTGGGCGGCTGGAGTCGCAGCCTCCCCTCTGGGGAAAAAGCTGGGAGCCCCCACCGATCGTTCAGGCCGGGTGCTGGTCAATGGCGACCTGAGCCTTCCGCAACATCCCGAAGTTTTCGTGATCGGCGATCTAGCGTCTTTGAAAGATGAAGCCGGAAATCCAGTGCCGGGAGTCGCGCCCGCGGCTATGCAGCAAGGACGCGCCGCCGCGAAAACCATCGCCCGTGATTTAAAAAACCAGCCGCGCAAGGATTTTCATTACCTGGATAAAGGAAGCCTGGCCACTATCGGGCGCGCGGCTGCCATTGCCCAGTTCGGGAAGCTCCATATCTCTGGGTATTTCGCCTGGCTGGCTTGGCTTTTTGTACATATTTTCTTTTTGATCGGATTTCGAAATCGTTTGATCGTGCTGATCCAGTGGGCCTGGTCGTATGTCACGTACGAACGCGGGGCCAGGCTGATTACGGGCGACTCGACACTGCCGGGATGGGCGGAGTCCGAAAAGGAAAACGAGACTCAGCCTGCACTTCGCAGGTGATTGACCGGCGGTGAATGTCTCATAGTGTGGGGACCAACGGATCCGTGCTTCCTCTCGCAACTTGCGAGACAATATCCGTAGTAGCTCCGCCAAGGAGTCCGCCATGCGCCTCAGAACATTGTTCGTAACTCTGGTCTCGATCCTGCTGCTTTCCGCTTTCTCGAACGCCCAGGTTCTCAAGATCGTCATTGACGACACCATTCAGGCGGCGACGCAGGAACGCATTGAACGCGCTATCGATCAAGCCGCCGCCGAAAAAGATGACGCTGTGCTGATCGAGCTGAGCACGCCTGGCGGGGTGATGGATGCCATGCGCGAAATCATGAGCAAAGTTCTTGCTTCACCAGTTCCAGTAATCATTTACGTGACCCCCAGCGGGAGCCGTGCGGCATCTGCCGGCTTTTTCATTCTCGAGAGCGCCGACGTTTCAGCCATGGCACCGGGCACTAACACTGGAGCAGCGCATCCCGTCGGCCCATTCGGCGGCGACATCAAGGGCACAATGGGACAAAAGATTGAAGGCGATGCCACTGCCTTGATGCGCTCCGTGGTTTCGAAGCGCGGACGGAATGTTGACGTCGCCCAGAGCGCGGTACTTGAATCAAAGTCGTTCACCGACGGCGAGGCGCTGTCGCAGAACCTGATTGATTATGTAGCACCGAACGAACAGGATCTGTTCCGCCAGATCGCATTGAAACCAGTGAAGCGCTTCGACGGCCAGAGCGTCACTTTGAAACTGGCCGGCAAACCCGTCCGCGTGGTGGAGGAGACGCTCAAAGAACACATCCTCGCCTACATCATGGACCCCAATATCGCATTCATCCTTCTCGTCATTGGGGCATTCGCGCTCTACGCTGAATTCAACCACCCCGGCGCCGTCTGGCCGGGGACAGTGGGAGTGGTCTTCATCCTGCTCGCCGTCTTCGCCATGCATCTTCTGCCTATTCGGTTTGCCGCAGTGGTGCTGATTTTTGCTTCATTTGTGCTTTTTGCGCTGGACGCAAAATTCGGCGCTCACGGCGCGCTGGCCATTGGGGGGATTGCTACTCTGGTCATTGGCGCATTACTCCTCGTGGATGCGCCCATTCCCGAAATGCGGGTGAGGTTTTTGACTGCACTGGCGGTAAGCATTCCGCTAGGGGTGATAACAGTGTTTCTGATGACGATTGCTCTGCGCGCCCGGGCCAATAAAGTTGTCACCGGGGCGGAGGGTCTGATCGGCGAAATTGCGGTTGCGCAAACTGCCCTCACGCCTGCCGGAAAGGTCTTTGTCCACGGGGAGATCTGGGATGCAGTCGCTTCCGCCGACGTGTCTGCGGGTGAGAAAGTTGTGGTGCAGAAGGTGGATGGCTTAGAGCTCAAAGTGGATCCCACACATGATGCCGAGAAAATAACTCTGTCCTCCTGAGCGCAGCGGAGTCGAAGGACCCCCTTTTAGCTTATGGGGCGAACCGAACCTCGCAAGTGATTCTCGCCACGCTCTGAGTTCTCCTAGGAATGCCTTTAAACATGCATACTGATTCTCACGATTAGGGGTCCTTCGACTGCGTGGCGCTCGCTTCGCGAACGCCACATTCGCTCAGGATGACAGTGCAATCGGGTTGTCGGGCATCTCTTTGGCTAACTGCTGTGCCCTCAATCCCGGGATCACCCCCACCAGAGTGCAGTACAATCAGTTCACACAGAAAAAGTGGAGGCATGTGATGGCTCTGAGCACAACCGCGATCATTATCGCCGTTGCCCTTCTTTACCTACTGAGTTCGATCAAGATTCTTGCTGAGTACGAACGCGGGGTCATCTTCCGGTTAGGCCACCTGCTCAAGCAATCCAAGGGCCCAGGCGTCATTTTCGTGTTTGCTCCCCTGGATCGCATGGTGCGGGTCTCGCTTCGCCAGGAAGCTCTGGAAGTTCCGCCGCAGGATATCATTACTCGCGACAATGTCACGCTGAAGGTCAACGCGGTAATCTTCCTACGCGTGATTGATCCGAACCGGGCGGTGGTGGAGGTTTCGAATTACGTGTACCAGACGTCCCAATTCGCGCAAACCACGCTGCGTTCCGTTCTCGGCGAACAAGAACTTGACGAACTGCTCGCCCATCGGGACAAGATCAACAATCGCCTGCAAAGTATTCTCGACACTCACACCGCCCCGTGGGGCGTGAAAGTTGTCAACGTTGAGGTCAAGCAAGTGGATATGCCGGAATCCATGCTGCGCGCCATGGCCAAGCAGGCTGAGGCTGAGCGCGAAAAGCGGTCGAAGATTATCCACGCGGAAGGCGAATTCTCCGCCGCCCAGCGCCTGGTGGATGCCGCTCACTTACTGGCCACCGAACCGGTCAGTGTGCAACTGCGCTATCTGCAAACGCTGACTGAGATCGGCGTAGAGAAAAACACTACTGTTATTTTCCCGGTCCCAGTGGATTTCTTTTCGGGGCTACAGAAGTTGATGGGGAAAGATCCTGCAAAGTGAGGTCTTGAATTCGGGCCGTTAATAGGGTGACTATGACTCCAGCAACCGGCACTCAAATGAGCACCAACGAAGACACCGAAATCACTCTCGGAACCGGCAAAATGCTGGGACTGTTTTTTGGACTGGTGATTCTGTGCGCGGTATTTTTTGGCATGGGATACACCATGGGCAGAAGCGCGGTGAAGTCCGCGCCGGAATTGCTGCCATCACCGAGCACTTCGAGCGGGACGCGTCCCGGCGGAAGTAAGCCTTCGGGCACGCCAGCTCCGGCGCCTGAAGCGCCAGTGGCAGGGCAACAATCACCGCAGCCAGAATCCGCGAGCGCCGCGCCGAACTCGGTGAGCGGTGCGCCTCAGTCCATTCCAGCCGCGGCTACAGAGCAGCCTGCCGCCCAGTCCACCGCCGGATACTTCGTTCAAGTCGCGGCGGTAAGCAAGCAGGAAGATGCTGAGGCGCTGGTCGAGTCGCTGAAAGGCCGCCAGTATTCGGCTCTCATCGCCAACTCCCCGTCGGACAAATTGTTCCACGTGCAGGTGGGGCCCTTTGCTGACATCAAGGACGCAGAGGCAACACGCTCCAAACTGGTCAGCGACGGCTACAGCCCCATCCTGAAAAAATAGCGCGTCGCAAACTCATTGCGGCGGATGATTCGGTTGATTCTGCTCAACCGGTCTTTGTTCTGCCGGCAGCGGCTGTGCCGGACGATCCGCAGCCGCTGGATTCGTGACGGGCGATACCTGGTCGTCCTGCACCGGAGGCAGCGGTTTTTCAATCGGCTTGCGAGGGAACATCTGGTCGCGCATCGCAGCCTGATAAACGAACGCTGCGACGATCACCGCCATCTGTTTCATGTCATCCGGCTGCAGCCGGTCATAAACGTCCATGTTGGAA
>Ga0073928_10004809_pt1 | contig 19507 bp, 13 predicted proteins | sample PaiPotPPA55metaG_FD_76969 | JGI IMG/M metagenome (GOLD analysis project Ga0073928, IMG submission 76969) | Iron sulfur acid spring bacterial and archeal communities from Banff, Canada, to study Microbial Dark Matter (Phase II) - Paint Pots PPA... ...
CCCCGTCAAAGCCCGCGCAGTGAGGTAGAGGCCCCTGGGCCCGCCGTCTGTCCGGCAGGAGCCCCCAATGCGTGGGGGCTCCATGCTCTCAAACTTCACTCAGTTTTCTGGCTCAGTCGTCGTGTTCCATCTTCAATCGCCACACACCGCGGCCATGCGTGGCCGCCAGCAGCGTGTGCGTGCTAACGTCGAAGGCAATTCCGTAGACAGCAACTCCCGGCAGTCCTTGCGCCGCTGGAGCCCAGCGGTGCCGCTCGCGGTCGAGCGCCAGCACCCCAAAGTCGGTGCCCACGAATACCAGTCCCGTGGACGAATCAAAGGCCACCCCAAGGATCGGCTGGTCACCCAAATTTGCGCTCATATCCCTCCAATGAGCCGTCTTGGCCGTCGGGTCATAGACAACCTCGAAAACATGGCCCGGCGTCGTCGGCGTGTAGGCGTTGTACCCTGAGAAGGACACGATGGCGCGCAGCGGATTGCGCGGATCCACGGCAATTCCGCTGATGAATCGCGTCGGTTGAGCTGCCGTATCCACGCGCGTGAATTGCACGGCGTTGCCGTCGGCGTTCAGGGAGACGAACAACCGTCCGCGACGGGTCGCTACCCAAAGAGGTGACCCGGCCACTTTGGCGCGCGCAATCGAGACGACGTACGAGCCGATCTTGTCGGTTCCGAAGGTGGTGCCGGTCAGATCATCGCCGATCGGCAGCCAGTCACCGCAGGTCGCAGCGAAGTCTCCGGTGAATTCATTGCAGTGCAGATCCAGATACGCCTGCGCCCCGCCGCTGTCCTGGGTGCGCCAGACATGCTGCAGACCCACGAAGAACGTCCCATCCAGAATCGGATCAGCCAGCAACGGTACGTAGAACGACTGTGCTTCGCCGCTTCCAAGCAGCGGATCCGACACAAAGTCCCATCCGAGAACCGCGTTTTTCTGGAAATTGACGTCGATTTGCGCATCGAAGTAGGTGTGCATTCGCACGTTGGGATTGACGGCGTTGATGCCTGCACTGCCGCCGTCGCCCCCCACTGACTCCATCCACGTGTTGGTGCGGCCATCGTAAGCCCACGTCCCGTTGTCCTGCGTGCCCCCGATGATGTCATTGAGAGGATCCTGCGGATTGAAGGCAATATTCTGAAACTGCAGCGTGCGCAGGCCCGAGTTGAGGCTGATGAGACGGTTCGGCACGGCCTTGAGCCAAGCCTGGCAATCGATCAGGTCGGCGCCCGTAATGCCTCGCCCCGCGCAACTGGCGGAAACATCGACGAACGAGCCGTCGGTGCGAATCGCGCCGCCATCCGAACCCATGATGGCAATGTTGGGGTTATTCGGCACGAAAACAATCGCATGTTGGTCGGGGTGCATACCCAGCGGCGGCGACTGCGTGTCATTGGTCATATCCGTAAACGTCGCGCCGCCGTCAATCGATCGCATCACTGCGCGCCCATTCGACGGGGGGGTGCGGGTGAAAATCTCATTGTAATTCATCGACCCCAGAATCCAGACGGTGTCCGGCTGACCTGCCGGTGAGGCAATCGCCATGTCGTATGAGCATTGGCCCTGGCAGAAATTGTAGGAATCAAAGCCCACTGCACCGGGGGTGGCGTTCGACAGCGCAATGAAGGCCGCCGGACTCCCATTGGCATCGTCCGTACGATAAAGAGTGCCGAGCCCGCTGTTATCCGCGTCGCCCACGTACATGCGCAGGGTTTTTCCCATCGGGGCCAGCGCAAACTCCGTGCGCGAACTGGACGAGAACGGCGCGCCCATGCCGCCGCTCGCGAACACCTGTTCATAGCCGCCGCCCGCCGCAGACCGGTAAACGCCGTAGGCGAACACTGAGAAGAACACGCGCGTCGGCGCATCCTCCTTCACGCCCGTGCGCGTCAACACGATCTTGTTGACACCCCCGCGAAAGAAATCGCTGCCATTGGGGCTGAGCGGGTTCACCGCATCTGAGGGCAGACTGAATGCCAGGGTAAAGGTGTTCCCGCCATCCCAGGATTCATACAATCCCACCGGCGGCGCGCCCGGCGGAGTAAAGCGTCCGCCATTGACCGCAGAGCTGCCGTGGCGGGCGACATCCGTGCCGATGAACAAATGCTGCGGGTTCACCGGATCCACGGCCACCGCACCGATCGAGCGGTTGTAGGCGACGCTCACGCTGCCGCGCATCAGCGACCAGCTTTCACCCTGATCGGTGGACTTGTAGAGCCCCACGCCGGCCTCCGAATCACTGGAACCGTTCGGCTCACCGGTGCCGACATAGAGCGTCTGCGCGTCGCGATCCGTCGGATCGAATATGATCGTGCCCATCGGGAGCGACGGCAGGCCATGGCTCGAGGGTTCCCATTGCGGATGCGCATCGAGAGCGTTTTCAGAACGCCACACGCCGCCGCCGGCAGCGCCGACGAATAACAGGCAGTCCCCCCCGGCGCGACATTGCGGCGATATCGCCAAGCTCGCAATTCGTCCGGAGTCCGTCGTCGGTAGCCCGGTGTAGGTTACGGGCCCGGGAACATTGGGGACGAACGGCCCGAGTTCTCGCCATCGACCCAGCTCAAGGGATGGCGACTGGGCCAAATTTGCAGCGGCCGTCACCGCACCCGCCGGAGCACTCGGTCCGACGGAGTTCGGCGGCGGAGTCAGATTCTGCATTTCCGCTCCCGAACGCTCGTCCCAGCTGTCGCCGTCTCCCCCGACACGTTTGAACACATGGCTATCCTTCCATGTGTACGTTTTCTGTGCGTAAGCAATAGGAGCAGTCACCAAAGTAACTGCGGCAGCCAGCATGGCTGCTTTCGCTAGTCTGTGCATAATTGAATCCCCTGCAAAGTTGTTGTTGATTCTGTCCTTGTCAACTGAGTCATGCCGGACGTAGATTCCGTCGCCCACAAGTCCAACGACGCCGCCAGGACTCACGTCACGGTTTAAGCACGACCCTTGATGCCCCGATACTGTGATCCAATTGCCGATACTGTCAATTGCTTCGCGAGCGCCGGCCACGTTAAGTCAAACTCGCGCTCCGTATTGCGCGAGATTCGGCGTGGCGGCTTTCTGTCCAAAGCACCCAGTAATTTCTATGCCGCTGGTCACACGGCTACTGAGGACGACAAAACCTACCGCCGGAAAAGCCATCGAGCTCCTTCAAAGCGCCGATATTCTCAAGGAAGTCGGCGCGCGCAAACGCGATCGCCTCTATCGGTATGAACCGTACGTCGATCTCCTTAAGTGACGTCTGAATCAGGGCCGGCCGGCGTCCAAGCCCGCGGACTCACCGGTAGGGTGAACGTGAATACGCTTCCGCCGGAGCGTCGCTGCTCCACGTCAATCCTGCCGGCGTGCGCCAGCGCAATCTGGCGCGCGAGGCTGAGGCCAATGCCGGAGCCGCCGGGTTTGGTGCTGAAAAACGGCACGAAGATCTGATCCATGGACGCCGGCGCCACACCACAGCCGTTATCGGCAATGGCGATGCCAATTTGCCGATCGGCGAGATGACTGCAGTTCACTTGAATGCTCGCCGCCGGCGTCTTTGCAACCGCATCGACCGCGTTGTGGAGGAGATTGAGCAGCGCGTGTTCGAGCAGCTCAGGATCGGCCGAAACGGTCAGATCAATCGGGTCGATCGTGCTCGAGTAGGCAATGTTCTTTGCTGTCAGCGTCGCGGCCATCAGCCGCTCGATGCTTCGAATCACCTCGGATAGCCGAACGGGCCGCAGCACCGGGCGCGGAAGATCGGCAAATTGCCGGTAGCGATCCACGAAGTGCATCAGGCCGACGCTGCGCCGCTTGATCGCATCCACTGCATCGATGATTTCGCGCGCCGTCTCGGCAGAACCCGTTTCTCCGCGGTGAGGAGCACTGCGCAGCAGCCCATCGAGGCTTTCGGAGAGCGAAGATATCGGCGTGAGGGAATTCATCATCTCGTGCGCGAGAACTTGCACCATGTCCTGCCAGGCCTTGAGTTCCACGGCATCGAGCTCTCCTGCGAGACGCTGCACAGAGATCAACCGCTCAGGCTCTCGGCCGGGATCGGTGTAGGAGGCAACCGAGATCAGGGCCGATCGCCCGTCCGCGAGCGATACGATCCGCCGTGTGCCGGGCGCGAGCGTTTGCATGGTTTTGGCGGCCGTCGGGCCCAATGATGCCATCTCTGCCAGAGTGTTTACCGGTTCGCCGGCTAACTTGTGTGCCGCGCGATTGGCGAGGCTGACGCGTCCGTTTGCATGCACGATGATCAGCGGCGCCGACACCGTGTCCAAGAGCGATTGAAGGCCATCGATCCGTCGCTGCTGTTCGGCGCGTGCGGCCTGCAGGGTGACGACCGCGTCATTGAATGGCGCGAGCGTTTGCCTTGGATCGGCAACCCTCTGCAGCGGCACATCCGCATCGCCGGCCCTGAGACTATCGATAAAGCGCTCGACCCGCCGATCGGCCCGGCCTATGCACCGCGCCAGATCGGCAATGACCATGGCGGCGAGGCCGGCCACCACGAAGGAGGCTGCATATAGCTGCGTGTGCGCGACGAGCTGGACGAAGAGCAGGGTCAGAAGTCCCAGCAAGACGGAACGGATGGAGACCTCGAGCACGAACTGACTCGTTCCGGTCAATCTAGAGCCCATGTTTAGCCATGCGCCGATAGAGGGCGGGACGGCTGAGGCCGAGTTCTGAGGCAGCCAGTGAGATGTTACCCTCATGGCGCCCGAGAGCGCGTTCGATTGCGCTCCTTTCTACAGCGTCCAGATGCTGCGTTTCCTTGTCGCGGCGGGAGCGGGTGATATTCGCGGCCGCCGTGACCGCCGCAATCAGCTTGTCATTGCGCCAGGGCTTGAGGATGAAATCTGCGGCCCCTCGCTTGAGTGCCTCCACAGCGAGTGCGACGCCCCCATACGCAGTCATCAGCACCACCGCGAGACATGGGTCGAAAGCCTGGGTGCGAGCCAGGGCGTTGAGGCCATCGCCGCCGCTGCGTTCTCCGGACACGAAGTTCATGTCGAGCAGGACCACATCGAATGGCGCAGACCCGAGGATTTGATCCAATCCGTCGACTGTCGAGACGGTCTCCACGCGCGCGGCATGGGGTGCCAAAGCGATGCGTGCCGCGCGCAGAACATCTGCATCGTCCTCCGCAATCAGGATCGTCGCGCCCCCACTCATGCTCGAGAGCCTACGCGCGGGGCCGGCGAATTCACAAGGGAGGGGCTCTTGCCGATTCGGAGTGTGGAGCAACGGAAGTGTCCGTTTCCGGACACTTTCATTTTAAAAATATCCCGCGATGCCGTCCAACTAGCTGATTCCTAGATTGTTTTTATCTGGGGCAACCCGCCGTACACTTTTCAACCATGGCGAACCGGACAAATCATATGCGGGGCAAGGCAGTACCGGCGGTTTGCGCGGTGACATGGCTCTGCGTGGCCTGCGCCTGCACGCTCGAACCGCGCTATCGTGCGCCGGCGTTGCCGGTGCCTGACCAGTGGCCGATGCCCGCCGCGACATGGGAGCGGCCTGGCGTGAATGTGCCGGCCCGCGACATCGGCTGGCGCGACTTCTTCCTGGATACGCGGCTTGACCAGCTGATCGACCTGGCGCTTGCGAACAATCGCGATCTGAGAGTGGCGGTGCTGAACATCGAGCGGGCCCGTGCTCAGTATCGAATCCAGCGCGCCGCCCTGCTGCCTTCGATCGACGCCCGGGGCAGCTTCACCCGCCAAAAGATACCGGCATCGTCAACCTACGGCATTCCCACACCGACGAGCGGCTACTTCGACGCCGATCTGTCCATCACCTCCTACGAAGTGGATTTGTTCGGCCGCGTGCGCAGCCTGACGCATGCCGCCCTGGAACAATACGTGGCGCAGGAGCAGGCACGCCGCGGCGCGCAGTTGACCTTGATCGCCGAAGTGGCCAACGCGTATCTCACGCTCGCTTCGGATCGTGAGCTCGAGCGCCTGGCACGGCAAACACTCGAGAGTCAGGAGCATTCCTTCACGCTGCAGGAAAAGCAACATGAGGCAGGGACGGTGTCCGGCCTGGATGTCGCGCAGTCGCAGACCACGGTCGAACAGGCGCGCGCCGACACCGCACGCTTCGAGGGCAATGTCGCCCAAGATATCGACGCCTTGACGCTGCTGGTAGGGACCTCCATCGATCCAGCATTGCTGCCCGCGCAGTTCGATTCCAACGCCCTGGGGCTCGAGCCGTTGCCGGCGGGTGTGCCTTCAACCGTCCTGCTGCGCCGGCCCGACGTCCTCGAAGCCGAGCACACGCTGCGAGCGGCCAACGCCGATATCGGTGCCGCACGGGCGGCGTTTTTCCCGGACATCACGCTGACCGCGAATCTCGGCTCGGCGAGCGATCAACTGTCGAACCTCTTCAAGTCGGGCACCGGCGCCTGGGCCTTCGAGCCGCTGATGTCTCTGCCTATCTTCCACGGCGGTGCGCTGATGGGGGGCCTGGATGTCGCGCACGTGAACCGGAAGATCGCCCTCGCGCAGTATGAAAAGGCCATTCAGTCCGGTTTTCGTGAAGTGGCCGATGCTCTGGCGTTGACCGCCACCTTGAATCGCCGGCGCTCGGCCCAGGAGACCTTGGTCGAAGCAACCGGCCAGGCTTACAAACTCTCGCAGCGGCGCTACAAGATGGGCCGCGACAGCTATCTCGAGGTGCTCGATTCTCAACGCAACGACTACGCCGCGCGGCAAGGACTGATCACGGTGCACCTCGCCGAGCAAAGCAATCGGGTGACCTTGTACAAGGCCCTTGGCGGCGGCTGGCGGGAGCAGTCCCCATGAGCATGGACCGGCCTATCCGGCTGCCCTGGTGGCGCAGGAAACTCTGGCTGCAATGGGGCATTGCCGCCATCGTCGTGGTGGCTCTCGTCGCGACCGGTGTCCTCTTCCTTGGAACTCCGGAGCGCGGCATCCGTATCGCCGCCGCCAGCGTCGCCATCGCGCGCGTTTCCCAAGGAACGTTCCATGACTTTATTCCGCTCCGGGGGAAGGTCGTGCCGATGAATACGGTCTACCTCGATGCGCTTGAAGGCGGGCGCGTCGATCGTATCCTCGTTCAAGCGGGCGATACGGTGACGGAGGGGCAGCCCTTGGTCGAGCTCAGCAACACGGAGCTCGAGCTCGATGTGCTAGATCGCGAAGGACGCTTGGTAGAGTCAATCACACAGCTTCAGACCTACGAAACCCAGCTCGAACAAAACCGCGTCGCGAACCAGAAGGCGCTCGCGCAAATCGATTACAACGTCACTCGGCTGCAACGCTCGGTCGCCAGGCGAAACATTCTCGTGGCCGACGATGCGGAACCGGTAGAGGTCAAAGACCAAGTGCAGGACGAGCTGGACTATGACGTGAAAGTGCGGCCGATGCAGGACGAAAGCAACCATCGGCAGGAAGAGCTCCGAGTGCACCAGCTGCCGCAGATTCACAGCCAATTGGTGAAACTGCAGCAGGACCTTAGGATCACGCACGGGAAGCTCGACAATCTGACCGTGCGAGCGCCCGTGACGGGCAGACTAACAGCCATGGATCTTAAAGTGGGCGAGAACCGCAACCGCGGAGAGCGCTTTGGAGAGATCACCCCGGAGACGGGCAACAAGCTCGCTGCGGAGGTGGACGAGTATTACCTTGGGCGCGTGCAGACGGGGCAGATCGCGGACATTGAGATCGGCGACAAGATCTGGGTACTCAAGGTCGTCCGTGTATACCCGAAAGTGACGAACGGTGCCTTCACCGTCGATTTGGCCTTCCAGGATGCATCACCCGTGGGTCTGCTCCCCGGCCAGGCATTGCAGGGAAAATTGGCACTCGGCGCCGATCGAACGGCGACGATTCTTCCCACAGGCGCATTTCTTGAGCGGACCGGCGGCGACTGGGTCTTCGTAGCGGCGAAGGACGGCAAATCGGCGCTCCGCCGCACGATCAAGATCGGCCGCCGAAATGACGAGCAGGTGGAAGTCTTGAGCGGCCTCGCCGTCGGCGAACGAGCAATCATTTCGGATTACACGGGACTTGAACGCATCGATCGCATCGATCTGAAGCAATAGGGAGATGAGATGTTGAAATTGGACAATATCAGCAAGATTTACCGCACGGCCGAGGTCGAGACGCGGGCACTCGACGGCGTGTCATTTGACGTAGGAGCCGGGGAGTTTCTCGCCATCATGGGACCCTCGGGGTGCGGGAAATCAACCTTGCTCAACATCCTGGGTCTGCTCGACAGCCCCACGAGCGGCGTCTACTCGTTCTTCGGCGAGGATGTCGCCCGCGCCTCCGAGCAGTACCTGACGATTCTGCGTCGAGGCATGGTCGGCTTTGTCTTTCAGAGCTTCAATCTCATCGACGATCTCAACGTCGCCGAAAATGTTGAGGTCGCGCTGATTTACCGGAGGGTTTCCGGCAGTGAACGCAAGCGCCGGGTTGCCGAAGCCCTCGAACGCGTAGGGATTGCCCATCGCTCGCGCCATCTACCGCAACAGCTCTCCGGCGGCCAGCAGCAGCGGGTCGCCGTCGCCCGGGCGCTCGTCTCCGATCCGAAGCTGATTCTCGCCGACGAACCCACCGGCAATCTCGATACGGCCAACGGGGAGGCGGTGATGGACCTGCTGACCGGCGTGTCCAAATCGGGCACAACCGTCATCATGGTGACCCACTCGCTGGTTCATGCCGCTCGCGCACAGCGAACGGTAAGGCTCCTGGACGGCCACGTGGTCAGCCAGACACTGCTGGCAGCTTGAGATGTTTCGCAATTATTTGACGGCGGCGCTGCGCAACCTCGCGCGCAATCGACTCTATGCGGGCATCAACATCGGCGGCCTTGCGGTGGGATTCGCCGCGGCGATTTTGATCGGTCTTTTCGTGCGCGACGAATTCAGCTACGACAGCTTCATTCCCGCACACCAACACGTTTATCGCGTCTCCTCGTTTCGAATCGTACCGGGCAGAAGCCCGATTTTCGTTCCGGTCGTTCCGCCGGACGTGGCCGCGTGGATGAAGCTCGACTTTCCAGGGGTGCAGAGCGTCGCGCGCCTTGCGAGCGAAGAGGTCGGATTGCGCCATGGCGATGTCGAGGCGAGCGACTACATTGCCTGGGCAGATCCTGATGTCTTCGAAGTCCTGCCGCTCCAGGTATTTGCGGGGAATCTACGGACGGCTTTGGAGCGGCCGGACGCGATCGTTCTGACGAGGCAAATGGCACGCAAGTATTTCGGCCGAGATAATCCGATCGGAGAAACGATCGAGATCAACCGCCAGCATTCGATGCAGGTGACGGCAGTGCTCATGGATTTGCCGTCGAACACGCACCTCGACGCCAGAATATTTGCATCAGGGCGCGCCGCGTACTCGCGCCTTACAGTACTCGACGCCATGCCGGGACCGGCGATCCAGAAACCTTGGAATGCATTGACCTACATCCGCTTGTCTCCCACTGCATCGATCGATGAATTGGCTCGTGCGCTGCCCGACTTTATTGATAGGCACGTGCAATTTCCCGGCGCCGACAAGATCAGCGCAGCGATACAACTAACGCTCATGCCGATCGCCGCCATTCATCTGTATGCCCCGGGATCGGCGACCGCGGACTATGCGTTGGCAGCCATCGGCGCCCTGACGGTGTTGCTTGCAAGCCTCAATTTCGTGAATTTGACGACGGCGCGGGCGACACGACGCGCCATCGAGGTCGGCATCCGCAAGGCCGCCGGTGCCAGCCGAACCGATCTCGTCATTCAGTTCATCGGTGAGTCCATGATCTACGTCGCGCTCAGCATGGTGCTGGCGCTCGCGCTGGTCGAGGTCCTGATGCCTCATTTCAATGCATTTCTCGGCCGCACGATCGTTTTCGACTACTGGCGCAGTCCCGATCTCGCGATAAGCATCGCCGGGGCCGTGTTGTTGGTCGGGACACTGGCCGGCGCCTATCCGGCCGTCGTGCTGTCCGCCTTTCCGCCGGCGTGGGTGCTCAGGAGCCGTTCCGGCGGTCCTACGGGTGCGCAAAAGTTGCGGGAGGCTCTCGTCATCCTGCAGTTCGCGATCCTGATTGGCTTGACTGTGTCGACGGGAGTTCTGTATCGACAAACCAATTTCGCGACGCACGACAGCTTGCGGTTCGATAAGGACCAGGTGCTGCTGATCCGTGGGACTTGCGCCAAGGCATTCAAGGATGAAGTTAAAGCGCTTTCGGGCGTGCGATCCGCGGCGTGTTCATTTCTGGCGCCAACCCTCAATCCCGTCGTTATTCCGACTCAGCTGCACAACGGGCAGCGTCTTTCGATTCATGAGAGCGCCATCGATATCGGCTTTCTCGAACTCTATGGGTTCAAGCCGCTGGCGGGGCGTTTTTTTTCCGCCGCGCATGAGCAGGACGTCCCTTCCGAGGATCCCAAGCTGCCGCTCCGGCTACCCGTGGTCATCAATGAAACAGCCCGGCGCCAGCTCGGGTATGCCTCTCCCGCCGATGCCATCGGTCAGAGCGTTCCATTGGCGTTGCTCCGCTCGCTCGACGATAACGGTGTCGATGGCTACCCAGCTGAAATTATCGGCGTTGTGACCGATTTTCCGATGGGATCCATCCGAGACCCGATCGGGCCCACGGTGTTCTATGTCCAACCCAAATTATTTCAACTGATGAGCGTCAAGCTGAGCGGTCGCCAGGTACCTGAAACTCTGGCATCAATTGACCTCCTGTGGAAGCGGTTGGGCAATACCCGCCCCGTATCCCGGTTTTTCTTCGATCAGCAGGTGGAGGATACGTACCGAGACATGATCCGCCAGCAGCAGCTGATGACCGCGCTCGAAACCGTGGCGCTCCTCATTGCCTGCCTCGGGCTTTTCGGCATCGCGGCGTTCAGTGCAGAACGGCGGACGAAGGAGATCGGCATACGCAAGGTAATGGGGGCGGAAACCCGCGACATCATGCGCATGCTGCTTTGGCAATTCAGCAAACCGGTCTTCTACGGAAGCCTGATCGCGTGGCCGGTCGCCGCCTACATCATGACTGGCTGGCTGCAAGGTTTTGCGTACCACGTAGAGCTCGGCCCCTGGCTGTTCATCGCAACGACGGCATTGACGCTGATCATTGCGCTGATCACGGTGAGCACTCAGTGCTGGCCCGTCGCTCGAGCAAAACCTGCCGCCGCGTTGCGGTACGAGTAGGGAGTAACGAGCTATGATCCGCCGTTCATGAGCAGATGACACAAAGCCGTGAAAGCCGGCAAGGTCACGGGATCGTTGGCCGCGCTGGTCGCGATGGGATGGGAGCAAAAGCGCGCCACCACGACCTCGGCCCGTGGTGCGATATACAGTCGCTGGCCGTGAATGCCGCGACCCTCGAACATGCCGAGCGGGTTGTGAGACACCCACCACATGTTGCGGTAGGAATAGCCGGGCAGCAGCGTGTAGCCGGCACCGGCGAATTTCCCGGGATCGGCTCCGCGCCGAATATCGGCGACGACCTCGGCGGGAATCACTTGTTTCCCCGCCCAAGCTCCCTCGCAGCGCATTAATTCCCCGAATCGGCAGAGATCGCTTAAGGTTGCGCTCAGGCCTCCGCCGCCCATCGCCACGCCGATGGAGTCCACCGCCAGGTATCCGTCCTCCTCGCAGCCGATGCGCGACCAAATTCGATCACTCAGCATGTCGGCGAGCGGCGCGCCCGTCGCTCGCTTCATGACCCAGCAGAGCACCTCGGTGTTGACGGTCTTGTAATCGAACACCCCTCCGTGCTCGCCCGACTTGCGCAGCGTCACCAGATATTCGTAGTAATTTCCCGGCCCCGTATAGTCTGCCCGGCGCGCGCGAAGGCCGCCGGCACGCGAGTAATGCCAGATATGTGCCTGCGGGTCCGCATAGTCTTCTGAATAGTCCACGCCGACCTGCATGTCGAGCACCTCGCGCAGTGTCGCGTCCTCATAGGCCGTCGCCGCCATCTCGGGCAGGTAATACGACACTGCTTTGTCCTCATCCAACAGGCGTTCGTGAATCAGCGTTGCCGCCAACGTCGCCGCATAGGACTTGGTAATCGAAAAGCAGGCGTGCGGCCGCTGCGGCTGCAGCGCTCCGAAGTAGCGCTCGTACACGCGCTTACCGCGATGCATGACGATAATGCCGTCGGTATAGGTCTCTGAGAGCGAGTCCGCCCACGTGAGCTGCCTGCCGCGCAGGTCGGCAAACATCATCGCATCGATCCGCGCTTCGCCGGCGCGAGCAGCAACACCGATATCGCTCGGTGTACCCGCCCCGCGCCACACGGCGACCGTGGGCACCAGTTCGCGCATATGCGATAGGCTCCAGCGGATTTGCGGAAACTCCAGATACCGGTCGTCTTCGAAGCGGATTCGTTTCGCCGCCGGCGGCGGCGACCCCTGCATCAATTCCAGCGCGTTGGGATCGGACGAATTGCCGTCCGGATACTCGATGCCGTCAAACTCGATCGTGCCGCTTTTCATGGGATCCCTTTGCAACCGGTTGATTTTAATCGAACAATTTCGCTCGCCGCCATGCCGCTTGACAGCCGGAGAGTGCCGGATTATTTCATGGCTTTCCATTGTGCCCACAAGCCCGAGACATTCCATGTGCAGAAGCATCAAGACGCTGTTCAACTTCGAACCGCCCGTGACCGACGAAGAGATTCGAGCTGCATCGCTGCAGTTCGTACGCAAGATCTGCGGGTTTACGAAACCCTCGCAGGCCAATGAGGCAGCCTTCCTTTCGGCCATCGACGAAATTGCAGGCACTTCCCGCGCCCTTCTGGGCGCGCTTCAGACCAGTGCGCCGATGAAGAATAGAGAAGTTGAATCTGCCAAGGCCCGCGCTCGGGCGGCGGAACGATTTTCAACGTGAATGCCTGCCCAACACGCTTTCACGAAGGCGGCCGGTTGCGCTGGCACGAGAGTTCATGCGCTAACGCGTGAATGCACCGCGTGCTGAGAAATGGGCCGCATTTGTCGATACAAATGCGGCCCCAATGTCCCTGACGAATATCAAAACTTGTAAATGACCCTCGCGTTCCAGAATGCACCCGGCAGGTCGTAAGTGGCTGCATCATAGCCGTTGAGTGTGCAGGTGAAGCAGATCGGCGGGTTTTGGCCGAAAATATTGTTCACCCCCAGAGCCACCCGCAGGCCGCTCAGCGACAGCGCGTTTTTCCACTCGAGCTGCACATCGTTGTAGACGATCGCCTTCAACACGTGGAAATCAGCAGAGGTTTCGCAGCCGGGAACGCCTGTCACCGCGGCGTTGCTGCAGGCTTCCGTGACGGAGTGGATGTAGCGCACGATCCAGCTCGCTTGCCAGTCACCCACGCCCCAGCCTAACTGTGAATTCAGGCGAATTCTCGGAATCGCACTGTTGTTGACTTCAACTCCAACCTGCCGCTGCGACACATTGCCGTAGCCATCGATGGCTTTATAGCTGGTGACGTAGGTCGCCTGAACCGCCGCAGTGAACCGCCCTATCGGCGTGGGCGTGCCGACCCAGTCCAGCTTGAAATCGACGCCGCCCGTCTGGATCTCGCCGAAGTTCTGCAGGAAATTCTTCGGCGGGTTCAGGTTGCCGCTGGGCAGCCGCGAGAACGGCGAACATAGCGTGGCGTTGGTCCCCCCGGCCGCGAGGCAGGCGTTCAGCAGCGCCTGTAGATCCGCCGCCTGAATCGCGCCCGTGATTTTATCGTGGTAGTAGTTCGTCTCGAGCGCGAGCTTGTCGGTCACCTGGTTCTCCGCCCAACGCGCGCGGTACTGCAGGCCCACCGTGTAGCTGTCGGATTTCTCCGGGTTCAGCGCCTTGTTTCCGCCGGTAAACGACGTGATCTGCGTGTTGGCCTGTACGAATCCAACGGGCACCCCCTGCGCCACGCACGCTTTCTGCAGCGCGGTGACCGGCGGCCCGGTGACCACGGCCCCGCTGGTGGGGCCGCACGGATCGACCAGGGTGGGTGCGAACTGAGTCAGGCCGTAGAGCTCACCCAAGTTCGGCGCGCGGAAACCCTTCGAGTAGGTACCACGCGCGGCCAGATCCTTGATCGGCTCCCATCGAAAGCCGACTTTTCCCGTGGTGTCGCCGCCGAAAGTCGAATAATCCGAATACCGCACGGCAGCGCTCGTGCTCAAGCTCGCCAGCAGCGGGAAATTGAACTCGGCATACGCTTCGTTGACATGGTATGCCGCGGAGACGGGAAACGCGGGTGAGTCCTGCGACTCGCCGGACTGCCGCAGCGGATCGGGGTTGAACGCAGCCTCGTACTTCCGATGTTCGACGCCGACCGCGAAGCCCGCGGCCCGGTCTTCGATGTGGAACATGGTGCCGGTAAGGTTGGCGGTGAAGAGCTGCAGCTTCTCGTCGCTCGAATCGAGCTGCGTGGCCTTGATGTAGTTGATCATCGCCTGCGTCATCGGCCGGCCCTGTCCGCCGAACAGATCCAGCGGGACGCAACCCGGGACCGCGAGGCAGACGTTCACGTCACCCAGCGCGATTTTGATCTTGCCGATGTTGAAGCCGTTGTAGAAGGTCTGATTCGCCTTGTTGTCGGAGTACGCATAGTTCGCGTCCCACGAGAAGCCGTCGCCGAAGTGCAGCACGCCCTTCAGGCCCACATTGAAGTAGTACGTATTGACGTCCTGATCGAAGATGCGTGGTCCGACCTCGAGCGGCCGGCGCGTGACCCACCCAAAGTTGGTCGCCGGATCCAGCTTGATACCGAATGGATTGTAGGGATTGTTCGCAGCAACGGAGATCCCATCGGCGATGCCGGCCGTGCCGGCGTAGGGTCCGACGAATATCGGTTCTGGCGCCGCTTGATTGGCGGACTGCCGGTTGTTGAAGAGGGCCTTAGCGTGGATCTCCACGTCGTCGTTGATGTTGTAGGCTAGATTCGTGAAAAGCGACTTGCGCTGCGACGGCGTTGATAAGTCGTTGTACGGCGCGAAATTGAACCGATCCTGGCTGCCCACCCAGTTGTGATAGGTACTGGTGCCGCTCGTCGGATTCGCCGGATTCCACACAGGCGTGGTGGTGCCGTTGTTCAGCGTTACATCGTAGAAATTCCCCTGACTCGGTGTGCAGGACCCGTAGTTGGGCACCGCTACCCGGGGATCGCAGAACGTATAGCGGCCCTGGGGCGTGGCGGAGCTGCCGGCCGAAAGACCGGAGAGAGGCTCGGGAGAATCTGATTGCCACCATTTCGATGAGCTGATCGCGTCCTGGTTGTAATAGGTCGCAACGAAGACCGCGGAGAACTTGTCCGTGGACCCGCCGGCCGTGAGACTCACCTCCGTCGTCCGGCCGCCTTTGCCGTATTCACCGACATAGCCGTTGATCTCGGCGCCGTCGAACTTCTTGCGGGTAATGACGTTGACGACGCCTGCGATGGCGTCAGATCCGTAAATCGCCGATGCACCGTCCTCGAGAACTTCGATCCGGTCGACGACGGACAGCGGGATGGTGTTGAGATCCGCGCTGCCGCTGACGCCGGAGGCCGACGACTCGTTGACCCATCGAATGCCGTCAACCAGCACGAGGGTGCGCTTGGAGTCGAGGTTACGCAAGGCGACCTCGGACGACCCGGCACCGATGCCGCCGCCATCCGGCGGGTAGCCGAAGTTGCCGGAAGAATTGAATTTGGTATTGAGCGCGCTGCCGCCGGTAGTGAGCTCCTGAAGAAGATCACCCAGGCTCTGCAGGCCGGTCCTATCGATAGAATCGCGATCGATGATCGATACCGGCTGCTGCGCTGCCGCTCCGGATTGAGTGATGCGCGAGCCGGTGACGACCACCGCCTCCAGTTGCCCCTGCTCGCCGGCGGTTTGGGCTTGAGCGAGCCCGGCCGTCAGTCCAACAAGCGCCGCAAAGACACGCGGCACCACGCCACGTAGTAGCTTGATTTCCATTGTTCATCCCCGTGATAGTTAATTTTCAAATCGTCAATGCAAATCCCAGACTCTTGTTTACAATTAAATCGTTGGAAATGGAAGCAGGATCGTTGACTCGGCCGCCGCGCTGCCGCCTTGCTTGGGCACCCCCGCAATTCCCCGGCAAGAATTTAGGGGTGCAATCTTCGCCATTTAGCGCGATACTCCGGAGCGACCAACAGCCAAGGAAATGGCGAAGCCCGCGTCCGTGATCATTCGGTGTATCGGCAGCGCGAAACGCTGCTCGTAGCCGCGTCCAGGGTCAATCGTAGAGGAGCTGCTCGACAGGGAATCCTCATTCCTATGTGGCTCGCCATCAACCTTAACAAATCGCTGCATCTACTCGCCGCAGCACTCCCCATGCGCGTCGCGGGCGCCATTCTCCTTGCACAGGCTATCCACTACATCACTCATCGCGAGGGATAAAGACATGGCTAAAGTTACTCTCAAGGGAAGCGAGCGCACTGCGATGCAGGACGCGCAAGTACTGGCCCCAGCCGACCCAAAGGAACGGCTTGAAGTGAGCATCATCGTCAGGCGATGCGCTCGCACGGCGCTGCAAATGCGAGTAGCCAAACTTGCGGCCGGAAATCGCTCGGTAGGATTCATGAGCCGGGAAGAGTTCGCCAAGGAGTACGCTTCCGATCCGGCCGATCTGGCGAAGGTGCGCAAGTTCGCCGCGGCACACGGTCTCATCGTGGCCCAGGAGCACGCCGCCCGCCGCACCGTCGTTCTTTCCGGCACGGTCGAGCAATTCAATGCCGCGTTCTCGGTTCAATTGCAAACAATGGTGGATTCGCACGGCAACACCCACCGCGGCCGCACCGGGGCCCTCCAGCTACCGCAGGAGTTGGACGGCATCGTCGAAGCCGTCATGGGGCTTGACAATCGACCCCAGGCAAAACCGCATTTCAGAGTGCGGCCGACGGGCAGCGGCAACAAAATGCAGGCCAATGCGGCGAGTCCGATTTCTTTCACGCCATTGCAGGTGGCATCTCTGTATGGCTTCCCGAGCGGAACGGGTGAAGGCCAGTGCGTTGCCATCATCGAACTCGGCGGCGGGTATCGCGCAGCGGACTTGAACGCTTATTTCACGGGTCTCAACGTCGGCTCCCCCAAGGTGTCGGCGATCTCGGTGGATCACGGCAACAACTCCCCCACCGGAGAGGTCAATGGTCCGGACGGCGAAGTCATGCTCGACATCGAAGTCGTCGGCTCGATCGTGCCCGCGGCCAACATCGCCGTGTACTTCGCTCCCAACACGGATGCCGGCTTTCACGATGCCGTGACCACCGCGATTCACGACGCGAAGAACAAGCCCTCAGTCCTTTCAATCAGTTGGGGCGGCCCCGAGTCCACATGGACCGCGCAAGCGATGACGGCGCTGGACGATGCTTTTCAGGCCGCCGCGGCCATGGGCATTACCGTGTGCGTGGCCTCCGGCGACAGCGGATCGACCGACGGCGTCAGCGATGGCAATGATCACGTAGACTTTCCGGCCTCGAGCCCCTACGCCCTCGGTTGCGGCGGCACGAGCCTGCGCGCGAGTCAGACGGCGATCACCAGTGAGGTCGTATGGAACGGCGCGAACGGCGGCGCGAGCGGCGGCGGCATCAGCAGCTTCTTCCCGACGCCTGGCTGGCAGATGGGCAAGGCCGCAACCCATCTCGGCGGCGTGTCGGTCGCCCTCACCAAGCGCGGAGTGCCCGATGTGGCCGGCGATGCGGATCCGGACACCGGATACAACGTGCGGATCGACGGCACCGACACCGTCATCGGCGGCACGAGTGCCGTCGCACCGCTGTGGGCCGGCCTGATCGCTCGCATCAATCAATCCAACGGGACTCCCGCGGGGTATTTGAATCCGATGCTGTACGGCAAACCGCAGGCGCTGCGGGACATCATCAGCGGGAGCAACGGGGACTTCGAAGCGGCGAAAGGCTGGGACGCGTGCACCGGGCTCGGAACTCCGAATGGTGCGGCGCTGCCGGGTGCAATTTGAGGTGATGGAAGGTCCGACGTTCCCCCCGAGCGGTGATGGAGGCGCCGCTCGGGGGCACCTGCAGTATGGTAAGTTGTCTCTGTAACTCGGGCGCTACGGGAGGCATCCAAATGGCAACGATCAAAGTGCTTCAGAACGGTCCCTATCTAGTCCAAGGCGACGATGTGACGGCGGTCGATTGGAACGGCGCCACCTACACAATTCCCAAGCGCCCGTTTGCTCTGTGCCGCTGCGGCGGCTCTACCACCAAGCCGTTCTGCGACGGGACCCACTCGCGAACCGGCTTCAAAGCCGCCGAAGCAGCAGTCCCGGGCAGCCAGGACAAACCAGCCACCAAGCCATAGGTGGTGCAAAACGTCGACGCCCCGCAGCAACCCGCTCTTGGTGATATCTTCGGATGACGATGGCCGAAGACTGGACGAAGGAGTGGGAGCGCCGGATTGTCAACGGAGTGTATCCGCTGCGCCGCTTTCTGGGCCGATCAAATCACAGCGTGGTATTTCTCACCGAATGCAAGGCGCAAAACGTTGCCCAAGCTGCGATCAAGATCCTGCCGGCCAACCCGGCGCTGACGGAGGCGCAACTCGCGCATTGGAGGAGGGTTGCTACTCTGTCGCATCCTCACTTGATGCGCCTTCTCGACGCGGGCCGTTGCCAGCTCGGGGGGCACAACTTTCTGTTTGTCGTGATGGATCATGCGGAGCAGAATCTCGCTCAAATTCTTCCCGGCCGGCCCCTGACTCCCGACGAGGCACGGGACCTGCTGCCTGCAACCCTGGATGCGCTGGCATATCTCCACGGCAAGAATTTGGTGCAGGGCGGGCTCAAGCCCCCAAACTTTCTGGTCGTCGATGATCAATTGAAGCTGGCGAGCGACACGATCCGGCCCGCCGGCGAACGCACCGCAAGCACTGCCAAGCCTTCGTTGTACGACCCACCAGAAGCCAACAAGGGCAGGATATCCACCGCCGGCGACATTTGGGGACTCGGCATCACGCTGGTCGAGGCTCTCACGCAGACTCCGCCGGCGTGGTCCCGCGAGCGCTCCGAAAGCGTCTCCCTGCCCGCAAATCTTGCGCCGGAATTCGTTGATACGGTGCAACGATGCTTGAACCGCGACCCTGGCCGCCGTCCCGCGATCGCTGAACTCGTCGCGCAATTCAAACAGGCGCCAGCGGCGACGCCCGCATCCGCCGCGCCGCCCGTAATGAACGAGCCATTGGTCCCGACACTAACCACACGGAATTCGCCCAAGACACGGTTTCTCGTCACGGCGATCGCGGTGGGCATCATCACGGTGTGGGCGGTTTGGATTGGGGTGGACCTGTTTCACACCCATGCCAACATCCAGCAATCTGCGCCGATAACTCCTCAATCGCCACCGGCTGTTTCGCCGCCGGCCGCCGTGGAGAATCCGAAGACGAGTACCGCCGCCCCGCTCTCCACGGTGCTTCATCAAGAGATTCCCGACCTGTCGCGCAGTGCGCGCGAGTCGATTCGCGGCGTCATCAAGATTGCGGTTCGTGTGATCGTCGATCGCTCGGGCAACGTCGTCGGGGCGACCTTGGACAATCGCGGATCAAGCAAGTATTTCGCC
>Ga0073928_10004811_pt1 | contig 19503 bp, 17 predicted proteins | sample PaiPotPPA55metaG_FD_76969 | JGI IMG/M metagenome (GOLD analysis project Ga0073928, IMG submission 76969) | Iron sulfur acid spring bacterial and archeal communities from Banff, Canada, to study Microbial Dark Matter (Phase II) - Paint Pots PPA... ...
CCCAAGATATCTAGGCAAGGGAACCATGCCAACGGAACGCAAATACAGGGAAGAAATCGTTCATTACGGACGAATGCTGCACGAACACGGGTTCGTGGCGGCGATGGACGGCAATCTTTCGGTCCGGCTGGACGGAGACCGGGTGCTGGTAACTCCGACATGTGTCAGTAAGGGTGCCATGAAGGCTGCGGACATGGTGATTGTTGACCTGGACGGGCAGCAAGTGGCGGGCCGACGCAACGTGACCAGCGAACTCGGAATGCACTTGCTGATCTATCGCACGCGTCCTGATATTCAGGCGATTGTGCATGCGCATCCCCCGACCGCGACCGGATTTGCCGCCGCGGGCATTCCCCTGACCGAGCCTCTGGTTTGCGAAGTGGTGATGGGATTGGGATGCATACCGCTGGCGCGTTATGGCACGCCTGGAACTTCGGAATTGGCGCAGACGCTCGAACCTTACGTTCCTGGCTACGACGCTATTCTTATGTCGAACCACGGGGTCGTCGCCTACGGGGACACGCTCGAGCATGCTTATATGAAGATGGAAACGGTCGAGCACTTTGCCCAGATCGCCCTGGTGACGCATTTGCTGGGACGACAGCAGCCACTGAAAGAAGTGGAGATCGAGAAGCTTCTTATGGCGCGCACCAAATATTTTGGCGCGAAGATTGCTGCGTGCATGCCTTTGCCGCGGTCACCGCAAAAAGTCAGCTAGCTCGAAATTCTTCTTTCGCCCCTTCATGGCTTGCTCCTCTTTAATTTCGCGACCCAGGGCTTGCGCTGTGGGCTGCATTCTTTCGCCGCTTTGCGGCTCGGGCCGCGTCTCCGTTTTGCTATTCGCCGCCGAGGCGGAATCTTAATCCGGCTCGGAAGTTGAGCGGAAGCGACGGGTAACCGACTACTTCGTTGTAGCGTCGGTCGAGAGCGTTTTCGACGTTGGCGTAAGCGGTGACGCGCGGATGCAAGGCGTACCAGCCGCCGAAGTCGGCGCGCACGTATCCGGCGGCGTGATCGATGCCGAAGCCGAGGAAATCTGAATCGGGGCGGCGGCCTACGAAGCTTCCGCCGATGTTTCCGCCCCAGCGCGATCCCAGGTAGGACAACAACAAGGTTGCGGAATGCCTGGGCCGGCGCAACAGCGGCTGGCCTGGGTTGTACAGCGAATTGATGGGCGCAGGATTCTCCAGGATCTGCGTTGAGGTGTAGGTGTACGCCGTGTTCAAGAACAAGCGAGAACGCACCTTGGCTTGCACGCCGATCTCGGCACCGTGAGCCAGGGCCTGATTCACGTTGGTGTACTCGCCCACGAAATTCACCGGGTCTACGGTCACGTAATTGATCTGGTCATGGAAAAGATTGTTAAAGTACGTCGCGGTAAAGACATACTTGCCCCGCAGGAAATCCTGCTGCAGGCCGGCCTCGAACGCCCGCGTATGTTCGGGCTTCAGCCCCGGGTTCGGAATGTTGAAAGGGTTCGGAGGAATTCCGTTAAACGTTTCTTCCAGTCGCGGTTCTTTGAATGCCGTGGCGTAGGAAAAACGCAGGCGTGTTCCGGAAAATAATTCGCCTCCGCGCACGGCCTGCCAAGTCAGAGCAACCCGCGGCAGTCCAATGTTGCCGAAGGCGCTGTTGTGCACGAAACGCCCGCCCGCGATCACGGTCAGGCTTCGCCATGTCACCAGTTGTTGCGCGTAAAGGTCATTGCTTAGGCGTTGGCCGTGGGTCTGCGAGCCAAAGGCAAGATTGCCCACAAATCCATTTTCGTTCTCCACGCGATACCCGAAAGTGGTGTGAGCCCAGCTTCGTTCGGAATAGTCGCCCTGATATTCAAATCCGGCACGATTGATGTGGTCCACTTCGTGAGACGGAAAATCAAAAACGCGGGCGGGGTCACCGTTCACGTTCAGCTCGTTGTAGCGATAGAGGTAGTCGAAGCCGGTGAAGCGATGCTGCCATCCCGAGGGAGCGGCTATGGCCAGTTCCGCGCTGCCCAGCAGATCGTTAAGTTGCGACCAGTCGCTCGGATCGGGCGGCTGCAGCGGGGAGTTGTTGAAGTCCCACTCGCCGGCAACCCCGGCATGACTATTCGAGTGACGGAAGCGAATGCGTAGAGAAGTCCGATCATTGAGCGCAGCCCCTACATTCGCGCCCTCGAGCGAATCCGAATACGCGTTGTTGATGCCGGCGCCGTTGGTATTGAATTCGCTACCGAAGAGGTTGTAGTCGAAGCGGCCGCGAGCGCCGGCCAGGGAAGCGTATCCTTTGGCGGTGGTGAAGTTGCCCCCGTCGGCGCCAAAGATAAGTTCCGGGACGCGCGTGCTGCCGGTGCGCGTCCAGGCCTGCACCACGCTGGTCATGGCATCGGAGCCATAGAGTGTGCTCTGAGCGCCGCGAACAAACTCCACGCGGTCGGCCTGATCCAACGGCAGCGTGCCGAAGTCGAAAGTTCCGCCGGGCTCGTTGATGGTGACGCCGTCGACGATCACTTTGTTGTATCGCGATTCACCGCCGCGCACGAACAGGGACGTCAGACCTCCGCGCTGTCCGGCATCGTTGACGATGGCGCCGGGAAGAAATCGGATCGCGTCACTGGCGGCGGTGGGCTGCATGGTCGTCAGCTGCGCTGCGCTGAGCGCGTCCACGTCAGACCCGGCGGCCTCGCCGGGGACGGGTGTGCGGGTCCCGCTAACGACCACGGTTTCGGAGGCGGTCGCCAGGTGGAGACTCACGGTGAGTTCCGCCTGCGAGGAAACCTCGATTGTTTCCGCAGCGAAGCCGGGAGCCAGAACTTGAATCTGAAAAGGCCCCGCGCCGACCGGGTGAAACGTCGCTAAACCTTCGGCCGAGGTATTTTGGGTCGCGACAACTTTGGTTTGACCGCGCAGCAGCGAGACTTGCGCGCCGGCTACGGCGGCGGACTGCGGATCTATTACTTTGACAGCGAGGACTTTGACTTTGAAATCGGTGGCCGATGCGGCACCCGAGAGGATCAGACCAAGAAAGACGGTAACGAATATGCGCATACTTCCTCCTTTGCACGCGAAAGAGGTTGAAGTAGACGGATCGCGCCGGTCTCCTGGCTTCACGAGTAAGGATGGTCGCACCATCCGGTAATGCCCGCGGCCTTCCCGGGATTCTCCCAGTGGCCGATGGCAGTTTCCTCGCTTACAGTTGCGCGGCAGCGCGGGATTTGCACCCGCTTCCCTGTCTTCGCCGAGCGGCGAAGACGCGCGTTCCGAACGACAGCAGTAACAAAATTTACGGTCGAAACGAATCTACCGGGTCATCGTGGGGAAAGTCAATCCTGAATGGTTCAGCGCCGCCATCGCCCGACTATATAAAAGAGAAGAGAGAGCACCACGCTTACCAGAACTGAAGTCGCGAGCGGAAAATAGAAAGTTGTGTTCTTTCCGCGATACACAATATCCCCCGGCAAGCGGCCCAAGGGTAAGTTCGTTTTGCCCAGGACCGTGAACACAACTCCAGCGAGTAGCAGGACTGCTCCGAGAACGATTAATAGTTTGCCCACATCCGTCACGCTATCTCCCGCCTTTCAGCTGGATGGGTTCCACTTTTATATCGTACTGTTGTACGCACGAGTTTTTCCTAGGTTTTTGAAGAAGTCCGACGAAAAGGTAGCAGCTGATTACGACCTTAGTTATAGGCAGGTTCGATCGAGATCAAAATTCCACCCTCTCGCAAATGGCGCGAGAAGGGTGGTGGCGCCCGCTTTTATTTGCTTTCGAGCGGCTTCTTTGCGTTGCAAAGTACTTGACACGCGTCCAAGACGCGGTTAGGATGTCGTTATGATTGAGCCGCGAACGCATCGTATTCGCCGATTTCATGGTTCGCAGAGGGAGAGTTTCGGCCCGCCGGCGTCGTCGCGGACTGCTCCCGAGGTCATCGAAGATCTGCGGTTCATTCGCGACACCATGGAGCGCTCCGCAGCCTTTACCGCGGTCTCGGGGTGGGGGCAGGTGCTTCTGGGCGTGACGGCGGCTGGAGCTGCGTGGCTCGCGGCCAATCAGATCTCGTCTTTCGCCTGGCTGCGGGTGTGGCTGGCGGAAGGGCTTCTGGCGGCCGCTATCGGATTGCTGGCGTGCACTTGGAAGGCGAACCGCCGCGGCTTGCCATTGTTTTCCGGACCGGCGCGCAAAGTTGCACTCGGACTAGCGCCACCGCTGGTCGCCGGAGCGTTCCTCACATTTCTCCTGTTTCGCGCGGGTATGCAGTCGGCGCTGCCCGCTACCTGGCTGTTGCTCTACGGCGCCGGCATCATGACCGGAGGCGCGTTCTCGGTTCCCATCGTTCCTGTGATGGGCCTGAGTTTCATGCTGCTGGGCGGGCTTGCCGTGCTTGGTCCGGCGGCGTGGGGCAACTGGTTTCTGGGCGCGGGTTTTGGTGGACTGCATATTGTTTTCGGATTGCTGATCGCCAGGAGGCACGGTGGCTAGAGCTCTTCCATCGCGCAATAAAGCCTCCAAGACTGGAGCGCAGCTTCGTCAACAGAGCCGCGGGCATGCTCCTGAGCAGGCACCGCCACGCGCTCCCGAACTGCCGGAACTCGATCGCCTGATTCACGAGCGCATACGGCTGGGGATTGTGAGCGCGCTCGCGACTAACGATTCGCTGAGCTTCAACGACCTGAAGCGCGTGCTAAAGACGACCGACGGCAATCTCAGCGTTCACGCCCGCAAACTCGAGGAAGCCGAGTACATTTCCTGCGTGAAGTTTTTTGAGGGACGCGTCCCGCGTACGGAATATCGGCTAACGCCGGCAGGCCGGCGCGCCTTGGCGGAGTATCTGGATCAGATGGAAGAATGGATTCGGGTGACTCGCGAAGAATAAGGTATTTTTTTGCTCGTTTAGCTTTGCATCGTAAAGTACATTGTATCAAGGAGATGGCGACTATGAACGCTCACATGGCCAGCAATATGAATTTTCCGGCGCCGCTTGCGGTCCTGGGATTCCTCGCCGCCTGCGGCGGTATAGTGCTGGCGGCGGGTTCAGCCCTCATTTTTTGGTTCGCCCGCAAGCCAAGATTCGCCCGGATTACCGCTGCCGGCATCGGTATGTGCGCCGTAGTTTACTTCTCCTTGCTATTTGGATTTTCCGCCGGCAGCCATGAGACTGACCTCGCTCGCGGGCAGGAAAAATATTTCTGCGAGATCGACTGCCATCTCGCTTATTCCGTTATTGACGTCAAGATGCAGCCCGGCGGACATTACCTTATCACTCTGCGAACTCGCTTCGACGAAACCACTACATCGTCCCGGCGCCCTAAAGATGCGACCCTGACGCCTTCCCCGCGCGAGGTACGCTTGGTCGACCGCGACGGCCATGAGTATGCTCCCGACGCTACCGCAGGCTCATCGCTGGAAACACCGTTGAAACCCGCCGAATCCTATACCACCCAACTTGAATTCAGTGTTCCCAAAGATGCTACTGGCTTGCGCCTGCTGGTCAAGACGGCCCCGCAGTGGCCCGACTACGTGGTGATCGGCGACGAGAATAGTTGGCTGCATAGGAAGACGTACTTGTCTCTGTAGGATGCGACTCAGGTCGGAATTTATCTAAGATCGCGGACCTCAGTCGACGGTCGCGATTACCGGATGCACGGGTGTAGCCGCTCCTCGGGCCAGAGATGCGCGCCATTGTTGCAATGACTCGAGCAATGGGCTCAGATTGATTCGGCCGAAATCGGTGGGGCAGGCCGCCAGATTTTTGTGGGCGCGCTCCATCAGCGAGTAGGCGCCCACCGAGTTTCCGGTTGAATGATGATGAAACGCGACTGCAGCCTGGATCAGTCCTTGCAGGAATCTTTTTTCCAGGCCGTGCGATTCCCGCCAGACGTCTTCCCAAACCTCATGCGCGTCGTAGAATTCGCGGGCGTTGAAGTGGCGAATCCCACGATGGTAGGCGTCAGAGTAGAGACTCATGGTTCGAGGTAATAGTACCGGCAAAAGGTGGCAGGACTGGGGGAGAACTCATTCGTCCCGCGCGGACGCGTTTCCAACAGGCGTGTGGACAGTTAGGCTTGGGCTTCATTCCGCCAGGCTTGGGATTGGCGATTAATGATGGCGTAGCATTCACAGGATGCTTCTTCCAGTTTGCTTCGGTTCGCGATGGTCACGGAGCCGCGCGCGTATTTGATCAGGCCGGCTTTCTGAAGGATCCCGGCGGCCACCGTCACACTGGCGCGCCGCGTTCCCAGCATGTGGGAAAGAAATTCCTGCGTCAGCGGCACAATATTCCCGCCCACCCGGTCCTGGCTCATCAGCAACCACCGGGCCAGGCGTTGCTCGACGTTGTGAACGCGGTTGCAGGCGGCTACCTGAGTGGCCTGCATCCCCAGTTCCTGCGCGTAGCGATTCAACTTCTTCCCCAGTTGCGGACACTTCGCCAACGCTTCCAGAAGCTTTGCCGCGCTAATGCGAAACGCGCTGCCGGTAATCTGCACGATGGCGCGGGTGGCGCTTGTTTTTAAACCTACAATCAAGGGCAGACCAATGAATCCTTCTTTTCCCGTGAGTCCGACTTCGACTCCTTTGCCGTCGCCCATAATCGTGAGGATAGACGTCATCCCGCTATTCATGAAGTAGCAGAATTCAATGGTTTCTCCCATTTCATTCAGCAAGTCGTATGCCGGGATCTCGACAAATTCCAGCTCTGCCAGCACAGCTGCGCATTCCTTCGAAGGAAGTGCGAGGAGAATTTCATTGCGAACCGAACGGGGGTCAATGGCCTTGGAAGGCGATCTAGCCGATACCTTCTCGGAGACATCCAATTGAGTTTTCGCCACACTGCTCCTTAGCCGGATGTGATAGTGTCGGCTAACTACAAATACTAGCTGAAATCGTTAAATTAACCTGAGCGATTTAGACCAGACGGCAAGGGGTACGTTAGCGTACAATGACTTAACGGGTGTAAGGGCTACCCTCCGACAGGCCCCGTAAGGTTCCGCTCAGGCTCGAATTCTCTTGTGGTGACAAGCCGTGCGTCGAAAATCTGAGATCGTGGTTCCCGAGTGGTCGCGCAAGATCGAAGACATGCGCCAGACTCGCAAGCTAAGCCAAGAAGGCTTCGGCAACCGCGTGGGCGTGTCGGCGATGGCGGTCTCGCGGTGGGAACGCGGAGTGGCCGAACCCACGGGCGAAACCTACATTCGACTGGGCAATCTGGCCGACGCTCCCCTTTGCTGGTTCTTCTGGAAGCGGGCGGGCCTTCGACTTTCCGATGTGACCCGAGTGCTTCCCGAGGCGAATCGCCGCTTCGCGGAAAATAGAATCTTCGATGTTCAGATAGCAAATGCGGGCAGCCTGAAAAAGCATTCGCTGGACAAGGTCGACCTGGTTGCGATTCCACTTCTCCCGGTGCACGCCGGCACTCCCGGCGCTCAGGGAGATACCACGGATCTCACCGACATCTCTCCCGAATCCGTGTTGGCGGCCCCGCGAGATTGGTGTCCCGATCCGGCTTCCACCGTCTGCCTTCGCGTGAAGGGCAATTCGATGTCTCCCTTAATTCTGGACGGTTACATCATCGCGGTCGATACCTCTTCGACGGAAAACGATCGTCTCGTGGGACAAATCGTCGTAGCCTGGCATCGGGAGCGGGGACTGCTGGTCTCGCGCATGATTCGCTTCGATCACATGGATGCACTGGTGTCTGATCGCCGCGAGTACGAAGCGGTGTCCATTACTGCCGGTTCGGATTGGCGAATCGTGGGGAAGGTCTTGTGGTGGACCGGGCGAGCTCGTTGAACTTTTAGGAATGCTGCCCGGCTCTATGCGATCTTTTTGTCGGCAGTGTCCGTGAGATACAGCTGCTCGAGTGCCCTCAAGGCGCGGTGCGCATTACGCAGGGCGATCATTTCTCCCGCCTGAAAATGTTCTTTCTTGCGGGCACAGGTGACATCTTCCAGGCGATCCAAAATGGCATGCTTCGCCACTTCGATGCGGTGTGGCATTTTTCGAACATCCGATTCGAAGAGCGCATCTTTGTACAGAGATTCCCATGGTTGAAAAAGCCAAGGTTCTCCGTGGCCATTTTTCATGCGCTCTCCTCTAACGCCGGGAACTAGCATAAAAGTTAGCAGGACTGTACTGCCGTCCCGTCGCGTACGGGAATACGGTGAAACCCTTACCCATTCGGCAGTTGACTCTATGTACAAAGACCATGGATTTCACATCGGAGCGATCTGGCTCATTTGATCGCTAATGCCCGCTGTGTCGTTTCTGAAACGTAGGTCTAAGACGATATATGTTAGATACTTTGAGATTGTTTTCTGCCCCAGGTGCGACCCCGAGTTTGAACAGGTAGCAAGCTTCGTGAATCGCCGCGCCGTCTTCATCTGTTTTCGCATTATTCAACAGCACAGCCTTACGGCAGATTGGGCAGATAGGAGTTTGAACGGGGAACAACTCGTCGTTGTACATCTGGGACCTTCTGGGACGGCACAAACGTTCGATCTGTCAAATTATTTAATGGCTCCGATTTGTTTGTCTGTACGCTACCGTACGAAAACTCCGCTTTTTCTCTACGAGGGCCCGGCTGCCTTTTGCGTTGCCCGTCCTGGACCTGGCGGCCCTAGCCTGCATGCCCTGTGAGGTATGCTGAAAGCCTGGCTGATAGCCTCCTATGCTTAGCGATTCGACCATCCTGAAACATATTGCGAGACAGCCGAAGCAGGGCGCGGGATTCAAGCAACTGGTACGCGAACTCGGCCTGCATGGCGAGGAGCGCCGGACACTCGACGAGCGCCTACAGAAACTGGTGGCTGGCGGAGCGCTGATTCGAAGCGACTCCGACCGTTATACGCTGCCAAACGCCGTTGCCGACAAGAACCTGGTGGCGGGCCGGCTGACCATGCATCGCGATGGTTTCGGGTTCGTCATTCCAGATAGCAAGTCGTTGAGCCCTGCACTGCGCGCGCGGCTAACGGGCGATATCTTTATCGCGCCGCATCTGATTGGCAACGCCATGCACGGGGATCTCGTGCTGGTCGACATCAGCAATGTGCGGCCAGACGGGCGCGCGGAAGGACGAATTGTGCGGCCCGTGATGCGCGCGCACCCGACTGTGGTAGGAACTTTTCACTACGGGAAACAGCGCAACTATGTGACGCCCATCGATTCGAAGATTACGCAGGAGATCGTGATTCCGCCGGGGATGGAAGTGCCGGACCGGTCAAATTCAGAACAGGGCAAAACAAAACCTGAACCACAGGGGGCAGAGAGAACACAGAGGAAGAAGTCGGTGGATCGGGTGTTGGGGGACGAGGTGGCGCGGCGGAGTCAGTGGGAAGATATTGAGGGCGTCGTGGTTGACGTCGAGATTACCGATTGGCCTTCGCCAACCCAGAACCCGCGGGGACGTGTGATTGAGATTCTGGGGCGCGAGAATGATTTCGGCGTCGATGTCGAGATTACGATTCGCAAGTTTCATCTGCCGCATCACTTTCCGGCGCCGGCGCTTGACGAGGCGCAAGATGCGTCGGCAGTCATCTCGGCGCAGGAACTGCATCGGCGCCGGGATTTTCGAGAGTTGCCGATTGTGACGATCGACGGCGAGACGGCGCGCGACTTCGACGACGCCGTTTACGTCCACAAGTTGGCCAGTGGCAACTTCGAATTGCACGTGCATATCGCCGATGTGGCGCAGTACGTGACGCCGGGGTCGGCACTCGATCAGGAAGCGCGGCTGCGTGGCACCAGCGTTTATTTTCCGGACCGCGCCGTGCCTATGCTGCCGCTGGAGCTTTCGACGGACATTTGTAGTTTGCGGCCGCAGGTGGAACGGCTGGTGCTGTCGTGCGTGATGGAGATGGACCACCGCGGCGAGATTGTACGTTATGAGTTGAGTGAGGGCGTGATCCGGTCGGCCGAAAGAATGACCTACACTGCGGTGAATGCGGTACTGGAAGGCGATGCTGCGCTGCGTGAGCGCTATGCGTCGCTGGTGGCAACTTTTGAGCTGATGCGCGACCTGGCGCTGATTTTGAACCGCAAACGGCAACGGCGGGGATCGATTGATTTCGATTTGCCCGAGCCGGTCATCGAGTTCGACGAATTTGGATTGATGAAGAGCATTTCGCGTTCGGAGCGCAACGTGGCGCACCGGCTGATCGAAGAGTTCATGCTGTCGGCCAATGAGTGCGTAGCGCAGCATTTGGAATCCAGACGCATCGCATCGCTGTATCGTGTCCACGAGAAGCCGGACGCGAAACGGGTTTACGATTTCGAAATGATTGCGGCGACGTTCGGGTATTCGCTGGGCGTAGGACCGCTGCCGATTCATCGGGTGCAGATGAAGACGGACCGCCGCGCGGCCTATGGCACCGGAAAGCGGGTGCGCGAGATTGAAGTACCGAAGGAGGTTCACATCACGCCGCGGATGTATCAGAAGCTCACCGAGAAGATTGCGGGCAAGCCGGAGGAGCGCATTCTGAGTTACCTGATGCTGCGTTCGCTGAAGCAGGCACGGTACTCGGAGGAGAATCTAGGGCACTTCGCACTGGCGGCCACGAGTTATACCCATTTCACGTCGCCGATCCGGCGCTATCCGGATTTGATTGTGCATCGGATTTTGAAAGATGTGCTGAAGCAAAGTAGCGCCGGCGCTATGCAACCTGCCGCTACGGACGACCCGCCATCCCCGTGGTCGAAACGGCGCGATCATGCAGTTCACCGGGAAGCGCTCCAACCTTTGGGCGGCCCGATCGCTTTGGAGGAACTGCATGACATTGCGGAAGAATCGAGCCAGTCGGAACGCCGGGCCGACGACGCCGAGCGCGACCTGATGGAGTGGAAGAAAGTGAAGTTCATGCAGGACCGCGTGGGCGAGGACTTCGACGGGCTCATCACCAGCGTTACCAAGTTCGGATTCTTCGTGGAGCTAACGGATTTGTTTGTCGAGGGACTGGTGCCGCTGAATACTTTGACCGACGATCGGTACACGTTCCACGAGAATACGCGCGAGATTATCGGGCAGCGGTCGCGCAAGAAGTATCACCTGGGGCAGAAGATTCGCGTGCTGGTGGACCGGATCGATCCGGTGGAGAAGAAGATTCAGTTTGCGGTGCTGGAGGAAGCCCCGGTGCCAAAGGCGGGGAAAAAACGGAAGCGATCGGGCGATCGTTAGAGCAGCGAAAGCAGAGCGCCGGGGCTCCGCCCAGGCTGGACGGGCGAAGGCTGCCCGTCCCCACACGGTTCACTACAGTCCCAGCGCTTTCTGAATTTCTGTTGCAATGGCGGATGTCAGGGAGCGCATCTTCTCTTCGGATTCGGCTTCGACCATGACGCGGGCCAGCGCCTCTGTGCCGGAGTAGCGCACGACCACACGGCCGTTGCCGTTGAGTTCGCGCTCGGCGGCGTCGATGGCAGATTGGATCGCGGGAACCTGGGAGAACGGAATTTTTTCACGCACGCGTATATTCTGAATCTTTTGCGGAAACACTTTGAGATCGCCGACCAACTCCGTCAGCGGCTTGCCGGCGCGAACAATGATGTCCATCAGGCGCAGCGCGGTGAGCAGGCCGTCGCCAGTGGTCGCCTCGCCATCGCGGAAAATAATGTGGCCGGACTGCTCACCGCCGAGAGTGGCGCCGGTCTTGAGCATTTCTTCAAGCACATATTTGTCGCCGACATTTGCCCGCAACATGCGAATGCCGGATTTTTTTAGCGCGATCTCCAGGCCCATGTTCGACATGGTTGTGGCCACAACGGTGTCCGCCTTTAACTTGCCTTGCGCATGCAGATCGCGAGCTGCGGCCAGCAGCACGGCATCGCCGTTGACCACGCGGCCAGCGGCATCACAGAACAGGGCGCGGTCGGCGTCGCCGTCGAAAGTCACGCCCAAGTCGAACTTGCCCGCGGATTCCGCGACCACTTTCCCTAAAGTCTCCGGATGTAAGGCGCCACAGCCTTCGTTAATATTTTTCCCATCGGGCGAAACGTGGATGAAGGTCGCCTGAATTCCGAGGTTGCGAAACAGTTCCGGAGCCTCGGCAGTGGCGGCGCCGTTGGCGCAATCCACGAGCACGCGCAGCTTGCTTAGATCGGAGCGCACGTCCGCCCGCAGTGATTTGACGTAGGCGTGCCGCAGTTCGCCCTCGCCCGGCAGAGATGGTTTGGGAACTTTGAGCGCAGTGTCATCGGCTGCCGCACTTTGCAAAAGAGCGAAGATTTCTTTTTCAATGGCAAGTTCGCGCGCGTCGGTCAGTTTGAAGCCGTCGCCGGAAAAAACTTTGATCCCGTTATCGGTCCAGGGATTGTGCGACGCGGAAATCACCACACCGGCGGCCAGCGCTCGCGAGCGGGCCAGATAGGCGACACCCGGAGTGGTGATCACGCCGGCGCTGCGAACGTCGACGCCGACTGCGGCGAGACCCTCGGCAAGGCGGTCCGCGATCCACCCACTGGATTCGCGTGTGTCCTGGCCAATCACGGCTTGCGGGCTTCGCGTGGCGCGCATCAGGTCGTGGCCCAGAGCGCGGCCAATCAAGTATGTGCTTTGTCTGGTCAGGGGAAATTCCCCCGCCACCCCGCGTATTCCGTCGGTTCCGAACAACTGCCTTTGCTGGCTCATAGAAAAGTCAACCAATATCCACGCAAGATGAGAACAGAAGATGATAAATGAGAGCGCGGGAAAGAATGCGATCCGCGAAGAATCTTCGACCCAGGGCTGAAGCCCGCTCCGATATCGAGCGCCTTACGCGGCCCTGTAAGGCCCGCTCTTCCACGGCGTGGCGAGTCAGCGGGAAGAGGTACTTCCTACTTTTTGCACCAGTACCGTCACACGAATGGTAGTTGCCTGCTCGACCTGGACCAGCGGGTCTGGCACATACACGTTCGTATTGAAGACGGCGCTACCGCGGGTGCCCGTCGCATCGATAGGGTCGGTCGTGGCCGCATCGATTTTTTCCACATGTTGCCTGGGCCCGGTGACGGTAATGCGGGGAGGATCGGCATCGACTTTGACAATCTGATCTCCGTCGGCGAAGTTGCCAGTCACGCGTGGATGAATTTCGACATCGCGAGTCAGGCGCGTATCAAAAGCGAGGTGCAACTGGCTCGGAACGACTTGAACCACGGTCACGTCACGTGGATGACGCACCTGCAATGAAGTGAGTTCAAACGTTCGCTCGCCAGGTTTGACGTCCGCCAATTCGATTTCCGCGTGGATCTCGTTGGCCTGGAGTTGCCGAATGACGCGTTCCGGGCCACGGACGCGGATCTGCGCCTCGGGGATCATCTCAGAACTGATCTCGAGCTGCGATGGAACGTGCTGGAATACGATGGGCGCCCGCACGGCTACCTCGGCGGGTTGCTCGTCGGGCGAAATGAGAAACCATAGCCCCGTGGCCAGCAATAACGACAAGAACTTCAGCCCGAAGTTATGCAGAAAATAACGCTGAAAAAGTCCGATCATGATTGCGGCTCCGATTCCGCGCTGGATTCGGATTTCCGCTGCGGCGCGGGTTCGCGCAAAGGAGACTCCAACAGCGCATCGGACTCATCGTCAACTTGGGCGATGGTAGTCGGCAGGGTCACAGGAGCCATGAAGCGCCGCAGTTCGCTGCCCAGGCGCTCACGGAGTTGCTCAACGGTCATATCACGTTCGATCTGGCCGCCGATGGCGAGGCTGATCGCGCCGGTTTCCTCAGAACAAATGACGGCAATGGCATCGGTCTCTTCGGTGATGCCGATGCCGGCGCGATGGCGCGTGCCGAGCTGGGTCGAGAGCAGCGGATTCATCGAAAGCGGGAGAAAACACGCGGCAGCGGCGATACGGTCTTTTTGTACGATTACTGCGCCATCATGCAGCGGAGCGCTGGGGCGAAAAATCGTGGCCAGCAGATCGTAGGAGAGCCGGGCGTCGAGCGGCACGCCGCTTTCGATGTGGGTGCGTAGTCCGATCTCACGCTCAATCACGATCAGCGCGCCGGTCTGATGCTGGGAAAAAAGATTTGCCGCCAGCACAATGTCGTCGTAGGAATCGCTCTCCGACGAAGAGCCGCCGAGAAAAGTCAAGCGCCGTCCCAGGTCGGCGAGGACGTGGCGAATTTCCGATTGAAAGACCACGATGAGCGCAAACACCAGGTAAGGAAGCACGTGACCGACGACCCAATTTAGTGTGGTGAGTTCGCCGATGCGTGCGAGATAAAAGATTACGGAGACCACGACCAACCCGACCAGCATGGGGGCGGCACGCGTGCCGCGGATCATCACCAGCACCTGGTAGATGATTAAGGCCACGAGCAGGATATCGAGCGACACCCATGCGCCCTGCCTCCATGACATGATGACTGGCATCACTCGAATCGCTCCTGGCGGAAGTCTGATCCCGAGTCCATTGTAATGCAGCAGGATTTGCGGGCCCGAAAGTGTTACGAACTTTTACAACCGACCGGGCGCGGAGAAGTCATTCCTGCTTCTTGGTCACCGCAGCGTGAATTTCGCCGTGGGCCAGGCGGGCAGAAATCTCGTCACCAAGGTTGAGTCCGCTCACATCTTTCAACAGATGGCCTTGGGAATCGAATACCAGGGCATATCCGCGCTCCAAAATGGCCAGCGGAGACAAGGACTGCAGAGCAGTCTGCAGGCGCTCGCTACGCACTCGATGTTGGAGGAGCACGTTGCGCATTACGGAGACCAGTGCGGAGGTTCCGGTATCTATTTCTTTGCGAACGCCGGAGAGCACCCGGCGCAGGTCGTAATGACGGACCGCTGCGGAAATCATTTCCCAGCGGCGATGCATCTGCTCCAGCAACTGGCGCTCGGCAAGTTCCATGCGGTGAGTGAGGTCGTCGAGTTTCTGCTGGCGCTGGCGGATCACTTCCATCATGCGGGCAAACGCGCCATGCTGGGCGAGTTCGGTCAGCGCTTGCCGGCCCATGAGAAGACGGTAGCGCATGGCCCGGCTCAGACGCTCGTGCAAAGCGGCCGCATGATCCTCGACCTCCTGGCGCGAACGGATGACAAGCTCCGCCGCCGCCGAAGGCGTAGGAGCACGCAGGTCGGCGACGAAATCGACGATGGTGAAATCGGTTTCGTGCCCGACCGCGGAGATGACCGGAATTTCGGAGGCAGCGACCGTTCGTGCCAGCGCTTCGTTGTTGAATGACGCGAGGTCTTCCGCCGAGCCGCCGCCGCGCGCCACGACGATGACATCGACAAGATCGTGCTGATTAAAAAAGCGCACGCCTGCGGCTACCTCGTGCGAGGCCGCGTCCCCCTGTACCTGAGCAGGATAAATCAATACATTCACGGAATGGTGGCGGCGCTCAAGCACGTTCAGAATGTCGCGGAGCGCAGCCGCCTGCGCTGATGTCACAATGCCAATACGTGAAGGCAGCGACGGAATCGGTTTCTTGCGCTCCGCCGCGAACAAGCCTTCCGCTTCGAGCTTGGCCTTGAGTTGCTCGAAGGCTAGTTGCAGCGAACCCGCGCCCTTGGGCTCGATGTATTCCGCGGAAATCTGCAGCTCGCCGCGATCTTCATAGACCGTGATGCGCCCCCGGACCACAACCTGCAGGCCATCGGCTGGACGGAATCGCAGCAGACGCGCTGCCGAACGGAACATCACCACCCGAATTTGCGCGTTCCCATCTTTGAGCGTGAAGTAGAGATGTCCGGAATCCGGTGCACGGAAGTTGGAGATTTCACCCTCCACCCAGGCGTCGGAATATTCGCGCTCGATATGCGAACGGACGGCGGCGACCAGGTCTCGAACTTTCCACACCCGGCGCTCCGGCGGGCGAAAGTTGAATCCCATCTGGTCGGCGAGGGAAGACATTGAAGGCAGTGTATCGCAGGAGCTGGCGCTCGGGAGGCCGCGATCTATAAAGTACGTCCCTGCCAGCCCTTAAGATTCACGCGGGTATCTCCCGTGCAACCTTCTTCTTTACCGGACGCTATAATCCTGCCCATGAATCTCGACCAAAAAGTCGCAGAACTGAAAAAGCGGAATCAACTCGCCGAGGACGGCGGCGGGGCCAAGCGCCGCGAGCGCCAGCATAGAGAAGGTAAGATGTCGGCCCGCGAGCGCATTGAATTTCTGCTCGATGAGGGCACCTTCGAAGAAACCGACAAGCTCGTCACCCACCGCTGCAACGATTTCGGAATGGCCGAGCAGAAAATCTACGGCGATGGATTTATCACTGGCTACGGGCGAATCGAGGGCCGGCTAGTCTACGTTTTTGCGCAGGACTTCACCGTGTTCGGCGGGTCGCTCTCGGAAACCAATGCCGCGAAGATCGTGAAGATCATGGATCTGGCGTCAAAAATGGGTGCGCCGGTGATTGGATTGAATGATTCCGGGGGCGCGCGCATTCAAGAAGGCGTAATGTCGCTGGCGGGATATGCGGACATTTTTTTGCGCAACACGTTATATAGCGGAGTGGTGCCGCAGATCTCGGCCATCATGGGACCGTGTGCTGGAGGGGCCGTCTACTCGCCTGCGATCACCGATTTTGTGCTGATGGTCGACAAGACTTCCCACATGTTCATCACCGGACCTGACGTCATCAAGACGGTCACTCACGAAGAAGTCACCAAAGACCAACTCGGCGGCGCCATGACGCACAACGAAACCTCCGGCGTGGCGCACTTTCTGGCCCATGACGATGCGGAATGCCTTTCGATGGTACGCGAGCTGTTGAGCTTTATTCCGTCGAATAACCTGGATGACCCGCCACGCAAAGTGTGTACCGATCCTGTCGACCGCGCCGAAGTGGCACTCGACACCATCGTACCCGCACAGTCGAACCAGCCTTATGACATCAAAGATGTGATCCATGCGGTGGTGGATGACGGCTATTTTTTTGAAGTGCAGGAGCACTACGCGAAAAACATTGTGGTGGGATTCGCGCGGCTCGACGGACGCCCCGTAGGGATTGTCGCGAACCAACCGTCGGTACTGGCCGGAACGCTGGACATCAACGCGTCAGTGAAAGGGGCGCGCTTCGTGCGCTTCTGCGACTGTTTCAACATTCCGCTGGTCACGTTCGAGGACGTCCCCGGATTCTTGCCCGGCACCGCGCAGGAGTATGGCGGAATCATCAAACACGGTGCCAAGCTGCTGTATGCATTTGCCGAAGCGACGGTACCTAAGATAACGGTGATCACTCGCAAGGCGTACGGCGGCGCGTATTGCGTGATGTCATCGAAGCACATCCGCACAGATGTGAATTATGCGTGGCCCACCGCTGAGATCGCAGTGATGGGGCCCGAGGGGGCGGTAGACATTGTTTATAAACGCGAATTGGATGCCGCCGCGAACCGCGAACAGCTACGCCGCGAAAAAATCAACGAATTCCGCGACCGCTTCGCCAACCCCTACGTAGCGGCCGATCGTGGATTTGTGGATGCAGTTATTCAACCCCGAGAGACGAGGAAAAAGCTAATTCAGGCGCTAGCCATGCTGGAGACGAAGCGTGACAAGAATCCGCCGAAGAAGCATGGAAATATTCCGCTGTGAGCAAAGTTCGAGAGAGGTGACATGGACCGAAACGCTCTTACGCAACGTGCGCTGCTTGTCTATTCGGGGATGCTGACGACCGTATTGTCCGTCGTACTCCTGACTGCTTCCAGCCAGCCGAAGAAAACCAGCTTTGACGAAATCGACGTGAAGCGAATCAACCTGATTGAACCGGATGGCACGTTGCGGCTCGTGATGGCCGATAGGGCTCGCTTTCCAGGCCTCATCGTCAAAGGTAAAGAATATCCGCATGATCGTCAGACGGCAGGCATGCTTTTCTTCGATGATGAAGGCACGGAAAATGGCGGCCTGATCTTCGGAGGGATGAAGGATAAAGGTGGGAAGATTCAGAGTTGGGGACATCTGAGTTTCGATCAATATCTGGGCGACCAAGTGGTTGTCCTCGATGCTGAGGAGGCCGAAGGCCAACGGCATTCCGGGATTCAGTTTGTGGACGAACCCGATATTCCGATGACGCAGGTGACAGACGCGCTGCAACTACCGTCGGAGCAGCGACGAGCGAAGTTGCACGAATTGTTTGCAGGAAAAAACAAGCCGCAGCAGCGACTCTATCTGGGACGCAGGATCGATCGATCTGCGGTCTTGGAACTGAAGGATACGGAAGGCAGGGATCGGATTCGGATGGTCGTGGCCTCCGATGGGACTCCGTCGCTTCAGTTCCTGGACGAACAGGGAAATGTCATACGCGAGTTCCCCAAGGAGGCTCGATGAGACGGTTGCTTCTCTTACTGTTCTGCTCGCTGACTCTGCCGCTGGTTTCGCAGGATTCCCCCACTTGGCTCGCCACCCTTCCTCAAGCCAAGGACTACGTGCAGAAGCGAGTATCCAGCTACGACCGCAGCGGCGCGAATGCGGATTTCCGTACTATTGCGACTGGAGAAACTCTTACTCTGCTCGACGCCGCGGGGCCAGGCATGATCAGCCACGTCTGGTTCACCATTGCCAGCGGCGATCCGAATCATCTGAAAGCTCTGGTCCTGCGTATGTACTGGGACGGCGAATCGACTCCTAGCGTGGAAACGCCGGTGGGCGACTTCTTTGGCCTCGGGTTGGGGGAGTATCACCTGTATCAGTCGTTGCCTCTAGCCGTTGGCTCCGACAAAGCTCTCAACAGCTTTTTTCCGATGCCGTTTCAGAAACACGCGCGCATCACGGTCACGAACGAGGGCTCGCGCAAGGTCGACGCCTTCTATTTCAATATCGACTACCGCGCGTACGGCAAACCGCTGCCGGCGGAATCGCTTTATTTCCACGCGCAGTATCGGCAAGCGGTACCCGCCCATGGCTGGACCAATGACTGGCGCTCGAACGGCGATCCTCTGGTTGATGGAAAGAAAAATTTGAATGGGGAAGGCAATTACGTTTGGATGGAGGCAACCGGGCGCGGGCACTTCGTGGGCGTGACCATGTCTGTTTTGCAAAATCAGGATGGTTGGTGGGGCGAGGGCGACGACATGTTTTTTGTCGATGGCGAGGCCTTGCCGTCTATCAACGGGACCGGGTCCGAAGATTATTTCTTGGGAGCATGGGACTTCGGCGGGCATCAGTTTTCGTATGGTTTATTTGGTGCGCCGGTAGTCGGAGCCGAACGCGCGGGCGGACGTTGGTCGCTGTATCGTTTTCATCTGGACTCGCCGATTCCGTTTACCAAGTCTCTGCGGGCGACGATTGAGCACGGGCACGCTAATCACCGGTCCGACAATTATTTCTCGGTCGCATACTGGTATCAAACCGAGCCGCATGCGGCCTTTCCGGCGCTGCCGCCGTTGGAGCAGAGGATTCCGAAGATCTATTCGGTAGGCGGGCCGGGGAATGAGTGAAAATCAGAAAGAAGATTTCTTTCCGCGAATTCGGCGGAGCCCTCGAAAACGAAGCCGGGAGCAAGGAACTGAGAACTGAGAGCTGAGAGCTGAGAGCTGAGAGCTGAGAGCTGAGAGCTGAGAGCTGAGAGCTGAGAGCTGAGAGCTGAGAGCTGAGAGCTGAGAGCTGAGAGCTGAG